>JACCDY010285252.1_pt1 | contig 11607 bp, 15 predicted proteins | sample 7446391 | NCBI WGS metagenome assembly JACCDY01 (sample SAMN15323451, study PRJNA562643) | freshwater metagenome | isolation source: river surface water | place: USA:Blue River Watershed | collected 2017-08-18
AAAGTTGGAGTAATTTAATTGAAACGACGAAATTTCATCTCGCTTTTTCCGCTGTTGGCGCTGAGTGCGCGAGCGGACGTGTCTCATGCGAATGGTCATGACGACTTGAACCTGCCTCCGAAAGGATTTTCCATGAGCGACACTTTGGCAGCAGTCAACGCAACCCCCAAAGTACTGGTGTTCGACGTTATCGAGACGCTGCTTGACCTGAATGCTTTGTCGCCCAGATTCGAAAAAGCCTTCGGTACGAACCGGGCATTGGATGAGTTTTTCGCGCAGATGCTGCAGTCCGCATTTGCCATTACTGCTGCAGGCCACTACACCGACTTCGGAAGCGTCGCCAAGGCTGCATTGGGCATGGTGGCTGAACGCCGAGGCATCATGATGACGAACGATGGCATGATGCAAATCCTCAGTGGGCTGCGGTCGTTGCCGGCACACCCGGAGGTGGCCACAAGCTTGCGTCAACTCAAGGACGCAGGCTTTCGCACGGCGGCACTGACAAATTCTGCCCTTCCTGTGCTGGAAGCTCAGGTCGCTAACGCCGGCCTGAAAGAGTATTTCGATGCGTTGTTGACAGTCGATACAGTCAAGCGCTTCAAGCCGGCGCCTGAAGTCTATCGTGCAGCGGCAAAGTCTCTGGGGGTTACGACTACCGACATTCGCATGATTGCCGCGCATTCCTGGGATGTCGGCGGTGCCATGCAGGCGGGTTGTTCAGCAGCGTTTGTTGCCCGACCCGGCATGGTACTGGATCCGCTCTTTGCCAAGCCCGATATCGTCGGTAAAGATCTCCAGCAGGTAGCGGATTTAATTCTTAACAAAGATCAATCGAAGCGTACCAGTTGAAGCGCATGTTCAACACTCGTTTTGCCGGTCCAATTGTTTTGGGTGGCTTACTTTTCATCATGCCGCTATCAGAGGCGCTCGCCGGTCGTTGTGCCGATGACATCAAGCGAATCGATGAGGCCATCAAGAACCAATACGGCGGCAACGGCGCGTGGTGGGAGTGGTTTGCTTGTCCGGTATGCCTTGGAAGTGAATTGAAGAAAGATGCTGTCGTCACCAAGGAACAAATCAGGGATATCAGCAGCAAGAGGAATATTGCTTCATTGCTTGAGAGAGACAAAAAAGAACAGATGTGCATCAAGTTGCTTGAGAGCCCCAAGCGAATGTTAAAAATTAACTAATTTATTAACATTTCAAATAAGAAATCTCAGCTGATTACCTTTAGGCAACATCGATCGCGCTGACAAAAAAATTTTTTCGACGCCGCGAACCGTTTTCCTCGCTCGGCGCCTCTTAGTTTCTGTCGGCATCGCAACAAACTGAGGGGATACGCAAGATGAGTTCAGAGACGGTGGTCATGCATAAATCAAAAGGACTCTCCCATTTGATTTATGACGCCCAGAGGGGTGATTCAGAGGCTGTCCGTGCACTCTTGGGCGCCTGCCAGGCCGATGCCCGTCGTTACGCTTATAAGCACTGCCACGCCAGTGATATCGACGATGCGGTTCAAGAGTCACTTCTTCTTATCACCCGAAAAATTCACGCACTGAGGGCAACCGCTGCCTTCTCTTCCTGGCTTTTTATCGTCATCAAGCGAGAATGCCGCCGCCTGTCGAGGGCCATGTTCCGCCAGGCGCCACTCGAAGAAGATTTGGCTGAGCAGCGGCTCGCCTGCAAGAGCGACGACGACCTGAGGCTGGATCTGGCCGCCGCACTGGAAAGCCTTCCCCATCATTACCTCGAGGTGGTGCTTCTGAGGGATTTTGAAGAATTGACGATCGCGGAGATCGCGCAGCGTCTCGATCAACCGGCGGGCGCTGTCAAAAGCCGCTTGCATCGAGCGCGAGAATTAATCCGCGAATATCTGATTTGTCCAGATGGCCCCGAATCTCAGGTCCCTATGGATAAAAAAAAGACGAGCAAATTCTCGTCTTGACCCTTGCCCTGATCGGGCTATCAACCAAGGAGACTTCAATGAAAAATCGCTCAATGCTATCAACAATGGCTGTTGCTTCCGTGCTCGCACTATCTGGAGTTGCTGCACATGCGGGTTGCGGACCAAAATGCAAAGGCAAGTGTACTGCGTCCGAAATGTCAAAATGCGGCGCAAAGCATGGCAAATCCTGCGCAGCGAAAGCAGGCTCAAAGTGTGGCGCGAAAGAGGCTAACAAATGCGGTGCTCGCTGTGCAGCCCAGAGCAAGTGCGGTGCCAAATGCGCCGGAAAATAAGGGGATAGCCCATGAAAAACCTGTCACGCCTGTCAGCGATGGCGATCACTTCGGCGCTGGCGCTGACATCCGCTTGGGCGGGTGGTTGTGCACCGAAGTGCCGTTCAAAATGCAACCCTGCAGCGACTCGCTGCGGGCCAAAATGTGGGATAAAGTGCGGTGCAAAATGCGGCGCAGCGGCGGATCCCAAGCTTATCAAGCGGCCGGCAGGATATCGCCCCAACTACCCATCTACCGCCGAGGCCATCGCAGCCGGCGGCAAATTATTCAGAGATACGGCCTTGTCCACCAACGGCATGTCTTGCGCCTCTTGTCATGAGGGCGGTAAAAGTTATCAGCCATCGTTTGCACAACCCTTCCCCCACAAAATGGCCATGGCTGCCCAAACTTATGGAGTCAAACAACTTCACCTCGATGAAGCCATTCAGGTTTGCATGATTGGTCCCATGGCAGCGAAGCCTCTGCCTTGGAAATCAGCAGAACTCGCCAACCTGGTCGCTTTCATGGAAGTGGAACATAAAAAGTTCAGCAAATGAAAGAGGGCGGTTTTTCTTTAAACCTTGAGGCAGCGACCAACAGGTCGCTGCCGAGGTTATTGATTGAATCATTTATTGAACTAGATTCAGCGATGAAAGCCTCTTCGGTGAATCTCATTGATGCACTGACTGGCATTCCTCCAGCACAGCAGAACACGATTCCTGTCGATGAAATGCGTCATTTTCCAGACGATGATGTGTTTGACCCCGGCACCGGATCGCAATATTTTCTTCACCGGCATGCGGCGGGAAATGCGCCCGCATCAGTGCACATCCATTTCTTTCAACGCTGGACGCCCCCAGAGCTGAATTTGTCAGACTCGGAAACCATCTCTACTCACCTGGCTGCGTTAGAGCTTAATGCACTTGGAGAGCCCTGTGCGTGGTTTGTAGTCAATCAGTGGGTGGTAGGAGATTATTGGCAACCGGCAGAGGAAACAATCCGGCTATTTAGCGATTGGAAAATTACCACCCCTGACGAAGGCAGAGGAAAAAACATTCCCGAGCTATGTCATCAATGGTTGTCGGCTTACTTGAAGCTCAATCTTGCATCGATCATCTACCCTTTGCTACTCGAGCGAGACGACGTTCTGGACAAACTGATTGATGCTTTTCCCGGCGTGAATGTATTGGAAGAACGAGCGCACGAAGTACTCGGTTACCAGTCCGTCGAATTTAATGTTCAGCTTGAAGCCTGGAAGAAGGCCATATGAGCCATCGCCAGCCTCAATCGAGTTCTGTACTCCGATGTCCAGAATGCGGGCACACGGTTGAGCTTGAAATGCCTACCGATGTCTGTCTATTCTTTTACCAGTGCAACGCATGCTGCTCTCCGCTCCGCCCGAGACCAGGCGATTGTTGCGTTTTCTGCAGCTATGGCACCTTGAAATGCCCGCCATCACAGCAGTTGCATGATCAAGATTCGAGTACTTTTGATAAAAATTTATAGCTCTGAATTAACCACTTAGGAAATAAATGCGCTTTAAATCCCGACATTCCTCATATTCCGACTCGCCTTCTGCCGAACCCTTTAGTCAAAGGCAAATTTCAGCGGTAACCCTGCAAATGGCGATTTTCTTTTCAGTTATGCCTGCAGTTTGTCTAGCCGCTGACTCGCAAGCGCTGTACCTGAAGAGCCTCGCCGCAACCTGCGCGAACTGCCACGGCACCGACGGCAAGGCGCAGAAAGACGCAAGCGTGCCCGGACTGGCTGGCCTGAAGGCCGATTACATCGCCGAACAGATGAAGGCATTCAGGAGCGGCGAACGCCCGGCGACGATCATGCACCAGATCGCCAAGGGCTATAACGATGAACAGGTCAGGCAGCTGGCGGACTACTTCGCCATCCAGAAATGAGAGGATGAACATGGAGCGCAGAAGCTTCCTGCAGGCCGGCGCAGCGCTCGCGCTGCTGGGCACCGGCGTATCTGCGCATGCGATGCGTGGTGCGAAGGTGGTGGTGATCGGCGGCGGCTACGGCGGCGCCACCGCCGCCAAGTACATTCGGCTGCTGTCGGACAAGTCGATCGACGTCACACTGGTTGAACCGAACAAGGAGTTCATCTCCTGCCCGCTGTCGAACCTGGTGGTGGGCGGCAGCCGCAAGCTGTCCGAGATCAGCCGACCGTATTCGAGCCTGACGCGCAACTACGGCATCAGCGTCGTACATGACATGGCGGCCAGCATCGACAGCACCGCGCGCACCGTGAAGCTCGCCGGTGGCAGCTCGCTCAGCTACGATAAGCTGGTGGTCTCGCCCGGCATCGATCTCAATTTCACCAGCATCGAAGGCCTCGAGCAGGCGCATGCCGACGGCAGCGTGCTGCAGGCATGGAAGGCCGGTGCCGAGACCGTCGCGCTGCGCAAGCAGCTGGAAGCAATGCCGGATGGCGGTGTGTACGCGATCACAATTCCGGAAGCGCCATTCCGCTGCCCGCCCGGCCCGTATGAGCGTGCCTGCCAGGTCGCGTGGTACTTCAAGAACTTCAAGCCAAAAAGCAAGGTGCTGGTGCTGGATGCGAACCAGGACGTGGTCTCCAAGCCAGGCCTGTTCAAGAAAGCCTGGGCCGACCAGTACGGCGGCATCGTCGAATACCGCAACCAGCACAAGGCGATCGCGGTATCGCCGAAAGAAGGCCTGATCAAATTCGACGTGCAGGGCGATGTGAAGGCCGATGTGATCAATGCGCTCCCCGCAATGCGCGCCGGAAAAATTGCGCAACAGACCGGACTGGCCAACATGGCCAACAACCGCTGGTGCGGCGTCAATTACCAGACCTTCGAATCGGCGGTCGCGAAAGATGTGTTCGTGATCGGTGACGCGATCCAGGTCGCGCAGCTGATGCCCAAGAGCGGCCACATGGCCAACAACCATGCCAAGGTCGCGGCGGCGGCTATCGTGGCCCAGCTGTCAGGCTTCGCCCCCAACCCGCAACCGATGCTGACCAACACCTGCTACAGCTTCATCGACGACAAGACCGTCGTGCATGTGGCCAGCGTGCATGAATACGTGAGCAACGAGCGCACCTTCAAGGTGGTGCAGGGATCAGGCGGTGTGTCGACCGGGCCGACCGAACTGGAGGGGTCGTATGCGAACAACTGGGCCCAAACCATCTGGGCCGACATACTTGTTTAAATCCGCTCATTTAAACAAATCGGCCCGAATTCCAGAATCACAAACATGACATTAGTTGTAATTAATTGAGTTAAGCCAGTTTAAGAAATAAAAATCCAGCAACTACCCGTCATTCCAAATCGACTGAGAAAAATTTTTACGTAACTCACAGAACAAGGGAAAAATTTGCTGAGAGCATGACTGAAAACCGAGACAAATCGAATCAATACCGAGACTAAAAGGATAAAAACTAGAGAAAAATATCTCTAGAATGGAAGGACATAATTAACAGGAGTTTCATGTGTTTAATCCATATATCCAATCGCTCGATGCCGTCCACTTCGATAACGCCAACGCTCGGCAGCACGAGGTTCTTGAGACCGCCAAAAAACAAGTTGGCTTCATTCCCAATATGTATGCCAATATGGTCAACGTGCCAGGTGTTTTGAGTACCTATCTACACGGATATGCACTTTTTCGTGAAGATTCTGGCTTTACGCCCCCAGAGCAAGAGGTGGTCTTCTTGGCAATCAGCCAAATCAATGGCTGTAAATATTGCACTGCTGCACACAGCATGCTTGCCGATAAGTTCTCTGGCGTACCAGCTTCTGTTCTGCAAGCAATACGCGCTTCTCAGCCGATTCCAGATCCCCGTCTCGCAGCTGTTTTTTCGCTAACTCAGGATATGGTAAAAAACCTCGGAAAACCGACCCCCTCAAAAATTGAGGCCTTCTTTAAAGCAGGCTTTAATGAACGCCAGTTGCTCAATATTATTTTAGCGATTGCCGTGAAAGTGCTGAGTAACTACTCGAATCATGCGTTTGGCACAGAGGTCGACGAGCGTTTTGCAGCTTACAAGGTAGTGTGACCTTATCAATGAACGCACCGACCACAAAAGCTATTTTCCAGCTTGCCGCCTCCCAAAAAATTCGACGTAATGCAATTAAAGTTGCGATCGTGGTCGGGGTTATTTTAAATGTTATTAATCAAGGACCCGTATTTTGGAATGGCGAAAAAATTTCGTGGATCCACGTTTTGCTAAATTTTTTGGTGCCGTTCTGCGTATCTAGCTATAGCGCCGCAAAGAACCAGATAAGTCACGCTGAAAGCGCACGACCGAAGACCGTTGGATCGTAAATGAGATTGATGAGCCCCAATCGAATAAAAGACTTCGTACAGGATGAGCTGCGGACATCTCGCCCCCACCTTCCGGCAACTTTGTTGGCTGCCTTATAGATCCTGCTTGATAAGTAACTGATCTGACACTCGTCTCACCGGCTATTTAAAGGAAAAATCATGCAGCTAGTCTGCCCGAATTGCATGGCCAAAAACCGCGTACCTGATGAACGACTCCGCGAGGCGCCGTCCTGCGGCAAATGCGGCACGCTATTAATGGCGACCGTACCTACCCAATTAGATGACACCAATTTCTCACGCTTTATCGAGGGCACAGACCTGCCGGTCGTCGTAGATTTTTGGGCAGAGTGGTGTGGTCCATGCAAGATGATGGCACCGCAATTTGCGGCTGCTGCCGCACAACTGCCTGACGTTCGCTTCGTCAAAGTTGATACCGAGGCCTCGCCGCAGGCGAGCTTACGCTATCGGATTCGCAGCATCCCGACGATGGTACTTTTTAAGAACGGCAAGGAAGTGGCGCGCGTAGCCGGTGCTATGAGTGCGGGCGATATTGAGCGCTGGCTCCAGTCACAAGTGTGAACCGACCACAAGGAATTTTTTTAAGGAGCACGACCATGAGCCTGTTTCAGTCCGCTTCATCAATTTGTAGCGTCGCATCCAAAAATCAGCTAGTGATATTGCTCGTGCGTGGTATCGCTGGCATTGGGCTTCTGTCGTACGCGTTCAGCTTGCTGCCCCACTCACCGTTCATGGGCTGGTGCCTGCTGGCCGCGGCTATCTTTCTACTGAAGGGATGTCCAGCTTGTTGGGGAATGCATTTAGTGAATGCGCTGCGCAATACTAGAAAACCGTCCTCGACGCCACCGTCCGCGAAAGACGAGCGGCAGCATTTCCACAAAAAGCCATATGCGCCAAAGGATATGACCGAGCACTTATTCCCGGCAGAAGATGTCAACCGCTTCCGGCAACACAGCGATCACCACACACCTTATTAATGTTGATTAATATCGATATAGATAATCTGACACAGCCGTTTCGTCTTATAGCGATGAGCGAGATGCGACACTTAAGATTGAGACTGTGACAAACGTTTAGGCATTACACGAAGGAGGGAAATTTTTCGATGAGCTGCGTTGAGCACACCTGAGCGCTCCGGCCATGCAGGATGCTTGCTGAGATTCAGGGCTAGAAGAGAAGATTGGTCGAAAGTAGTGGACTGTGCAGCCTATTCTGCGGTGCATATTGGCCTTTATCGCCCTCATGCGGGCCTGCGGTTAATTTATTTTCTCCTATGTTTAGATACAAATCACCTATGCCCAAAGCCGTCATTTCTACAGTTTCTGCAATTCATGAAATCATTCAAGGTTTATCGAACCACTCTGCATCTATTTCACCAAAGTTTTTTTATGATGCACATGGTTCGGCGCTGTTTGCGCAGATTACGAGTTTGCCCGAGTATTATTTAACACGTACCGAAAACGCCATCATGGCCATACAGGGCAACGCAATCAAGCGTGAAGCGGGAGTTGTATCTAGCTTAATTGAGCTGGGTGCCGGCAACTGCCGCAAGGCTCAGGCCCTGTGCGCGCTGTTGCAACCGCAGCGTTTTGTACCGTTGGATATTTCAGAAGAATACCTGCTGGAAGCCACCTCAGATTTCCGCGAAAAACTGCCCGGGCTTGCGGTCTACCCAGTCGCGTGCGACCTGACGCAAGCCATCGTTTTGCCATCGCATATTCCACCTGAGGGCCGGCTGGTTTTTTACCCAGGTTCATCGATAGGCAATTTCGATCCTGCCCATGCAGCAGATTTACTGCGGCGAGTAAGGGATTTGCTGGACGATGACGGCGCCTTGCTGATTGGATTTGATTTAGTTAAACAAGTCGATGTACTGGAGGCTGCTTACAACGATGCCGCAGGTGTGACCGCGGCATTTAATCTCAACATGCTGCAACATGTAAACGCAATCATCGGCAGTGATTTTTCTGACGACGACTGGCGCCATGTCGCCTTTTTTAATCCTGTACATTCCCGCATCGAAATGCATCTGGAATCTGTTGCTGAAACATTGGTGAGTTGGTCTGATGGTGAGCGGCACTTTGCAGCAGGTGAGCGCATTCATTCTGAAAACAGCTACAAATATCGCACCCATGATTTTGTCAACCTGCTCGCTGCGAACGGTTTTAGTCGCAGCACCGTGTGGACCGATGCTCAGGGCTGGTTTGCCATCGTGCTGGCGCGACCTTGATACCTTACTTAAGCATTTTCACTACGTATTTTGACTTCGTATTTTAACGAATGTAATGACGATGAACCGCACTACGCTGACTGAACATTATCGCTATGTGCGCGGGCAATCGCTTGCGCTGGTAGCACCTTTGTCCGCCGAAGACTGTTGTGTGCAATCGATGCCTGATGCAAGCCCAACTAAGTGGCACCTTGGACACACGACCTGGTTTTTCGAGACATTTATTTTAGAAGCGCTGGAAGAGAGATTTCAACCTTTCGACGCGGCGTTCAGGGTCTTATTTAATTCGTACTACAAACGCATAGGAGAGCAGCATCCGCGGGCACAACGCGGGGCATTAACCCGGCCAGGTCTAGACCATGTGCTGGCTTATCGCGCTAATGTGGACAAGCGTATGTTGGCGCTGCTCGATAGCGAGGTTGTCGCTGATCTCGACCGTCTGGTCGAGCTGGGTCTGAATCACGAACAGCAGCATCAGGAATTACTAATTACGGATATCAAACACCTGCTTTCACTGAACCCGCTGCATCCGGCCTATGATGCAAAACCCGCTGCCACAAATAACCCCTCTATGCTGCCAGGCTGGCAGGATTGCGCCGGTGGTTTGGTCGAGATTGGCTACACTGGCGACGGGTTTTGTTTTGACAATGAGACCCCACGTCACAGCGTATTTTTGCGCCCTTACAAATTAGCGACAGCGCTGGTGACGAACGCGGAGTTCGCGGCTTTTATTGAGGCAGGTGGATACACCCAAGCGGCATACTGGCTGGCAGAAGGCTGGGACTGGCAACGCGCACAGGGGCGCGCTCATCCTATGTATTGGCATGAGGGGCAATCCGGCTGGCAGGAATTTAGGCTCAACGGTATGAACGATCTGGACCCGACACGACCCGTTTTGCACTTGTCTTACTTCGAAGCCGATGCCTATGCACGCTGGGCCCAGGCACGGTTACCCACCGAGGCCGAATGGGAGCATGCAGTCGCAACCCATGCTGTGCACTTAGCGCAGGTGGCCGACGAGGCATGGCAGTGGACTTCATCCAGCTATGCGCCCTATCCCGGGTTTCGTGCACAGGGTGGAGCCTTGGGCGAATACAACGGTAAATTCATGGTGAATCAATACGTCTTGCGGGGCGGCTCCGCTGCCACGCCCGCGGGACATACCCGGTTGAGTTACCGGAATTTTTTTCCGGCAGGTGCTTGCTGGCAGTTTTCGGGAATCCGGCTAGCGCGGGATATTTAGGTTCAGCGTTCTACAACCCGTACGCCACGCCAGAACGCCACATAGCCAGCAATGTTGCTCGCTTCGCGCTTGGGATTCGGATAAAACCAGGCTGCATCCTGATTGATCTGCTCACCGACGACGACGTTGTAATAGCTCGCCTCGCCCTTCCATGAGCACTGCGTGTGTTTGTCACTCGGGCGGAAATAGTTCATGTCCAGCGCGTCGGCTGGAAAATAATAATTACCTTCGACTTTTTCAAATGTCTCGGTTTTGGCGATGACTACGCCCTGCCATATTGCTTCAAGCATGTTTGTTCCTTGCTATTTTTGTATAGAGGTGAATGTCGAGGAAAAAACCTGCATCTGATCGCAATGCGAGGGGCTACTACTTTGCCACGACCAGCGCAATCCCGCCCAGGATCGCTATTGACGTCACCATGACCCGTAGACCAAGTGGCTCACCGAGCAAGACAATGCCACCCAAGGCGGTAATGACCGGCACGCTCAGCTGGACCGTCGCCGCGCTGGTTGCACGCAAACCACGCAGCGCCGCGTACCAGATTGCATAGCCGAGGCCAGATGCCAAGGCTCCCGATGCAATGGCCAGCAGGATGCCGGCGTGGTCTGTTTTGAGGGAAGGCCACATGAGTAGCGTGAGCGCTGCGGCAAAGGGCACAGCACGCAAAAAATTACCGGCAGTGACAGCAGTGGGATCTGTCGCGCCTTTGGCCCGTAAGGAGTAGATACCCCACGCCAGACCAGCCGCGAGCATCAATACAGCACTTGCCAGAGGCGGCGCAGACAAACCCGGCAAGAGCAACGTCACCAGTCCGCCAAAAGCCAGCCCCAAACCTGTGAGCTTGCGTAGCGAGAGACGCTCGCCGCGCCACAGGCCCACCGTTATCATCGTCACTTGCACAGCGCCAAACAGTAGCAGTGCACCCGTTGCTGCCGACAAGCTGACATAGGCAAAAGAAAAAGCCGCAGCGTATACAAATAAAGCCAGCCCTGACGCCCAACTGCCGGTCTCCGACATGCGGCCACCGCGCGACATGATGATCAAAGCCAGTGTGACGGCACCAGCAATTATGCGAACAGCGGTGAAACTGGCGGGATCAATAGCAGTGTGCATGAGCGCTAAGCGGCACAATAAGGAATTTGCCGCAAATGCGAGCATGGCTAATGCGGTGAACGATAGAGTTTGGCGTTTGGTCATACGGTTGGATAAGCGGGTTGCATTCCTTTTAACCTATCTACGCAAGCTATGCTGAAAACAATTCTGACACTGACACTTACGCTTACTGTTCAGTCGGTACGGTAAGAAATCCCAGCCTATTCCATACTTCTAAAGTTCCGTACCGCCGCCAAAAAGTCAGGAGGTTCTGAGACGAAACGAGGTTTGAGACGGTTTTCAGGGGATACTGCTAATAGGAGCCGTCAGAAGCAAATAGCAAAAAGCCCCGCACGGTGCGGGGCTCTGAGCTCCTAAAAACTCGTGTGAGCGAGTTAGAAGAATTTGTCTTGGCGGAGCGAGCAGGATTCGAAATATCACTCAAATCAACCCCGTCGCCGCTCGCAACTCAGTTGGGCTTGAATACACACTCAACATA
>JACCDY010555544.1_pt1 | contig 11604 bp, 11 predicted proteins | sample 7446391 | NCBI WGS metagenome assembly JACCDY01 (sample SAMN15323451, study PRJNA562643) | freshwater metagenome | isolation source: river surface water | place: USA:Blue River Watershed | collected 2017-08-18
AATGTTTGCAATCTTTGAGTTAGCGATCAAGATGTATGGATCTTCTAGAACAGCTTCCATGCGATCTGTATCGGTAACAAAGTATGGAGAGATGTAACCCTTATCAAAGCGCATACCTTCAGTGAGCTCTAGCTCGAGACCGAATGTATTTGACTCTTCAACAGTGATAACGCCTTCTTTGCCGACCTTATCCATCGCTTCTGCGATCATCTCGCCGATTGTTGTATCAGCTGCAGAGATAGATGCGGTCGCTGCGATCTGCTCTTTTGTCTCGACATTCTTTGACATTGCAGCAAGTTCTGCCACGATCGCATCGACTGCCTTTTCAATTCCGCGCTTAAGAGCCATTGGGTTTGAACCAGCGGCTACGTTACGTAGACCTTCGCGCACAAGTGCCTGTGCCAAAACTGTTGCCGTTGTTGTTCCGTCGCCTGCGACATCATCTGTCTTCTTAGCAACTTCCTTAACGAGCTCTGCGCCGATCTTTTCCCATGGATCATCGAGTTCGATCTCTTTAGCAATTGATACGCCGTCATTTGTAATTGTTGGGGCGCCCCACTTTTTCTCGAGGACGACGTTACGTCCGCGAGGTCCGAGGGTTACCTTGACAGCGTCCGCTAGTACGTTCATTCCGCGCTCTAATCCGCGACGGGCTTCTTCGTTAAAGGCAATCTGCTTTGCCATGGATTTTTGCTCCTTCGTGCGTGATGGTTCATGAGGGGCCGACTTATCACTCTCGACCCGTGAGTGCTAACGCCAAATCTACGGCCCTTTATTCCGAGGCGCAAAACGAAGGGGTGTGGAAGGGATTGGGCGAGCGCTAGGGAGCGTTAGCGGGCGTTAGCGGGCGTTAGCGGGTCGTGCGGGCTGATGTGCGGGCATCGCGCAGGCGGCGAAGGCGCTTGACCAGCATAGGAGAGGCCTCGAGGGCGTCCTGGCGGTCGATCAGATCATTGAGAATTTGATAGTAGCGAGGTGCGCTCAGGTCGAAGAGCTCTTTAATCGCACTCTCTTTAGCTCCAGCAAATCGCCACCAGCTACGTTCGAATTCAAGAATTCGGAATTCGAGGTCACTCAAAGTCGCGCTCGTATTAACGCTCTGCGCATTCTGATTACTTTCAAGTGCGGACATGGGGGCAATCGTAATAGATGGCCTCACTAAATTGTGGGATTTACAGGGTATCTAAAATTACTTCGATATCGGCCATCGTCGTCCAAGGGTTAACGATTGCAAAACGAAGAATCGTCTGGCCCTGATGTGATGAAGGTGTCACAAAACCGATCTGGTCTTCAAGTAATTGATCACTCCACTTTTGGTAGTCATCTTTACTCCATCCGGTACGGGTAAAAGCAACGATGGAAAGATCAGGTTCACGCAAGAGTTCAAGACGCGGATGTGCACTTATTAACTTTGCCGCATTCTTTGCAACAGTAAGAGATTCCTCAACAGCGTCGCGATAGGCATCAGTGCCGGCGGCTGCAAGGGAGAACCAGAATGGCAAACCACGTGTACGACGTGTTAATTGAATTGCATAATCAGATGGACTCCAAGAGCCGTCATGAAGTGATTCAAGATACGAAGCATGTTGTGTATGTGTAGTGCGCGCAATTTCAGGATTGCGATAGACAAGTGCGCAGGCATCGTAAGGTGCAAAGAGCCACTTATGTGGATCAACAATAAATGAATCGCAGAGTTCGATTCCGTTGAAATCAGCGCGCACCGATGGGGCACATAAACCAGCTAGACCGTATGCACCATCTACGTGGTACCAAATATTGCGATCGTGCGCAGCTTTGCCAGCTCCGATGAGATCATCGATTACGCCAAGGTTTGTTGTTCCAGAAGTTGCAACGACCGCGCAGATTCGCCCCGCACTGCTTGCGTGATATTCATCTATTGCTGCAGCGATATCCTCGCCATGAATGCGCAGATCTTCGCGTGGGGCAATCTTTACTAGCTCCACATCCATAATTTTTGCGGCAGTTGCAATGGATGAATGCGCTTCTGCGCTGCACGCAATTGCCCACTTTGTTACGTCAGGAAATTTTGCACGCGCATCTTCACGCGCTGTTACTAACGCCGAGAGATTTCCGATTGTGCCGCCTTGCACAAATACTCCGCCGGCACTTTCTGGAAGTCCTGCTAAATCAGATAACCAGCGCAGCGCTTGATTTTCGGCAAAGACAGCGCCGGCACCTTCTTGCCATGAGCCACCGTAAAGCGCGCTTGCTCCAACGACGAGATCAAAGAGGCTTGCGTACTCGCTCGGTGCTGAAGGAATGTATGCCAAATAACGAGGATGATCTGTTGAGATACACGCTTTTGCTAAGACCTCGGTAAATACACCCAGCGCTGCACGTCCGCCAAGACCGCGTTCGGTGATTGTATTTCCGACTTCTGCAAAGAGATCTGCTGCAGATCGCGGACCATCTAAAGGTGGATCAGTTTTCAGGCGATCAAGGCTGTACGCCAATATTTCATTGGCTAACTCTTCAACTTCAGGAGTGAACTTATGCATTGCCTTTGAGGTTCTCTCTCCGTGCGCTCTTGATAATATTTCGAATCATCGTTGGGAAGACAAAGATATGAAATGGAAGCACGGCATACCAATACAACTGGCCGCCTAATCCACGAGGTGCAAACTGTGCTTCTTGGCGCAGAACTGTTTTGCCATTCTCTTCGTAGACTTTAAATTCCAGCCACGCCTTACCTGGCAAAATCATTTCGGCATAGAGTCGCAGCACAGATCCTTTTACAAGTTCATCTACTCGCCAGAAATCAACGCTATCTCCAAGACGTAAATGCTCTGGGTCACGGCGGCCACGACGTAAACCAACGCCACCTAACATGCGATCGAGTACTCCTCGCAAAAACCAAAGCCAGCCAGCGCCGAACCAACCATTGTCGCCACCAATTCGTTCAATCTGTTGCCAGATGAGCTCGGCAGGAACATCAGTTGTTGAAACGCGAAGATCGCGCAACATCATTTCGCCCGCCCAATCAGGATCGCTCTGCGCCTTCTGCCACGGAGCGGTTGGAAAAGCGGCATCAGACCAACGTGTGTCAACGCTATGTTCTGCCGTGCGTGTGAGCGCTAAGCCAATAGCTTCTTCAACTGTAAGTAAACCTTCAGATGGTTTTGGAATAAGAGCATCGATCGATTTATTTGGATCAGCAACAACTTCACTGATCAGTGATTCGACAAGTGGCTTAGCTAAGGAAATTGGCACAGGTGTTACAAAACCAATCCAGAGGCTAGAAAGTTTAGGTGTAAGCACCGGCACCTGAATGATCCATCGCTTGCGCAGTCCAGAGAGTGCGGCGAATTTCTGCATCATGTCAGCATAAGAAAGTACTTGCGGTCCACCGATATCAAATACCTTATCCACCGGAGTAGAAAGCGCTGCACATTGGCGCAAGTAGTAGAGCACGTCTCGAATACCAATTGGCTGTGTGCGGTTTGAAACCCATTTAGGTGTTGTCATAATCGGCAAGCGATGAGTCAAGTGGCGCAACATTTCAAATGATGCTGATCCGCTACCGATAATGATTCCAGCGCGCAGTTCGATCACTGGCACTGAACCAGCACCCAAAATCGCACCCGTGTTCATACGCGATGCAAGGTGCTTGCTGCGATTTTCATCATTTGCAATACCGCCAAGATAAATAATCTGGCTCACTCCACATTTGGCGCTGGCGTCAGCAAAATTCTTTGCCATCTCAGCTTCAACTTCATCAAATTGTGTACCCGCATTAATCGAATGCAGTAAGTAATACGCGGTATGAACGCCATTAAGTGCCCGCTCGAGATCCTGCAGATTATTTGCATTTCCTTCAACAACATCGACTGCATCAGCCCATGGCTGCCCAGAAATTTTGCGTCGATCACGTACAAGAATTCGCACAGCCCATCCATCTTGCAAAAGATCGCGAACTAAACGCCCGCCAACATATCCAGATGCACCCGTGACGAGGTAGAGGCGATTTTGACTCTTCGAATTCATAGCCCAGAGCCTAGACTGCACTCATGGCAACTTCCACACGACCTCGCGTCGTCATTCTCGGTGCAGGTTTTGGCGGCCTCGCTACAGCACGCGCCCTCGCAGGTAAGGCTGATGTGACTGTTGTCGATCGCCATAACTATCAGACCTTCTTACCTCTCCTCTATCAGGTCTCTACCGCTGGCCTTGCCGCAGACCACGTTGCCCACCCAGTTCGTGGAGTCCTGAATAAAAAGGGAATTAAATTTCGCATGGGATCACCAATCTCTGTCGATCATAAAAACAAATCAATCAAACTTGATTCCAGTGAGAGTTTAGATTTCGACCACTTAGTTGTAGCTCTTGGTTCTTCAACAAATGATTTTGGAATTCCCGGTGTCGCTGAATATGGACTTGGAATGAAGAACGTTCATGAAGCGATCATGATTCGCGCTGAGATTATGCGCCGTTTTGAAGATCTCTGCCGCTTTGAAGATAACACTCGCTTGAGCATCTCAGTCATTGGAGGCGGACCAACAGGTGTTGAGATGGCTGGTGCGATTGCAGAGTTAGTGCGCGGTCCACTTCGCAACGATCATCAACATGCATCTGAACATATCGATATCTACCTGATCGAAGCTGGTCCACGAATTCTGCCCATGTTTACCGAAAAACTTTCTAGCCGTGCACAGCGTGATCTCGAAAAAATGGGTGTCACTGTAAAACTCAATACCGCTGTACAAGAAGTAAAACCTAGAACTATCTTGGTTAAAGGTGCAGATTCAATTCCATCGGAAGTAACAATCTGGGCAGCCGGTGTTAAAGGTGAGCCAGCAGGTGCAATACTCAATCTTCCATTGGATAGAACGCGCATTGAAGTTGATCCAACACTTGCTGTCTCTCACTATCCATATGTCTGGGCAATCGGAGATATCTCTGGGGCAAAAGATGCGCAAGGTCGCTTCCTGCCACAAGTTGCACCTGTTGCTATGCAGCAAGGACGATTTGTTGCTGATCAGATTCTTCGATTGGCTGCTGGAAAAGCACTGACTCCATTTAAGTATCGCGATAAAGGATCTATGGCAACGATTGGTCGCCACAAAGCGGTTGTGCAAGTTGGTAAATTCACTATGGCTGGAATTCCGGCTTGGTATGCCTGGCTTTGGTTGCACTTGTTCTATCTATTGGGTGGGCGCAACAAAATTGGCACTATCGCTGATTGGACGTGGAACTACCTCACCTTTGATCGCGGCAACCGTCACATCATGGACAGCATGTAAATATGGGCAGCTATATCGATCTTCGTGGGCACCAAGTTTTCTCATACGAGTGGCCACATGATGGTGAAGCTGTTGTATTGCTCCATGGTGGCTTAAGCCAAACATCGCATTGGGATTCTCAAATTTTGCCCGCGCTTGAGGATTCGTTTTACACATATGGGTATGACCGCACCGGACATGGATTCACCGGTGATCGCGAGGGAAGCTTTCACTTTAATTTTCAACGGGATGAAGCAATCGCTTACTTAGAAGATGTAGTCAAAGAGCCGGCTCACTTGATCGGCTATAGCGATGGGGCAAATATTGCGCTGATGGTTGCGATCAAGCGACCAGATCTTGTGAAATCTATAGTTTCAATCGCTGCGAATTATCATCACTCCGGAATCCATCCGCTGCCAGAATTCGACGGCAATATCCCACAAGAAGATCGAGATGAGTACGCATCTACTTCACCTGATGCCCCTCATACTCAAGATGAGAAGATTAAGAAAATGAGTGCAATCTGGAAACTTGAACCTGATATTGCACAAAGTGATCTAGCCACAATCCAATGCCCAGTGTTGGTTATGGCAGGAGATGATGATGTTGTACGCCATGATCACACGATTGATCTCTTTGAAAGACTTCCACTTGGTCAATTAGCAATAGTGCCCGGAACTTCACACGGGTTGGTCAAAGAAAAACCCGCAATAGTGCAGGCGCTGATTGCCGAATTTTTAAGCGATCTGAGCTATCCAGTAACACGCATGCCGATCAAACGGACAAACCCTAGTCTTTAGTGACCCTGAAGTTAGAAGTCTTTAAAGTCGATCTCTCCTGTTTTTACGTCATAAATTGCAGCAGCAACAGATACACCTTCACGAATCAGTGGGTAGTTACGAATACTCGATACATCTGATTTCAACGCAGCTTCTTGATCCTTAGTTACGCGAAATTCAATGCTGCGAGTATCGACACCAAATTTACTTTCAATAAGTTCATGAATATTCGACTCATCGCTCTGTGCCATTCGACAATCTGTATGTGGCACAACAAGAATGCGATCAACGTTAAGCAGATATGTAGCTAGAACAAGTGTGCGCAATACATCCTCAGTTACTCGAGCTCCTGCGTTACGCAAAATCTTGGCATCGCCTGATCGCATTCCAACTACCGAAAGTGGATTGATTCGTGAATCCATGCAGGTGACAATTGCTAATCCGCGAGCTGCTGATCCGGTGAGTTCGCTGTACTTAAATGTCTGCGCATAATCAGAGTTGGCAGAGATGAGATCACCAAATTGTGAAGGATCAAATTTTTGATTTTCCATCTCATTGATCCCTTCGGCTATGAGTGGAGCCCCCCGTCAGGATTGAACTGACGACCTTCCGCTTACAAGGCGGATGCTCTACCACTGAGCTAGGGAGGCCTGCTGCGATAAACGCAACGAGGCGTAATTATGGCAGGGGATGGGCTAATCTGAAAATCGCCGAATAAAAAACTACTTTTTTGGCCATGAAATTGGTGTCGGATACTTACATTCTCGCCCATCGCCTGATGAACGACCGCGCAGGCGGCGGATAATCCAAGGCAGCGCGAAGACAAAGAACCACATCACACCAACAGCACGTTCTTTTATCCAAGGCGTTGGTGTTGCTGGAGGCAAAGGAGTTCGCCATCCTGGATCAAATTCGTAGCCAAGCTTTTCTAAAACTGCATCTGCACAACGGCTATGTCCCATTGAATTCAAATGAAGTCGATCGAATGCCAAGAATCTCTTGTCGCTAAAGAAGCGTTCTTGATTTGCATCAACAATAATTGCGCCGACTTCGGCTGCTATTTCACGAACACCTTGATTGAATGCCCCGAAACGTTCTTGCCAGATCTTTGAACCTCGTCCCGAATTACCTGTATCTTCAAGAACAGTAAAGAGCATGATCGTGGCACCAGTAGCAGCTAACTTTCGCACAGCGCCTTGATATCTCTCTTTTGCTAAAGCTGCATCAAAGCCAGGACGGAGTGCATCATTTGCGCCGGCATGGAAGGAGATTAAAGTATCTGGACCCGTGACATAAGTAAGTGCAATCGGAACTTGGTCTTGGATTACTTGAGGTAATAACTTTCCACGGATAGCAAGGTTGGCATATGTAAAAGTTGGTGACTTCTTCGCTAAGCCATCCGCAACGCGATCTGCCCACCCACGATAGAGACCATTAACCATCTCATCGGTCATTCCTTCGCTATAGGAATCACCGCAGACAACGAAACGGTTATAGATCATCAGTTTCTCCAACTACTTCTTGCGGCGCTGCTCGTCTACCCAGAACATCGCAATCGATGTTGCAACGCTTGCGTTAAGAGATTCGGTGCTAGCCATAATTGGAATTGATACGACGAGATCGCACTTTTCACGCACAAGTCGTGAAAGACCTTTGCCTTCACTGCCGACAACAATCATCAGATGTTCCTTGGCAACCTTCATCTCGCTCAAGGTCACATCAGATTCGCCATCAAGACCAACTACAAAACAACCTAATTTCTGTGCATCTTCAATGGTTCGAGCAAGGTTTGTTACCTGTGCAACCCGTAGGCGCGCAGCCGCTCCAGCTGAAGACTTCCATGCAGCAGCTGTCATTGCCGCAGCGCGACGTTCAGTCATAACAACTCCGGCTGCACCAAATGCTGATGCGCTACGAACAATCGCACCGAGGTTACGTAGATCTGTCACACCATCGAGTGCGATGATCATCATCGGATGATTAGCTTGTTCTGCAATCTCTTGGAAACTTGAATACTGGTAAGGCTTAATTGCAAGAATAATTCCTTGGCTATTAGCGTTAATGTTTTCGATCTCAGCACGATGTACTTCGCGGATGTTAAGTCCATGATGAAGCGCGAGCTTGAGTGATTCGGCAACACGATCATCAACATCAATACTGCGCGCAACAATTAGTTCTGTTGCTGGAACGTTTTCGCGAAGCGCTTCAAGAACTGCGTTACGACCAGAAACAATTTCACCCTTTGGCTTCTCGCTACGACCACGTGGAGACGAGGCGGCACGTGGTGAAGATGTTCCACCGCGCTTTCCGTCCTTCTTCTCAGCAGCTTTCTTTCGCTTTGCAGCTGCGTGGTATGGACGGTCTTCTGCTTTTGGTGTTGGTCCTTTACCTTCAAGGCGACGTTTGTTATTGCCGCCAGATCCTGTTGTTGGACCCTTCTTAGATCCGCGAACTGCGCCACGTGGTTTTGAATTACCGGCCATTTATTTACTCTCACTTCGTGTGATCGACCATCGTGGCCCTTGTGCGCTATCTTCAATAGTAATTCCCAGTGCGATCAACCCATCACGAATCGCATCGGCTGCAGCAAAATCTTTACGTACTCGCGCAGCCTCACGCTGAGCAAGAGCTAACTTGATCGTCCCATCAAGGGCGGCAGTCATATCTTCGCCCGCACCTACGGCTGCAAATGCAGGATCAAATGGATCGCAACCAAGTACTTCTAGCGCACCGCGAATCTCGTTTGCAGATTGCGCAATTCCGCTCTTATCGCCTGCAGTAATAGCAATATTTCCAAGGCGCAGCGCTTCTGAAATACCAGCAAGTGCTTGTGGCACTGCTAAATCATCGTTCATAGCAGCAGCAAATCCATCACTGATAACAGGGGTAGGTGTGACTCCAAGAATTTCGACAGAGCGATTCAAGAACGATTCAATGCGTCCAAATGCAATTGCGGATTCAGCCAGTGCTTCATGTGAAAACTCGAGCATTGATCTGTAGTGCGCACTGCCGAGATACCAGCGAAGTTCAATTCCGCGAACAGTCTTGAGCAGCTCTTGTACTTGCAGTGAGTTACCGAGTGATTTACTCATCTTCTCACCAGATGCTGTTACCCAAGCATTATGTAACCAACGCTTTGCAAATCCATAACCGGCTGCTTCAGATTGTGCAATCTCGTTCTCGTGATGAGGGAAGATCAAATCAAGTCCGCCGCCGTGAATATCAAAACTTTCACCTAGGTATGCATGCGCCATCGCAGAACATTCCAGATGCCAACCCGGACGACCCGCACCCCACGGTGTTGGCCATGATGGATCGCCGGCTTTTGCAGCTTTCCACAACGCAAAGTCGCGTGGATCTTTCTTAAATGTTTCATCAGCATCGGCTGCACTCTGTAAATCATCAACGTTCTGACGTGACAAGGTGAGATAAGACTTTAACTTGCGCACTTCAAGATAGACATCGCCGTTACCTGGAGCATATGCAGCTCCGCGTTCAATCAAAATCTGCATCAGCTCAATCATCTGAGTCACATGGCCTGTAGCGCGTGGCTCATAAGTAGGAGGCAAAACATTGAGAGCAGCGTAGGCGTCGCTAAATGCACGCTCGTACTTCATGGCAACTGCCCACCATGGCATCTCTTCATGGACTGCCTTGTGCAAAATCTTGTCATCAATATCAGTCACGTTACGAATAAATGTGACGTTATATCCACTCTTTGTTAGCCAACGTCGCAAAATATCGAAGTTCACACCAGAGCGAACATGGCCAATGTGTGGAGGTGCCTGCACTGTTGCGCCGCAGAGATAGATCCCCACTTCGCCAGCCTTAAGTGGAACAAAGGGAGAAGTGGTTCGCGTGAGGGTGTCATACAACGCTAGCGAACTCATGAGCTAAGTCTACCTTGTGAAAAAACTGATTAATTCTTAACAATCAACGCAGAAGCAATGGCAGCGATGCCTTTGCCTTCACCAGTAAGGCCAAGTCCATCAGTTGTTGTTGCAAGAAGTGCAACTTCGGCACCGCCAAGGGCTGCAGAGAGTGCGGCAATTGCCTCGACTCGACGTGCGCCAATCTTTGGGCGGTTACCAATAACTTGTACCGAAACATGTGAGATCGAATATCCGGCGGCGTGCACAAGACGTGCCGTTTCTTGCAATAACTGTGCGCCACTAGCGCCGGCGTATTCTGGACGCGAAGTTCCAAAGTTACTTCCAAGATCTCCAAGATTAGATGCAGCAAAGAGTGCGTCACAGATTGCATGTGCTGCAACGTCACCATCTGAATGTCCTTCAACGCCAGTTTCATCTGGCCAGAAAAGCCCTGCTAAGTGAAGTGGTCGGCCATCAGCAAATGCATGTGAGTCAACGCCAACTCCAGTTGAAAAGTCATTGCTGTTACCAAGGAATTGGAGCGCTGTTGCTAAATCAGATGGAGTCGTAATCTTGATTGCGCGCTCTTCACCTGGAATGACTTTAACGCGAGCGCCTATTTGTTCAACTAGCGCTGCATCATCTGTGGCTTCTGAATTACTTTGATGAGCTCTCTTTAAGAGATCGTATGCAAAACCTTGAGGAGTTTGCACGCGGCGAAGTGGTGCTCGCTCTGGCGTAGCGGTGACGTATCCGTCACCATCAACAACTTTGACTGTATCAACTTGTGGCAACCCAGGGATTACAGCAACTTCACCTGAGCGAAGTGCTGCAATAACGCTGCGAGCCAAATCGCTGCTTGCGAGTGCGCGGGCTGCATCGTGTACTAAAACAAATTCTGCTGATTGCGAGAGTGCAGCTAAACCAATTCGAACGCTTTCGCTGCGAGTAGATCCACCGGTAACAACGGTTGCACGATCACTTGCGATGGTGCGAATTGCATCTTCATAACCAGCAGGTGCGGTAATTACGATCTCATCGACAACTGCCGAGAGCGATGCAAGAGCATGTTCAATAAGTGTGCGATCTCCGAGTGAGATGAGCGCTTTAGGAATTGAGCTTCCGAAGCGTTCGCCAGTACCTGCAGCGGCAATGATGGCGGCGATCATGGGTACTTCTTGCGTTAGGAAGCAAGAACCTCGTCAAGAATTGTTGCAGCCTTGATTTCGTCTGTGTGCTCAGCAAGTGCGAGCTCTGAAACGAGAATCTGCTTTGCCTTTGCAAGCATGCGCTTTTCTCCAGCAGAAAGTCCACGATCTAGATCGCGGCGGTAGAGATCGCGAACAACCTCGGCAACCTTAATAACATCACCAGATGCGAGCTTTTCTAGGTTGGCCTTGTAGCGACGTGACCAGTTTGTTGGCTCTTCTGTATATGGCTGACGAAGAACGCTAAATACGCGATCTAGTCCGGCGCTATCAACAACATCGCGAACACCGACGAGATCTACATTATCTGCAGGAACGCGGACTGTGAGATCGCCTTGTGCAACCTTCAAAACTAGATAGGTCTTCTCTTCGCCCTTGATAACTCGAGTTTCAATTGCCTCGATAAGAGCTGCTCCGTGATGAGGATAAACAACGGTTTCGCCGACCTTAAATGTCATGTGTTGCCCTTCGCTAGAGGGTCAATTCTACCAGCCCTCACCGACAG
>JACCDY010251584.1_pt1 | contig 11600 bp, 8 predicted proteins | sample 7446391 | NCBI WGS metagenome assembly JACCDY01 (sample SAMN15323451, study PRJNA562643) | freshwater metagenome | isolation source: river surface water | place: USA:Blue River Watershed | collected 2017-08-18
ACAGTCACAAACACTGGAACGATAACCCAGGCATCCCTGGCAAAACCCATCATGCTGTCGCTGTAGAGAGCAAATCCTGCGTTATTGAAACTAGAGATGGCGTGGAACAGGCCATGCCCCAGGGCATCCTGCCAGTCATAGTCGTAGTAGGTTAGAAATCTGACAAACAAAAATACAAATAGAACTGCTTGAAAGCCCAGCATCAACTGAGCGATATTGATGAGCAGGGATTTAATATCCGGAGCGCTCAGCGATGCCTCAGAGCTCGTTGAAAGCTTGTTCCTGAGCGATATGCGGCCGTCCAGGAGATACGCCACCAGGGATGCAAAGCCAACGATGCCAAAGCCACCAATTTGAATCAGTGAGCCAATCACCAGGTGACCAAAGAGTGTCCAGTGCAGCTCGGAGTCGATGGTCGCTAGCCCCGTCACAGTGACTGCTGATACCGAAGTGAACAGTGCGTCGAAGAAATCGAGTGACTTGCCGTCTTTGCTGGCGATCGGCATCATCAGAAGTGCCGTGCCCAAGAGAATTACGAGTGTGAAGGCGAGTGCGACAATGCGAGTTGGGTGCATGTGCTGCGAACTCTTTTGAGAACTCACCCTGAAACTATACGCCTAGGCTAGAAAATATTGGCTGGTTGGGGGTGACAACTTGAAAAGACTTTCATTAGTTCTCTTGCCAGTTTTGCTGGCAGGTTGCACCTACTCGGCAACAACAGAGACTCTTCCTACAACAACATCTAGTGCTGCAACCGAAACCCCTAGTGAGATTTCAGTGCCGGCTCTTACCCCTTCAACTGATTCAGCAGAGGTAGAAACCACCCTCTCTCAGGTTGCAGAGCCATCCCGGGACAATGTTCTGGAGGAACTACTAGCCTCACTAAAGATCACAGCTGAATACCCTTCAGGCTACGACCGAGATCTCTTTCAACACTGGATTGATGCCGATTCGGACGGTTGCAACACAAGGCGTGAGGTCTTGATCATCGAAAGCATCAGCGATCCTCAGGTGGGCGAAAGGTGCGCCGTTTATGGAACCTGGCTCTCTCATTACGACAATCGCCAGATAACCGACGCTGCCGAGTTGGACATCGATCATATGGTTCCGCTAGCCGAGGCTTGGCGATCGGGCGCTTATCGCTGGAGCGCTGACACCCGTAAGCGATTCGCAAATGATCTTGGGTTCGCGGGCAGCTTGATCGCCGTCACCGCAAGCAGCAATCGCTCGAAGTCCGATAACGACCCAGCTAGCTGGCTGCCCTCCAACGACTCATACTTATGCCAGTACAGCTATCACTGGCTCGCGGTGAAGTATCGCTGGAGCCTCACAATCGATAGCGATGAGGCATTAGCTCTAGCAAAGCTTGTCCCAAGCTGCAGGGGCGATTACGAGATTCCAAATAAGGCGGAAGTGACACTAGGAGCGCCGCAACCAGCTCCGACATCAACCAAGGCTGGACAGGACCCTAGGTTTGGAACGTGCAGGGAGGCAAAAGCCAATGGTTTTGGCCCCTATGTCAAAGGCGTTGACGCTGAGTACGACTGGTATCGCGATGGCGATTCTGATGGGACGGTCTGCGAGTAAGAAAAAACCCGGGCCAGTGGCCCGGGTTCATTCTTTGAGCTAGTTACTCACCACTTCTCATGGTGATCATCACCTTGTTCTGGTAACCAGCTGACGATGATGCCTGAGTGGTAGTCGAGTATGTCAGGGACTTGTCCTGCGACTTTGCGTAGGCACAGACCGCGTCAGCACGCTTCTTAGCGATCAGGCGGTCTGATGCAGATGCGTTGACTCGGTGCACACCGGTGCAGACAAACACAGTCGCCTCAGGGAAGTTCTTGAGGTATCCCTTGACGTTGGTTCTGTGAGCAGCGGTGATGGTTGACTTGGTCGCAGCAAACGCGCTGGTGACAAAGTTCTGCACTGGCTTTGAAGGTGCCTTAGGGCAGCCGTAGGCGTCCTTGAAGACGACCTTCTTCTTGGTCAGTGGGTCAACACAGGTCAGGGTCTTTGGCTTAGCAAATCCCTTGTAGGAGGAGATCTTCTTGATCTGGATCTTTGGCTTGGAGTACTCAAAACCGGTCGCCTCAATGATGATGTTTCCCTTTAGGTAAGAGATGTTCTTTGCTGATACTCGAGCGGAGCCACCAGCTTCAGAAATCACGTTTACCTCAAGAGCAGATACCACCTTGGTTGGGTCCGATAGACCCCAAAGTAGTAGCGCATCGTTGGCAGGGATTACTGCCTTGTAGAAACCTAAGTTTGGAGTCGTTCCATCTGGCGCAAAGTGAGGTGCACCTGCCTGCCAGGTCAGGGTTTCAGAGGCTTCATCCCAAACCGGGGTTGAGATTCCACAGGAAACACCGTTCGAAGAGATTGCCATGCGACCAGAGAGTCCATCGACACCAAAACCACTGGTCTCGGTCTCAACAACGACGAAGCCCTGCATGGTGGTTACCACAGCTGATGCCACGCCGGTCTCGCCCTCACACTGACGAACGCTGGTGATCTGAGGGACTGGGACTGGAGTTCCAGTCATGATCATCTTGCCTGGGTTAGCTTCGGTGCCAAGCTCAGAGGTCTTGGTTAAGTTGTTTGCAACACCAATCGAGACACCAGTCTTCACAGCACCGATTCGAGCGGTGATAGTGATCTTGGTGTCGATGTCCATGTTCAGCGCAAGCCTTGAGCCATCAGCCTTAAGAGCGATGAATGGCTTACCGGCTGAATCAAACATGCCTGGGTAGGTGGTGAAGAAGATGTTGTTGGTGAACTGGTTGGCTGCCTTCATATCGATTGTTAGGCCGTCGTAACCAGCACCATTAAGTCCGTAGGTCTCCCAATCTGGGTGAGTCCATACTCCAGCCACTGCGTTTCCAGCTACTCGGTCAATGGTTGGGGCCGGAGCAACTGGAGCTGAACCAGACACAGCTGCAGAGTCGGAAGCCGGGGCCGCAGGGGCAGCTGCAACCTTGGTGCGCTCATACTTGAGCTCTAGAGCTGTCTTGGTGCCAAGTGGTTGAACTGTTACGGACTCAATACAAAAGTCAGTTCTGAAGTCATCACAAGCTGGCCATGCAACTTTTGGAACGTTGATGTCCTCTGCCGACGCTGGCAAAGACGATGCAACTAGACCTGTTGCCAGGAGTGCGGCGGTTGCAATACCAGCTGCAACTCTTCTAAGTGGTGAAGGCATTATTCCCCCTTGATTTGGAATTGTTCTATGTCTACTACCCAAACGCTGTCCAGACAATGGAATAAACAACAAATGTCTGTCCCCTTTTTTGCAACTCTTCGTTGTCCAACTTTTGCTCTAGTTTGGACCCGTGGGGAGAGTCATGAGAAAAGTCTTTTCGGTTTTGTTGGTCTTAACGTTATTCGCAACAAGCGCGCAAGCGCAAAGCTTCACCTACGAGCCACCAGCAAGCGAGACTGCGCAGGTCGGCGAAAGCATCGTTTCAATTTGGGAACTTTCAAACGGAAACTGGGACTCAAGACGAGAAGTACTCATCTCAGATAAGCCCAATTGGACCTATGCAACGTCTGAGAATTATCTGTGCCCCAACGAAAAGATCATTGCCAAAGAAGCGCCCTGCGATTTTGCAAATGGTGACGAGTATTTCTATGGCTCAAATATCCTCCCCGTCTGCGCAACTGTGGCGGACAACTTTTGTGTTGAATCCTTGGTCTTCTCGTCTCCATCTGGTTCCGCAATAGCGACTCACATTAGTGACGCCGGAGGTGGAACATTCGAAGCGATTCCCTCTCTGGGTATTGAACCAGGTGGCCACGTATCGCTTTGGGATGTGCCGGGCTGGACTAACTCATCTGGAGACAGCACCTATGCCGTCTCGGTTAGATCGAGGCAGGACTGGAGTCACTATGAGAAGAGATTCAAAACCGTCTCTCTGGACTTAGCTGTAACTCCATACAAAGAAGTCAGGGGTGATTACCGCGCGCCTGAGGCGCGTGAAGGTAAGGATGTAAATGGCCTAAACAAGGTTTACGGCGGCGTACCACAGGGTTGCACCTGGGCAGACAACGGTCGCTGTGGGAAAGCGGCTGACTTCGTGGGTAGCCCCGAGGTAAAGCTGGTAATCCGAGCATCTAATGAGCTCAGTGGCTGGTTCCGGGGTCGAATTTCTGAAACTCAAATAGCTATCTCCCCTCATAGCTCAATCTCAAACAAGATTGAGATTTCTGGCAAGCCAGTTTCGGTTCCGAGATTCCACGTTTATGCCAGTACCACTAACACACCGAAAGCAGTTCAAGACGTTTTCCCTCGCGGTAGTGGTGGTACCGGCCGAGAACTCTTTGAGGGAAACAGCATAAAAAGTGTATTCTCTACTGGGGGCTTAAACACATATACAGTTCTCGATGGCATGCGTGCGGCGGTGAACGATACAGCGGCTGGCACCTCAACGCTTTGGAGCATAGAGAGCATCCCGCTCGGTAACCAACCTTGCTTTGCGAATGCCAGTGGCGTGCTGGGCGTAGTGTCGACCAACGCCACGGCCTATGACGGAACCGCGCCTGGATTCGAGGATGGTCAGCTCACTTACAAAGTCGCTGGTCTTCACTATGCACCTGATGGAAAAACCCTAAATCTGGGCACCTACGACTTGGTTATGCGATCTGACATTGCACGATGCCTCTATGGCTTCAGCAGTGCGCCGGTGTCGGCGAAGATTCAAGTGCTCACCGAGAATGGTGAGGCAGTTGTGGCCTCCACGGTAGTGAGCGAGAAGAACGGCTGGCTCAACCTCGCAGCCTACGGATTCACCTTCTCGGAGAAGAACATCCGAGTTCAACTCACCCAAGCCAAGCCGCCGGTTCTGAAAACAACCGTCGCGGGTTTTTCCTCTAAGGCAACATCGCTTAGCTCTAGGCAGAAACAGCAGGTCTCAAATTTGGCAAGCAAGGTCGACTTCCACACTGCTGTGATATGCACGGCCACCTATCGAACTACCGCAGAGAAGGTCCTGGCTGGCAAGCGTGCGGCATCGACCTGCGGACTCCTGCAAACATTGAAGCCAGAGCTTCGCACTAGCACCCGAGTGTCAAAGGCTTCAAGCAGCAAGCAAAGCAATCTCGTTTTGGTGAGCATCAACTAGTGGAAATTTCTCATGGTGATGCTAGGTTCTGAAAACCATGGAGCGGGTATTTCTATTTGATGGCGACTGCGCATTCTGCACTAGCTCTGCCAACCTGCTGAAGAAACTAACCGCTCATCGAATTGCCATTGAGCCCTACCAGTTTGTTGACTTGGCAAAGCTTGGCATATCCAAGGAAGCTTGCGAGCAAGCAGTTCAATACCTCAACCCGAGTCACTTCGAGGCGGCGAGAGCCATTGCACAAGTTCTGATAGACGCTAAAACTCCATGGGCAATCGCTGGCTGGATCCTACGAGCACCAGTGATCTTGAGCTTTGCTGAGCTGGTTTATATCTGGGTCGCAAGGAACCGGCACAGGCTCCCTGGCGGCACCCCTGCTTGCTCTCTGCGGAACTAAGAACTCTTTAGATAAACCTTCGAAGCTTCGGATTGTTTAGTAACTCTGGTTGTCACAGCACGTGTAGCTAAATCCGGTGCGAGTTTCTTGAAATAAGCACATGCTGCTTTCGCTCGTGCTTCGGCCGTGGCTCGATCTTTAGAGCTGAAATAGGTCGAGTTGCAAACTACACCTGTCGCTCCCTTTGACTTGGAGGAAAAAGCCTCCACTTGGAAGCGCTGTGAAGATGTCAAATTAACAGCCTTGCCTTTGTACTTTTGAAGGGCAACCGCTTGAGATTGAAATATCGTGGCCTTGATCTTCTTCTCGGAAAAAGTAAAGCCATAGGCCGCAAGCTTCAACCAGCCATCTTTCTCCGATACCTGCGTGCTGGCCACAATGTGCTCGCCATCAGATGTCAAGACTTGAACCTTGGCTGAGACCGGTGCTTTAGAGAAACCATAAAGGCACCTTGCAACATCGCTGCGAACTAGAAGATCGTAAACGCCAACGGCGAGTTCACCGGACGGAAGGTAATGCAAGCCCGCAACTGAGTATTCGAGAGATCCATCGACGAATGCCGGTGGGTATTGCTCGTATGCCATTGCATTAGTAGTAACAAGCCCAATCAGCCCCTGCTGGTTGGAAAGACAGGAAACGTTATTGCCTCGGGAATTCATCGTATTGAACTGCCAAGATGTGTAAACCGCGGCAGCCCGATCATTGGTTGCCTTTGCAAACTCGGCAATTAGTTTTCGAGATCGGTCTTCGTAGGCAGGGAACTGATACCAAGAATTGCCGTTATGGAAACCCCCGAAGGAGAAAGGATTCTTGAAGAGGTCCATGGTTTCTTTTGAAAGCCCAGCCGTGTTGGACTCTGCATACATGATTGGCACATCGACGGGACGCGCTTTCACTGAAATTAGATTCTGTGATGAGGTTTTTGGGGTGATGGAAATTTCAGGTGCTTGGAGCCTTCCGTGCAGCCAGCCGTTTATCTGATTGCTAGCCAGAATTGAGACTTCAGCCTCCATTCCAGGAGCAAACTCTGCTCTTGCCCAGCACTTTCCAGTGGTGGTTAGTGTGCAGCCGTCATTACTGCCCTGCTCTCCATTGTCATGGACCCAGAGTGTTTGGCCATTGTCTTGAATAGTCTCAATTGCAGCCGGCCTGTAGCGCCCGTTCAGCTCAACTACCGGGTAAACGGACACCGATAATCCGCCATACCTAACAACTAGGCCGTCAGTGACTGTAAAGGACATGTTTGCAGCCACCACATAGAGATCTGTGCCCCCATCGTGGATCACACCAGGCACTCGCCAGAGTGATGGGGTTGACCCAGCTGGGGTTCCGAGGGTTGGCAACGATGGAAAACTAAAGCCTGTATCAAAACCGGTTAGCTGGACCCCTTCAACCTTTGCTGAGCCCGAGATTTGAACTGATAAGCCAACAACGCAGTTACTGTCTGCCTCCGCACACGAGGGGATGATGGCATGCGCTTGAACAGTATGGCCAATCTCGAGCTTGCAAACCTCGGTGGTAAAGCTAAGGCACCACTCACCATGCTTAGTTTCACCCGGTGCACCAGTTTTGGGTTTCATCAGAATTGAGACGAAGCCAGGGCCATTTCTAAGGTCCTGGATAGTAAACGCAACGTCAGTGCCCGTATTCAGGTTCACTCCGGTCGGAACGTAGTTTCTAGCAATTGCAGAGGTGCTGCCCCCGAAAAGAACTACTAACGCACCAACGAAAGCCCAAAATCTTTTCATGGGATCCCCCTCAATTCTCAACTGTGAAGTTGAGGTTACCGAGTCAAGGGTTTGAATTGAACCCTCGGGAGTTCCCCGCAAAGGTGGATACCAGAGGTCCGGAGGTCAGCGAATTGCCCTCTTGACCAGATCAACAATTTGGTCTTCAACTTCTTTCGTCAGCTTCGTGAGCGCATAACTAGTCGGCCAGAAAGTGCCTTCATCGAGATTGGCTGCTTCCTGGAAACCAAAGGTGGAGTAGCGAACCTTGAACTTGCTCGCTGACTGATAGAAGCAGATGATTTTGTCGCCTAGGTAGTAGGCAGGCATGCCATACCAAGTCTTGGTGCTGAGCTTGTCGGAGATGCCGAGGATTAGCTTGTGAAGGCGCTGCGCCATCTCTTGGTCCTGCAGATCCATCTCGGCTATCTTGCGCTGAACCTGCTCTTCTCCGGAAAGCTTTTTGAACTCACGAGCCTCTCGGGCTCGCTCACGCATGGCTGCCTTTTCCTCTTCAGTGAAGACTTGATCCGCCACTTCAGCTCCTACTCGCAGTCGATGGCAAAACCTTACCGCAGCCTGGTTTTTATCTTGACGAGACCGAGAACCGACCATCCCAGCTCTTGCTGGAGGTCTGCTTGACGGTGGTCTTGAACTGGGCTTGGGGGAATTGCTTGCGAAGATAATCGCAACCGCTCTTGGCGCGGGACTTGGCCAAGGCAGCCGAACTCTTGCCGAAGTGAAAAACAGTGCATTCAAAACTCTTGTTGTTCACGGATTTCGCCCCAAAACCATCAAGGTCTAGGCGCTGGATCACCCCCAAAGATTTTGTCTTGCCGCTGAACTTCGTGATGGATTGAGTTTGTGGCTGCGAGATCTTTACTTGAATTTCTTTTTCAGAAAATGTGAAGCCATATGCTGCTAGCTTCAGCCAGCCATTTCGTTCCGACACCACCGTTGAAGCGACAGTTTGATCTCCGGTACCAACGACAGTTACGGTTGCGGAGACTGGTGCGTTTGTGAATCCATAAAGGCATCTTGCAGTCTCTGAGCGCATGACAAGGTCATAGGTGCCAAGGACCAGATCTTTGCCGTTTGGCATGAAGTGCAGGCCCGCAACTTTGTACTCGAGATAGCCGTCACTAAATGCTGGAGATCCGATGTCGTAGCCCAAAGCATTTGTCGTCACTATGCCCAATACACGTGAGGTGTCGTTGAGACACCCGGACCCAGAACCTGCGCTTATAGACCTCATTTTCCAAACTAAATTTGTGCCAATTGCGGTGTCTTTAGCCTGAGGACGATAGTTCTCTATGAATGGAAAAATGTTTTCTTGCCAACTATTTGCACCTGTTGCAGTGCCGCCATTCGTAAACCAGCGGCCGTTGTTTTGAACCCACATCTCCTCGATCGGGGTAAAGCTCGATCGGCTTTTGACCAACCCAAGGGCAGCAACCTCCACCGCCTCTGAACCGACAACAATTCGGTTGGTCTCAGCATCGAACTCGCTCACGGCGATGGTCGGATCCTTCATTCGGCCGCTAAACCAACCACCCAGCTGCTTTGGCATTCTGAAGGTGAGCTCAACCCTTGATCCAGGTAAGAAGTTGTTTTGCTTGGCACAGGAGTTGTCGACTCGAAACAAACAAGCACCGGTGGTCTCCTGAGGCCCCACCTTCACATAAGGCATGACCTCCGCCTCGAAACTGAAAGGCTCGAAGCGCTTGCTGGACTTATTCCAGAATTGGGTCACCCTTACCATGACCCCAAAATCGGAAGTCCCAGATGCTACCCCTGTTTGGTCAAACGTGAATAGGGGCACTCCCCTTCCATCCAGCAAATTCAGCTCTCGATTACCTGGGAAATCTTGCCTTTGCTCGACTTCCCTGGAGTAGTTTGCCTCCGCCAACGCTGAGCCCGAGGCAGCGAACTTAACCGACTCGATGCACACACTTGCCGATGTTGCAGAGCAGGCAGGGAGCATTGAAGAACCAATAATGCTCTCTCTAGCGGAATCAGTTGAGCAAACCGGATCAAGTGCGTCAGTGCATTGAACCCACTCTCCTCTAGTTCCACCCACTCCCACGGATCCGGGTTGAAGCGAGAGCTGTGAGTGAATACCATCTCGAGATTGCTCGGCGGCCAGGACCAACCACTCGTCACTGCCGAGGCGAATATCGGAGAGATAATCGCCCCCTTGCGAGGCTGAACCGAGATTGGCAGTTAGCCCGACTGCTACGACGGCGGTGATGACTGCCGCTAAAAGCTTGCGCATATTCCCCCAAAAATCGCGTTTTGAAGAGTCTAAGTCTTGACCAGGTTTGCGCAGCAAGTTTGATGATCGCTTCTGGGCCATTCAAATTTGGTTAATGTTTGACATCAAACCTATTCAGCAACAACTAGCAATTGTCCATCGTCTGATTTGGACTTTGTCTTTACGGTCACCGCAAGATACTTGCCGAAGGGATTCATGGTTCTCAGGTAAACGCACGCGGCTTGAGCTCGTTGCTTTGCCAAAACTGCTCGCGATGCTTGAAAGTAGTTCACACTGCAGGTGAATGTCCTTTGAGACCTTGCCTGGGACCTGAACGTCCGTAGCTCCTGCCCTTGCCTGGCCGTGATGTTCTTGGTGGTGCCCTTGAAGGCGGTCACATTTCGCTCCAGGCGCTGAGCAAAACTGACTCGAATCTCTTTCTGAGAGAAAGTGAAGCCGTATGCCGCGAGCTTCAACCAACCGTCTCGCTCTGAAACCTGAGTGGTCGCAATCTGTTGAATCTGCCCATCTCCGATGACTGAAACTGTTGCTGAGACCGGCGCATCAGAGAAACCGTAGAGACACCTCGCGACATCGCTTCGCATCACGATGTCATATGTTCCAATAGCGAGTGTCCTCTGGTCGGATTCATAGTGCGTGCCCGCGACTTCATACTTCAAAAATCCATCGACAAACTTTGGCGCACCGCCCGAGAAGACCATGGAGTTTGTTGTAACCACTCCAAGAAGTCGCGCAGCGTCATTCAAACATCCCCGTGGCCCCTGCACGCTGGCAAGCGACCAGTAGGTTTTCTCGCCAGTGGCTGAATCCTTCTGTGTTTCACGAAGTTTGGAGACGATTGCGAATGCGTCGCTGTCGGTTGAACCCCCCATGAGATTGCCGTCACCAAAAGCCCCCCGTGACATTCGGTCATCTATCACCCCGGGAACATCATTTACGTTCCACTGGGCATGAAGTTTGCCGACTCGGACGGGCTCTGCATCGATAGAGAGAAGGTTCTGCCCACCCCCTAAAGCAGAAATCTCTACCTTGGGATCCTTTAGTCGTCCATATAGCCAGCCGGTAACCTTGTCAGATACCCTCAGTACCAATTTCAGCCTGGTGTTCGGGGAAAACTCCTGTTCATAGCCACAGACCTGATCCTGTGTGTAAAAACAACCATTTTTCCCAGGGTTGTGATTGGCTGCTCGGCCACTCAATCGGTGTCCACCAGGAACGGAATTCTCTGTTGTGTAAGGGACTGTTACCCGAGAGCCTGGCTCAAACCTCTCTTGTACGGCCGCAATCCTGATAGTTAGGTCTCGGAACGATGTCGCGCCCGCTTGCCTAAACCAGTTGATCTGGGCTCCGATCGCATAGTTTGGACCCCCGGAGTGTGGCCACTTCTCACTAGACCAAACTGACACCGTGCCACCTGCAGGAGTGCCCGCCGCAGATGATGCAGGAAAGGAAAAACCTTGAAGCTCTTTGGTCAGAACCGCTTCCTGAAAATCCCCTCCTTGGGAAGCGCTCAATCCAACGATGCAGTTTTGATCCGATTGGGTCTTACAAGGGGGAAGAATGGACTCCCCATGAATGAAATTGACAGTTGGGTCTTGGCAGGGTCCAGATTCGACGGTCTCACAAGTTTCATAAGTGATGTCCGATCCCTTGTACCAAGCTGCAAAAATCGCTGAGGTGGCGCTGCCGTTGAAAGAGTCATCGATGGCTAGTTTTCTCCAGCCAGAGGCGTAGTCACTTGTGTTTGACCCTGTTTTATTTGACAGATCTTTGTGCCAGTACTGATCAATAGCATTAGCCGAATTTCCGGTGCTTAGCAGAACAGCGACTACACCCACCGCTAGTAGCCTTCGTGCACGCAATTCAGCCCCCCAGCTGTAATTGTCCCAATCATAAAGCTCTGGTGACCGCCCGAGTAAACAAAGAATCACCGCCGGAAAGCCCGTAGGACCTGAGAGCCACCCAGGAGAATCGAACTCCTGACCTGCTCTTTACGAGGGAGCTGCTCTACCGACTGAGCTAGGGTGGCGCGTTGAAAAGACTACCAAAAGCAAAAGGGGCACCATTGCCGTGGTGCCCCT
>JACCDY010526739.1_pt1 | contig 11600 bp, 9 predicted proteins | sample 7446391 | NCBI WGS metagenome assembly JACCDY01 (sample SAMN15323451, study PRJNA562643) | freshwater metagenome | isolation source: river surface water | place: USA:Blue River Watershed | collected 2017-08-18
GGAAATCCCTCACTCACGGGATCCACGCTACCGCGACACGGCCACCTGGCAAGATCGGGATGCGCGGGCCAGCGGATTAACGGGTTCTCAGAGTCAATCCCGACTTGCGCCCGCCAAAATGACTGCTAGTTTGCAATCAATCGGTTCCGCCCGCCCTGCGCAGGTGCCACCGATCCACACCAACAACACCAACACAACCGAAGTCCTGATATGAAAATCGCCAAATTCGCCATCGCTGCCGCCGCTGTTGCCTTCTTCGCCGCTTCCTGCTGCCCGTCCGCTCCCGCCAAGTGCTGCGGCAAAGGCGGCTCCTGCTGCAAGACCGTGTGCCCAACCAAGTAAGGCCTGAATCTTCACAAAAAAGCCCGGTTCCCATCAGGGAGCCGGGCTTTTTTTATCGAAACGTTTCGCAACTCGCTCAGTGGCCGCTGGACGATGCCGCAGCGGGCTTTTCCTTCGTCTTCATGTAGGTTCCGTATCCGACGACCACGGTCGAAAGGATCAGGGTGACAATACCCACCGTGATCAGCGCGTGCGCCTTCTTGCTGGCACCTTTCCACTCCTTGAAGATCCATCCCCACATGGTGCTGAAGATGATGATCGAGGCCATGTGCAGCGTCCATGATGAGAAGCCGAATCCATCTGGATCCGAACCACCCATGTTGACGTGACCCATCGAGTAGAAGAAGAACTGGAAATACCAGGTCGAACCGGCCAGCGCCGAGAACAGGAAATTGGTCAAAAGCGGGATGCGCAGGTCATTCGAACGCTCATCAGGACCGGATTGACGCACCACCTCCTCGGACGGAGCGTCGATCGGATTTTCGATCGAATCATGGCTGGCTGCATGCGCCGCACGACGCTGGTGCGAGGCGAGGTATTCATAGCCGCTGCGGTTCTTGATGTTGAGAGCCACGCACCAGATGAAATTGGTGGTGAAACCACCGAACATCACCACGATCAGGCTGGGCAGTCCCGACCACAGCTCATCGGTTCCTGCGAGCACCGAGGCCTTGCCGATCGGCTCACCCGCGGTCAGGCCGAAACTGAAACAGGCGCTCATGATGCCGGAGAATGTGGCGACCAGAATGCCCTTCTTGAAATTGAACTCCTTGACCGCCTTCTTCTTTTCGGAATCGGGCATCTCCTTCTCCTTGGTCGCACCCGCCATCGCGGCGACGATGATACCGGCCAGACAGACACCGACGCCGATCAATGTCACCTGACCGGGACCGGTCGAGGCGATCTGCACGATGTCTTCACCGCCCGGGATCGACGGTTTGAAATACTTCAGGATCGGCGGCAGCAGCGTGCCGAAGGACGCGCAGTAACCCAAAGCCACCCCCATGCCCAACGACATGCCGAGGTAACGCATCGCCAGCCCGAAGGTCAGACCGCCAAAGCCCCACAACACGCCGAACAGATAAGTCCAGCCGAGCACCGAGGACGATTGGCTCTTGAGCACACCAACCACATCCTGCGTCAGCAAGGTGGCGAAAAACCACGGACAGATGATCCAGGAGAAAAAGCCCCCGACCAACCAATAGGTCTCCCAGGACCACTTTTTCACCCCTTTGTAAGGGACATAAAAGGAACCGGAAGCCAGGCCGCCGAGCCAGTGATAAACGACACCAAGGATAGGACTCATGAATAATGGGTATGGGTTAGCAGTGAGAGAAAATCAGTTTCAGCCGCGTTTGGCCAGCACCTCGCGCTCGTAGCGCTTCACTTCGGCGAGCCAGGCGGTTCCGGACGGCACGTTCTGCTTTTCGCAGTAGGCGTCCCAAACCGCTCCCCAAGGCATGCCCTTGAGTTCCTCCATCAGCGCGAGCCGCGCAGTCAGGTCGCCCTCGGCCTCCGCCTTGCGCAAGGCCGGCGGTTCGAGCAGGGCGATCAACAAGGCCTTGAGCGTGTTGCGGGTGCCAATCGTCCAAGCGGCGATCCGGTTGATGCTGGCATCGAAGAAATCCAAGCCGATGTGGGTCCGTGCCAGCAGCTTGTTGCGCACCAACTCGGCGGCAATCGATTGCAGCGCGTCGTCGAGCGTCACCACGTGGTCGCTGTCCCAACGGACTCCACGGCTGACGTGCAACAACACCTCGGGCACATACATCAGCACCGAGCTGAGCTTGTCGGCAATCCCCTCGGTCGGATGGAAATGGCCGGCGTCGAGACACAGCACCTTCTGGTTCTTGATGGCATAGCCCATGTAGAATTCATGCGAGCCGACAACGTAACTCTCGCTGCCGATGCCGAACAACTTGCACTCGACGGCATCAAGGTGGTGTTTCGGGCTCAACTTCTTCGCAAACACCCGGTCGAGCGAATCGGCCAGACGCTCGCGCGGCGACAAGCGGTCGACCGGCGTGTCCTTGTAGCCATCGGGAATCCAGACGTTGGTCACCGTCGGCGTGCCGAGCTTTTTTCCCATCACCGCACCGATCTCACGGCTGGCAATGCAGTGGTCGACCCAGAAATCACGGATCGCCTTCTTCGGGTGCGAGAGGGTGAAACCATCCGCCGCCTTCGGGTGGGCGAAACAGGTCGGATTGAAATCCATGCCCATCCCCTTCGATTGCGCCCAGTCGATCCAGTTCTTGAAGTGCTTCGGCTGGATCTCGTTGCGGTCGACTTTCTTGCCACCGAACTCGCCGTAGAAAGCATGCAGGTTCAGCCGGTGCTTGCCGGGGATCAACGACAAGGCCATGTCGAGGTCAGCGCGCAGCTCATCCGGCGTGCGGGCGCGCCCGGGGTAGTTGCCGGTCACTGCAATGCCGCCGCTCAGTCCCTCGCCACTGTTCTCGAAACCGCCCACATCATCCCCCTGCCAGCAATGCAGCGAAATGGAGATTTTGGAAAGCGCGCGCATCGCCGCATCGGTGTTCACCCCGAGATCGGCGTAGAAGGCTTTGGCGGATGCGTAGGACGATTGACGACGCTGGGATGCGGATTTGGCGGCCATGGGTTCGAAGGGTTTGGTAGCACGGGCAAGCAATCTCCCGCGTCAGGACAGGCTGAGTGGTGAATGAGGCGATTTCAAGACCGATGATGAACCGTTCTACCATGGGGCAAACCCCCGAATTTTGTCCGCATTTCAGCCATGGAGTCCGGTCTTGCCAAAAAAACAAGGCCCCGTGGCCGACCAGGTCGACCACGGGGCCCGTTTAGCTCACCCGCTCATGGGAGAGTGTTCAGTCCACTTGGGCTCCACCGTCTGGAGCCTCATTGCCGCCTTCGGGGCGGTCCGGACGCTCGGGGCGATTTTTGCCGTCAGGACGGTCGCCATGCTCCATGCGCTTCTTGTGGGCCTGGACCATTTCCTCAAAGGTCACCTCACCACTGCCATCAGCATCGAACTTCTTGAAGATCTCAGCAGCGCGCTCGGGGTTCTCCTTGCCTTTCGGTGTCGCTTGGAATTCGGCCAGACTCACTGAGCCGTTGCCGTCAGTATCCATCTTGCCGAAGTGCTCTTTGGGGTTGGGACCGGGGCCACCAGGGCCACCAGGGCCACCGGGTCCTTTGTGCATGCGGGCGATTTCATCGACGCTCAACTCGCCGTTGCCGTCGGCATCGATCTTTTTGAAGATCTCAGCAGCACGCTCGGGGTTTTCCTTGCCTTTCGGTGTTCCTTGGAACTCGTCCAGACTGACTGAGCCATTGCCGTCGGCATCCATCTTGTCGAAATGCTCCTTCGGATTGGGCTTCTTGTGGGCTTTGCCTTCGCGGCCTTGCTCGGCGTTGGTCACGACGACCGAAAGGAGCAGGGCGCTCAGGATAGTGATTGGTGTTTTCATGTGGTGTAGGGGTTTGGGATCGATTGGCTGAACCATGAGGGGTTCGTTCTGACGATTGATCAAACCACCTGCATCGGTGGAAGTTGCGCGGATTGATGAATTTTCCCGCCACCCCCCTGCCCTAGGGCAAATTTTTCCTTCCGCCACCGAGGTCCGGCGTATTCCCTTGGGCAGTCCATGAAGATCGGCATCGCCCAAATCAACCCCATCGTCGGCGACTTCGCCGGCAACGCCCGTCGCATTCTCGCCGCCTACCGCGAATGCCTCGATGCCGGCGCCGATCTGGTAATCACCCCGGAACTCTCGCTGGTCGGCTACCCACCGCGCGACCTGGTATTCAAATCCCAGTTCGTCCCCAAATGCCTCCAGGCGCTCGACTACCTGGCCGACGAAGCCAAAGAGGTGCCGATCATCGTCGGCTACGTCGACCACAACCACCCCAGCCACCCCGGCAAGCCGTTCCGCAATGCCGCCGCATGGTTGGAAAAGGGCGCCATCCGCCACCGCATCTACAAAACCCTGCTGCCGACATACGACGTTTTTGACGAGCGCCGCTACTTCGAGCCCGGCGAATCGTGCGACCCGATCGAGTGGAACGGCAAACGCATCGGCCTGACGATCTGCGAGGACATCTGGACCGAAAACTACCTGCAACGGCCGTTCTATGACCGCGACCCGGTCGAGGAACTCACCCGCAAGGGCGTCGATCTGCTGCTCAACATCTCCGCCTCACCCTTCCACCTCGGCAAGCCGCTGCTGCGCCGCGCGATGATCGGCGGCATCGCCCGCAAGGCCGGCGTGCCGGTCGTTTACTGCAACACCGTCGGCGCCAACGACCAACTCGTCTTCGACGGCCACTCACTGGTCGCCTGCGCCAGCGGGCGCATCGCGGTGCAGATCCCCGGATTCAAACAGCAATGCCTCACCGTCGACCCCTTCGCCAACACGCTCGAAGACGATCCTCTCATCACCAGCGACATCGCCCAAATCCACGACGCGCTGGTCATCGGCCTGCATGACTACGTGACCAAGTGCGGATTCTCGAGCGTCTGCCTCGGACTCAGCGGCGGCATCGACTCCGCCGTCACCGCCGCCATCGCCGCCGAAGCACTCGGACCCGATAAGGTGCACGGCCTGACCATGCCCAGCCCCTACTCGTCCGGCGGCAGTGTCGACGATTCCTTCGCGCTCGCCAAAAACCTCGGCATCCGCTGCGACAAGATCTCGATCACCGAGAGTTTCGAAGCAATCAAAGCGACGATGAAACCCTTGTTCGACGGCAAACCCGAGGACGTCACCGAGGAAAACATGCAGGCCCGCATCCGCGGCCTGCTGCTGATGGCACTCTCCAACAAGGATAACCACCTGCTGCTCACCACCGGCAACAAGAGCGAAATGGCCGTCGGCTACTGCACGATCTACGGCGACATGAACGGCGGCCTCGCCGTCATCTCCGACCTGCCGAAAACCAAGGTCTATGAACTCGCCCGCTGGATCAACCGCGAAGGCGAAATCATCCCGTGGAACACGATCGACAAAGCACCCAGCGCGGAACTCCGGCCCGACCAGAAGGACCAGGATACCCTCCCTCCTTACGAGGTGCTCGACGCCATCCTCGAACTCTACATCGAGCACCACATGTCACCCGAGGAAATCATCGCCCGCGGCCACGACGAGAACACGGTGCGCTGGATCCAACGCCGAGTCGACCTCAACGAATGGAAACGCCACCAGGCCGCCCCCGGCCTGCGAGTGACCTCCAAAGCCTTCGGCATCGGCCGCCGCATGCCGATCGTGCAGAGGTTCGTGGGCTGAAGCTGCCGGCCTAGCAGGACTTCTGGATTGACGTTCAGATGGGATTTCTCTTAATCTGCAAGCTGATCGCATCCCGATTGCCATGTCCCTTGCCGCGACCTCACCCCGCAGCCTCGTCCTCAGCGGACTGATCGCCCTGCTGTGCTCAAGCCCGAGCGCGCATGCAATCAGCATCACCATCCAATACGAGAACCCGATGGATGGCTTCTTCACTTCCGAAGCCCAGACCACCATCAGCAAAGCCGCCTCCGACATCAGCTATGCCATCACCAGCACGCTGGGTTCGCTCACCCAGGATGTCTACACCGGAACCAGTGGAGCAGCCTCGGCAAGCGCCAATTGGTATCTCACCTACACCAATCCGAACGACAACACCACTCAGACACTCAACACCTTCTCTTTTGCTTCCAACGAAATCATCATCAAGGTCGGCACCCGTGACCTTGGTGGATCCACCCTCGGCGTCGGCGGCCCGGGCGGCGCGGGCTTTTCATTGAGCGGATCGGGCTCAGGCGCCAGCTTCACCACCGCAGTGGACAATATGGAGGCTGCCTCCAACGCCGGTATGCTCCGCGGCGGACCAACACTGAGCACGCTCAATGGAACATTCGGACCCGAACCGTACAGTCTCAGCTATGGCTACGCCATCGGCTCGCTCGCCTTCAACAACACCGCCACTTGGAACAAAAGCTACGCCACCGGCCCATCCGGCGGTCAGAACGACCTCTACAGCGTCGCTCTGCACGAAATGCTGCACGTCATCGGCTTCGGCATCGGCGACACTTGGGACAGCAATGTCAGCGGACAAAACTGGACCGGCGCGGCCGTGATCTCGCTGCTCGGCGATGGCACCAACAAGGTCAACGCCGGTGGCGATCACATCAACAACGGCCTCACCGGCAAAGCGATCATCGACGGTGTCATCACCACCACCGATCAGGAGGCCTCCATGGATCCCAACATCACGGTCGGCACCCGCAAATACCTCACCACACTCGACCTCGCGTTCCTGCAGGACATGGGCTGGCAGGTGGTTCCGGAACCATCGAGCTCAATGATGATCCTGGTCGGCTTGTCCTGGCTTTGTTTGAGGCGCAAGCGTGTCGGGTAAACGCCTGCACCAACCGCGCGAAAGGATCACAGCCGACTTTTTACCATTCGCCGCGCTTCGCCTTTTTTCGGTCGAAGACCATGAGCAAGCGAAGCGCGTCGAATGGCGGAGAGGGTGGGACTCCGTTCACTGCTGCGCCTTTCTTCGTATTCATGGGCATTGGTGCGCCACGGGGGATTAGCTAACATCGCATGGTGACGCACGCTGACACGGCTGTTGTGCTGGAATTCGCATGGAATCCGGGGATTCCGACCCGGTTCGGGTGCAAAATGAACTCCGAGCGGCCAAGGTCGCTTCGGCGGCTGAGGTGGCGGATGCTCTCCATCGGTCATACCACTGCCAGATTGGCGCCTCGGATCAAGGGCTTTCGTCAGGGATTGAGGGGGGTGAAGTCCGATGCTGAATGGCAGGAACAAATCAATTTCGTGCCCATAGGTGGCTTTGGAAATTATGACAATCCTTTGACACTTCGGGTGAAGCCGGTTGCTACCATAGCGGCGTCATGGACATCGAGAAAGCCGTGACAAAACAAACTAATCCAACCACGATCACAACAATGAAAAGCACACTGATTTACAAACCCATCCTGCTGCTGGCCCTTGTCGCTGGCACTCCTCGCCTTCATGGCGAAGCTCCCACTGAGACCGATCCCTACACCAACGGCAGTAGCAATGCTCGGGTGTCCCGGGTTCCACACGAAACAGCCGTAATCTCGTTCTGTTACGAAGTATTCAGTTTGCCATTGGAGCAGGCGGCTTCCATTCAGCGCGAGCAAATTTCCGATGGTGAGCTTTACAAGCGGCTTGTCTCGCAACTGAAGGCAGGCAGCGTCAAACAGGAGGTTTTCACCAACATTCGGGTTCACAACGGCGAAATGGGCTACAGTGAATCCATTTTGGAACAGACTTATCCGACCAACTATGAGACGCCAAAATTACCGAAGAGCGTGAGCTTGAGCGTAGCTGGCGCTCCTACCAAGTCAGTCGATGCCAAAGAGAAGCAGCCGCCGGCTGCGAATCCCGCCCAATTGGAAGCGACACCACCGCCAACTTCCATCGATGGGATGATCGCCCCAGCCACTCCGACCGCTTTTGATACCCGCAATACGGGTGAAACGCTCCAAGTCGAGCCGCTCATCTCGGAGGATAGCAAGTGGATTGATGTCAGGCTGGTCCCCGAACAGGTCCTTCTGGTGGGAGAAGCAAAATACGGGCAGGGTCTCTGCGAGACCACCATGCCGGTGTTTGAAACCCGCCGGATCAACACATCGGTCAGGCTTTCGGCAGGCAAGCCCTATCTCCTTGGCACACTCAATCGCCCATCCAATTCGCAAGTCGAACCCGACTCGGCAAACCGAGTCTCCTATGCTTTTGTGACCGCCAGTATCGCCAATCCCTGATGCGTCCGGCCCTAATCAGCCTCGTTCCCATGATCACCGCCGCCGTCCTCGTGACGGTGGGCGGTGAACGCATGGCGCGGCGAGAGGTCGAAATCCGGGCACCGATTGATCATCACCGTCTCTTCGACTTCGATCAACTGCTGAGGGCGGAGATTGAAAGGCTTGATGTCCTCTATCAGTCGCATCTCACGAAGCTTGCCCTGAAATTCTCCGAACAAGACATGACCGACGACGAAGCACGAGAAACCCTGCGTGGAGTTTCGGGTGTGCTCCGCGTGCAGGTCTTCATAGACCGTAAAGCGGCAGGCAGTTACGATGCCACGCTTGGCACGCCACGACTCCCCGAAGTCGTTTTTGGAGATGCATGGCGGGCATTCGATCCAAACCTTGCCGTCGTCCTTGAAAGGAACTTGGACACCGCATCGCTGCCTCGCAACGGCCTCTGGCAGGAAACACCGGCGCAAGGGGTTCTCCTCAAGCTGTTTCCCACCCCATCGGACAAGTTGGTCGCATTGTTCATCGATCACGCAAAGGTGAACGAGTGTGACCGCAATCATCTAGCGACCTGGCTGGAGAGTCCCATCACCCCGTTGCGTGAAGCCGGCGAACGTATTCGCGTGTCGGACCCGTCAGGAGAACCGCTGATCACCATCGGACCCTCCCACCATGGCCCCGCCGCAGCCACCTTGCCGATCCGCAACGCCATGGGCACCTGGCAGGTCGATGCATGGGATAGCGTGACCACCCATACCAGCCATGACGTGACGGTTCTGGTCGTTGCCTCCAGCCTGGCGGTGTTGCTGGCTGTTTCCGGCATCCTGCTCCACCACCAGCAGCGGCGGACCATGAAACTCGCCGCCGAGCGCGTCTCCTTCGTCAACAGAGTGTCGCACGAACTCGGAACGCCCCTCACCAACCTCGCGCTCAACCTCGACCTCGCCCGCGACCATCTGCCCGACCCACCGCCCGCCGCACTTCATCGCCTCAACCTGGTGAGCGAGGAAATCCAACGACTCTCCCGTCTTGTCGCCAATGTGCTGACCTTTTCCCGCAAGGAGCGTGATGCCATCGAACTCCACCCCATGCAGTGCATTCCCGCGGAGGTGGTTGCCGGCACCATCGAGAGCTTCCGGCCAGCGCTGGAGCGGCGTGGGATCCAGATCGAAACCCAAATCGATGCCGCGAAGCCGGCTTTATTAGATCCGGACGCCCTCGCCCAGATCACCGGGAACCTGATCTCCAACGTCGAAAAATATGCGGCTACGGGCGGTTGGATGCACGTGGCAGCCCGCAATGAGGGTGGCAATTTCATCCTTGAAGTGCACGACCGCGGACCGGGCATTCCCTCATCCTTCCGAAAGCGCCTCTTCACCCCGTTCACCCGTGTCCACCAGTCCGTCAATGAAGGATCCAGCGGTACCGGACTCGGCCTTGCCATCGCCCGTGAACTCGCCCTCCGCATGGGTGGGGATCTCGTGTTGCTCGATGCTACCGAGGGCTGCGTTTTCCAGCTTCGCCTTCCTGTTCAAAACGAATCACCAATTCCCGACTGCGCATGACCATCCTCATTGCCGAAGACGATCCTGTCACTCTCGATGCTCTTGCCGCCTGCGTCGAAAGCGAGGGCTTTCAAACGCTGCGTGCCGCTGATGGACGGCAGGCACTTGATCTGTGGCGCACCCACAAGCCGGACCTGCTCTGCCTGGACATCATGATGCCCGGCGTGGATGGCTACGAAGTCTGCCGTAGGGTGCGCAGCGGCGATCCAAAGATACCCATCCTGTTTCTCTCCGCTAAAAACGAAGAGCGCGACGTGGTCGCCGGTCTCGAACTCGGTGCCGACGATTTCATACGCAAGCCGTTCACCCGCGCCGAAGTGATGGCCCGCATCCGCACCTCACTGCGGCGGGTGCAACCACCGGGCGCGGAAGACGATCGTTTCACACTCGGTGACCTTGTCGTCCTGCCCCGCGCGCTGGCCGCCCGCCGGAACAACCAAACCATCGACCTCACGCCGCGCGAAGTTTCCATGCTCAAACTGCTCCACGATAACCGGGGACAACCCGTCAACCGCGACACATTCCTCGACGTCTGTTGGGGGCTCGACTATTTCCCCAACTCCCGAACACTCGACCAGCACATTCTCATGCTGCGCAAGAAGATCGAACATGACCCTTCCCAGCCAGAAATCATCCTGTCCGTGCGCGGCCTTGGCTATCGTCACGGAGGATCTCGGTGACGGAGCAAAACAAGGATCGGAAACCGGAGTGGCTTATCCCATTAAAGCATATCCAGACCGGAATGTCTTGGGAAGCGGTGGGAATTTGACGGAACGGGAGGGATTGCGGTTTCACCTCCAAGCAAAATGCGGCTTCACCGTTTCGATGATACCGCTACCAGCGGCCGCTAAGTTTCCCCCGGCTGCGCGGGATACGCTTCGCGATTCGGTGGAATGTCGTCTCGCTGCGCCTGTCTCTCCTTCGGGCTCTCAAACTGCGTTCTCATCCGCAGTCTTTGCCTGCGGTGATGGACAGCCACTTGGCTGCGCGAAGTGGCGGAGAGGGTGGGATTTGAACCCACGGTGAGTTTTACCCCACGTCCGATTTCGAATCGGGTGCCTTAGACCACTCAGCCACCTCTCCTCAAATGGGCGGGCAAGATGCCGCCCGGACCCCAGCTTGTAAAGCCCGCAGTTGCGGCATTTTTGGCCGGGAAACGGGTCCGGGCAACAGCCTCTTGAAATCGTGGGAAGGACACGGGGATTGTGGATTGTGGATAGGGGATCGCAGATGACAATCCAAGGCAGGATAGCCGCTCCGCACCCTCCTGCCTCTTCTGGATCTACGATCCACAATCCACGATCTCTTCTCCCTCAGTCCGCAAACACAATCGCCCTCTGGCCGTCGATAATCGTCCGGTCATGGACATGATAGCGGATCCCCTTGGCAATCGCGATCCGCTCGCAATTCCGACCCAGACGCACCAGATCCGCCGGCGTGTGGTAATGGTGCACACGCTCGACTTCCTGCTCGATGATCGGCCCGGCATCCAGCTCCGGCGTCACATAATGACAGGTCGCACCAATCAATTTCACTCCGCGCTCATACGCCTGCTTGTAAGGACTCGCTCCGGCAAAGGCCGGCAGGAAACTGTGATGGATGTTGATGATCCGCCCGGCATAGTCAGCACAGAAATCGTCGGGCAACACCTGCATGAAACGAGCCAGCACGATCAACTCCACCTGCTCGCTCTCGACCAAGTCCCGCACCCGGGCAAAGCCGGATTCCTTGCAGGCACCGTCCATCTCCACCAGATGGAACGGCAAGCCTGCCTTTTCAGCCACTTCGCGGCAATGCCCCCGATTGCCGATGATCGAAGTGATCTCGATCGGCAACTCGCCCAGCCCGGTCCGCCACAGGATCTCGTGCAGACAATGGTCGGTCTTGGTCACCAACAAGGCCGTCCGCATCCGGTAGGGCAA
>JACCDY011386755.1_pt1 | contig 11600 bp, 17 predicted proteins | sample 7446391 | NCBI WGS metagenome assembly JACCDY01 (sample SAMN15323451, study PRJNA562643) | freshwater metagenome | isolation source: river surface water | place: USA:Blue River Watershed | collected 2017-08-18
CCTATCTGCGATTACAGCCTGAGCGAACTCGAGCCACGCCTGGTCTCGTTTAACAATCCCGCCGGTGCCTGCCCAACGTGTGACGGCTTGGGTGTGCATCAGTTTTTTGATGAAGATAAAGTCATTCAGGACACAGCTCTCAGCCTTTCTGAAGGGGCCATCCGCGGTTGGGACAAACGCAACGTTTACTATTTCCATATGCTGGCGTCGCTTGCCAAGCACTATGCCTTTAACGTGGAGACACCTTGGTCGAAACTCAAAGCCAAGCAACGCGAAGCCGTGCTTTACGGTTCAGGCGAAGAAGTGATTGAATTTAATTACATCAATGACCGCGGTGATGTGTATAAACGCAGCCATACCTTTGAAGGTGTGCTGCCCAACATGGAGCGGCGCTATCGCGATACTGAATCCAGTTCAGTGCGCGACGATTTAATTAAATTTCTCTCCACCCAGCCGTGCCCCGAATGTGAAGGCACGCGCCTACGCATTGAAGCGCGCAATGTGTTTATCGATGAACGCCCATTACCCAAAATCACCGAAATGCCGGTAGCTGATGCTTACGACTATTACATGAAGCTAAGCTTTAAAGGTCGTAAAGCGGGCATCGCCGATAAAATTCTTAAAGAGTTGCGCGATCGTTTTCGCTTCCTGGTAGACGTAGGCCTGAATTACCTCACACTTAATCGCAGCGCTGAAACATTATCCGGTGGCGAAGCGCAGCGTATTCGACTTGCCAGTCAAATCGGTGCGGGTCTTGTGGGCGTTATGTATATTCTCGATGAACCTTCGATTGGTTTACATCAGCGCGATAACGAGCGCTTGCTGAAAACACTTACCCACTTGCGCGATATCGGCAACACAGTAATCGTCGTCGAGCATGATGAAGATGCAATTCGCCTTGCAGATCACGTGATTGATATTTGCCCAGGTGCTGGCGTGCACGGCGGCCAGTTGATCGCCCAGGGTAATGTTAAGGCCATTATGGCGAATAAGGATTCGATCACTGGCCAATATCTCAGTGGCACCAAAGAAATTGCCGTCCCGGCTAAACGCAATCCAGTTAACCCAAAAGAAATGTTGCGCTTGATTGGAGCTAAAGGAAACAACTTACAGAATGTTACCCTGGAAATTCCTGTCGGATTAATGACCTGCGTAACCGGCGTATCTGGCTCGGGAAAATCAACACTGATCAATGCAACATTGCATCCGCTAGCGGCTACAGAACTTAATGGCGCAACCACACTTGATCCAGCTGAATATGAAGAGATTCAAGGGCTGGATTTATTTGATAAATGTGTGGATATCGACCAAAGCCCAATTGGCCGCACACCACGTTCGAATCCGGCAACCTACACCGGAATATTCACACCCATTCGCGAGTTATTTGCGGGCACTCAGGAATCTCGCTCACGCGGCTATCAACCCGGCCGGTTTAGCTTTAACGTGAAGGGGGGCCGCTGTGAAGCTTGCCAAGGCGATGGTGTCACCAAAGTTGAAATGCACTTTCTGCCCGATGTGTATGTACCCTGCGATGTATGCAAAGGCAAACGGTACAACCGCGAAACCCTGGATGTAAAATACAAAAACAAAAACATTAATGAAGTGCTCGACATGACAGTCGAAGATGCGCGCGATTTTTTTGATGCAGTCCCATCCATTGCCAACAAACTACAAACATTAATGGACGTAGGTTTGTCGTATATTCGTTTAGGGCAATCAGCTACTACATTATCCGGTGGTGAAGCGCAGCGGGTAAAACTAGCGAAGGAATTATCAAAACGCGATACAGGCAAGACACTTTATATTCTGGATGAACCTACTACGGGTCTGCACTTTTACGATATCCAGCAATTATTAAACGTTCTTCATAGGCTTCGTGATCACGGTAATACTGTAGTTGTGATCGAGCACAATCTTGACGTAATTAAAACAGCGGATTGGATCGTTGATTTGGGGCCAGAAGGCGGTAGCGGTGGAGGTCAAATCATTGCCACCGGAACACCGGAAGAGGTCGCCCAACTCGAATACTCTCACACAGGTCGATTCCTTAAACCTATGTTGAAATTATTGGAAGCTAAAAAGAAACCCGCGAAGGCAACCAAAACGAAAGCTTGATTTATAAATCGAAAAAAGAAAAAGGGGCGTTGCAAACCGCAAGCCCCGTTGCATCCTGCGTGGGTCAACGATCATCTTGACCGCATCGGCATCCAGCCTGATTCCTCATAATCCCTGTGTGGTTACATCCTGCAACCTAACTCCTTTTCTCAACACATCCTGCGTTGATCAACGTCCTGTCATTGCTATTTTACGCTTTTGAAGCGCCTTAGATAGCGGACAAAATCGGAATTACTTGTGAGACATTGACTACAAGAACCCCCACCACGAAGAGTAGTAACTCAAACTTTCATAGATTGACGACTCAAAGACCAACAAATGTAACACCTCCGAGCACCGTTCTATGAAGCTCAACGCCCAAGGAAATACAAACTTTAAATTACTGTGATTAAAGAAAATGAGTGAACCAAAAATAAAAAAGGCCGGACATTTCTGTCCAGCCTCTTGTTCGAACTGTTTTTGTAGAACTACTCAGCTTCTACTGCAGACTCCAGCGCTTTAGCTGGACGATCTACCAACTCTACGTACGCCATCGGCGCTTTATCGCCAGCGCGGAAACCGCACTTAAGAATACGCACATAACCACCTGGGCGGGTAGCATAACGCTTGCCCAAATCGCTGAACAGCTTACCCACAGCAGATTTGCTCTGAATGCGCGCAGAAACCAAACGGCGGTTAGCAACTGAATCAACTTTAGCGATAGTAATCAAAGGCTCGATCACACGGCGAAGCTCTTTTGCTTTAGGCAGAGTGGTTTTAATCAACTCATGCTCAACCAAAGAAGCACTCATGTTACGAAACATAGCCTTACGATGAGAAGCGTTGCGGCCTAATTGACGACCAGAGAGACGGTGACGCATATCAAAATTCCTTCAAAATGGACTGCTTTACGCAATCTCGTTAATCACCTGCACCGAAGTGAGTTACAGGCGAACTAATAATAAAACCTTGAGCAATCGCAAAAAATGCAATCACTCAAGGCTTCGTTGCTTTTTTTAGTCGTTTCTCAAACTAGCTGGAGGCCAGTTTTCCAAACGCATACCTAAAGACAAACCACGTGACGCGAGAACATCTTTAATTTCGGTCAATGATTTTTTACCTAGGTTTGGTGTCTTTAACAGCTCCACTTCAGTGCGCTGAATTAGATCACCAATGTAATAAATATTCTCTGCTTTCAGGCAGTTTGCTGAGCGAACAGTAAGCTCCAAATCATCTACCGGACGCAACAGAATCGGGTCAATAGCCTCTTCTTTTTGCTCAGGAGCAGATTGCTTCTCACCTTCAAGATCAACAAACACCGCCAATTGCTGTTGCAGAATGGTGGCCGCGCGACGGATAGCCTCTTCAGGATCAATAGTGCCGTTGGTCTCGAGATCAAGAATAAGCTTATCCAAGTCAGTGCGTTGCTCTACACGAGCACTTTCAACACTGTAAGCCAAGCGCTTAACTGGGCTGAAGGACGCATCCAGTTGCAAACGTCCAATTGCACGGCTCTCATCATCATCGCGACGACGACTGTCAGCAGGCTGATAGCCACGACCGCGAGCAATGGTTAAACGCATTTTCAATTCGGTGTTGCCAGTGATATTAGCAATCACGTGATCTGGATTTTTGATTTCCACATCGTGATCAACCTGAATATCAGCAGCGGTAACAACACCTGGACCTTTTTTGGTCAAGGTAAGAACAGCATGATCCTTACCGTGCATGATAACTGCAACACCTTTGAGGTTCAGCAGGATTTCAATTACATCCTCACGTACACCTTCAATAGCACTGTACTCATGCAGCACACCTTCGATTTCTGCTTCAACAATGGCACAACCAGCCATTGAAGAAAGCAGAATACGACGCAATGCATTGCCTAAAGTATGTCCGAAACCACGTTCTAATGGTTCCAATACGACGCGCGCGCGTGTTGGGCCATTTTCTGTTACATCGATATGACGCGGAGTTAAAAATTCGTTTACTGCAGTCTGCATAGCCACACCTGTTAGCGGATCGTCCCTTACTTGGAGTAAAGCTCGACGATGAGGTTCTCATTGATGTCAGCAGGTAAATCAATACGATCTGGAACGCGTTTGAAAACGCCTTCTTTCTTCTCGCTGTTTACGTCAACCCACTCGACGTTGCTGCGTTGGCCAGCCAAATTCATTGCGTTTTGAATACGCAATTGCTTTTTGGCCTTCTCACGCACAGAAACCACATCACCAGCAGCAACTTGATAAGAAGCAACATTTACGGTTTTACCGTTAACGCTAATTGCTTTATGAGAAACAAGTTGACGAGACTCTGCGCGTGTAGAACCGAAGCCCATACGATAAACAACGTTATCCAAACGAGCTTCTAACAATTTCAACAGGTTCTCACCAGTAGCGCCTTTACGACGCGCAGCTTCTTTGTAATAGCCGCGGAATTGCTTTTCAAGAATACCGTAGATACGACGCACTTTTTGCTTTTCACGCAATTGAACACCGTAGTCAGAAAGACGACCACGACGTTGGCCATGCTGACCAGGTGCGGTTTCGATTTTGCACTTTGAGTCAAGTGCGCGCGCACCGCTTTTCAGGAACAGGTCAGTTCCTTCACGGCGAGACAGTTTACAAGTTGGTCCAATATAACGAGCCATTCTCTATGCTCCCCCTTAAACGCGACGTTTTTTCGGCGGACGGCAGCCGTTGTGTGGAATCGGCGTAACGTCAGTGATGTTGGTAATTTTATAGCCAACATTATTCAAGGCACGCACCGCTGATTCGCGGCCTGGGCCTGGGCCTTTAACTTCTACGTCAAGGTTCTTCAAACCATATTCTTTTGCCGCTTCACCAGCGCGCTCTGCAGCAACCTGAGCAGCAAAAGGAGTACTTTTACGTGAACCACGGAAACCAGAACCACCAGAAGTTGCCCATGCCAAGGCATTGCCTTGACGATCAGTAATGGTAACGATGGTGTTGTTAAAAGAAGCGTGGATGTGCGCAACGCCATCAACTACCGTCTTTTTAACTTTTTTCTTGGCTGTGGTTTTATTACCTGGCTTAGCCATAGCAATTCTTCCTACTAATTTTTACCGTATGTGAATGAGATTCGCGATCAAGGCTTATTTCTTGATTGGCTTACGTGGGCCTTTACGAGTGCGAGCGTTAGTTTTGGTACGCTGACCACGCAGAGGCAAGCCACGACGATGACGCAGACCGCGATAGCAGCCCAGATCCATCAAGCGCTTGATGTTCATGTTAATTTCACGACGCAAATCACCTTCTACGGTGTGCTTGCCTACTTCAGCACGGATTGCGTCCATCTGCTCTTCAGACAGAGTGCCAATCTTAGTCTCTTCAGCAATACCGGTAGCAGCACAGATCTGCTTGGCAGTGGTACGACCAATACCATAAACATAGGTCAACGAGATAACGGCATGTTTGTTATCTGGTATGTTTACACCAGCTATACGAGCCATTCAAATTACTCCAATAACACCTGAATTGTAGCGTTGACAGCATATGAGCCACCCCGCCCCTGAACAAAAGGCGCGCAGGATAACTGCTAGTACACCATAAAGCAATAGCCAAGCGATTTCTCACTTGACGACAGTCAACGCCCCCGACGACAACAGCCACATTTGCTCCGATAAAAAACTCAGGCAGGTATATGACCTGCCTGAGTTTACCGGAGCAATCTTAGCTATTAGCCTTGACGCTGCTTGTGGCGTGGCTCAACGGCGCAAATTACACGCAAAACACCGTTACGACGAACCATCTTACAATTGCGACAAATCTTTTTAACAGAAGCACGAACTTTCATGATTCAACCTCAATACTTGGATTAGCGAGCGTTGCCGCTGCCATACCCTTTTAAATTTGATTTCTTCATCAGCGACTCATACTGATGGGACATCAAGTGGGCCTGGACCTGTGACATAAAATCCATCACAACTACTACTACAATTAGCAGAGAAGTTCCACCAAGGTAAAATGGAACACCAGTAGCCACTACGAGAAACTCTGGCAACAAGCAAACAGCAGACATATAGATTGCGCCAACTACGGTTAAACGAGTTAACACGCTATCAATATACTTCGCTGAGTGTTCTCCCGGACGAATACCGGGGATATAGGCACCAGATTTCTTCAGGTTATCTGCCACTTCCTTCGGGTTAAACATCAAAGCCGTGTAGAAGAAACAGAAAAACGTAATCAGACCTGCAAACAGAATAATGTACAAAGGCTGTCCGGGACCTATAGCCAAAGCCAACTCTTGTAAAAATTCGTTTACAACACCTTCACCTCCCTGCCCAAACCACTGCGCTATTGACGCTGGGAATAGCAGAATACTACTGGCGAAAATGGCAGGGATTACACCTGACATATTAATCTTTAACGGAAGGTGGCTACTTTGCGCGGCATATCCCTGACGACCTTGCTGACGCTTGGCATAGTTAACAGTAATCCGGCGCTGGCCGCGCTCGATACGAACCACTAACCAGATTATTGCAATTGCCAAAATACTAACAATTAGCAACGCAATAATGTGTAAGTCACCTTGTCTCGCACTCTCGAATGCTTGACCAATAGCGCTTGGCATACCAGCAACAATACCGGCGAAAATGAGCATCGAAATGCCATTACCAATACCGCGCTCAGTTACTTGCTCCCCCAGCCACATCATAAATACCGCGCCTGTCACTAATGACACAACCGCAATGAAGTAATAGGAGAAGCTAGGTTCACCACCAAATGCATAAGCAGAAAAACTTACTGCCATTGCCAGCGCTTGAACTGTTGCCAGGACTACAGTGAAGTAGCGAGTGTACTGATTGATCTTCCGACGACCAGCATCACCTTCCTTTTTCAATTGCTCCAAAGACGGAGTAACTGCCGTTAGCAACTGCATAATAATCGATGCAGAAATGTAAGGCATGATACCCAAAGCAAGAATGCTCATGCGTTCTAAAGCACCACCTGAGAACATGTTAAACATGCCAAGAATGGTGCCTTGATTTTGATTGAACAGATTCGCAATGCGCTCTGGGTCTAAACCTGGCACTGGTATGTGAGTACCAATACGATAAATCACGATTGCCAGAAACAAAAAGCGAAGACGAGCCCAAAGCTCGCCCAAGCCTCTTTGATTTGCTAATGGCAGATTACCTGAAGTTGCCATCCGCGCCTCGTTACTCTTCTACTTTTCCGCCAGCGGCTTCAATCGCTGCTTTAGCACCTTTAGTTACAGCCAGGCCTTTAACAGTGACAGCTTTTTTCACTTCACCAGAAGCGAAAATTTTCGCACGCTTGATAACCGAGCTAATCAAACCTGCTTGCTTCAAGGTTTCGATATCAACAATTGAACCTTCAACAGCATTCAATTCCGACAAACGAATCTCAGCAGTAACCATACCGATACGGGAAGTAAAACCGTATTTAGGTAAACGGATTTGCAAAGGCATTTGACCGCCTTCAAAACCTGGTCTTACTGAGCCACCTGAACGAGATTTCAAACCTTTGTGACCACGACCTGCGGTTTTACCCAAGCCGCTACCGATACCACGGCCTACACGCTTTTTAGCATGCACACGACCAGGTGCCGGACTCAGAGTATTCAGACGCATCTTATTCCCCTTCTACCTTAACCAGATAGTTGACAACATTGATCATGCCGCGAACTGAAGGAGTATCTTCAACTTCCACAGAGTGACCGATGCGACGTAAACCCAAGCCGCGTACGCAAGCTTTATGGTTCGCCAGACGGTGAGCGGTGCTCTTGATCTGGGTCACTTTAATCATTTTCTTAGACATGGTGAATTCCGCCATCTAATAATCGAACTAATCGATTAGTTCAGAATATCTTCAACAGTCTTACCGCGTTTCGCAGCAACTGCTTCAGGTGAAGTCATCTCTTTCAGCGCGTTAAACGTTGCACGAACTACGTTTACCGGGTTGGTTGAACCGTAGCACTTGGAAAGAACGTTCTGGATACCTGCAATTTCGAGGACGGCGCGCATAGCACCGCCAGCGATTACGCCGGTACCTTGTGACGCTGGTTGCATGTAAACTTTTGACGCGCCATGAACTCCTTTGGTTGGGTACTGAATGGTGTCACCATTCAGATCAACAGTGATCATGTTGCGACGAGCTGCTTCCATTGCTTTTTGAATAGCAATAGGTACTTCACGTGCTTTACCGCGGCCAAAACCTACTTTTCCATTACCATCACCAACAACAGTTAGTGCGGTGAATTGGAAGATACGACCACCTTTTACAGTTTTAGCAACACGATTAACTTGAACTAATTTTTCTTGCAAGCCTTCGTTGTTGTCTTCTTCTTTCTTAGCGTATGCCATATCTCACCTTTAGAATTCCAATCCGCCTTCACGCGCTGCATCAGCCAGAGCTTTTACGCGACCGTGGTACTTGAAACCACTGCGGTCGAAAGCTACTTGAGTGATACCAGCTGCTTTTGCGCGCTCAGCAATCAGAGCACCTACAGCTTTGGCAGCATCAGCGTTACCAGTTTTACCACTGCGCAAATCTTTATCCAGTGTGGAGGCACTCGCGAGAACGCGAGCACCATCACCAGAAATCAGCTGAGCATAGATATGGCGTGGAGAACGGTGAATGGTGAGACGTGCAGCACCTAATTCACGAATCTTGGCACGGGCACGACGTGCACGGCGAAGACGACTTTCTTTCTTATCGCTCATATCTTAGCCCTACTTCTTCTTAGCTTCTTTACGCAGTACATTTTCATCCGAATAACGAACACCTTTACCCTTATAAGGTTCTGGCTCGCGGAACGAACGAATTTCAGCAGCAACCTGACCAAGCAACTGCTTGTCAGCGCCTCTGAGTACTATTTCAGTCTGACTTGGGGTCTCAACAGTTACGCCTGCAGGCAGAGCGTAGTTAACTGGATGCGACAAACCCAAAGACAGGTTTACAGTATTGCCCTCTGCTTTAACACGATAACCCACACCAACCAGATTTAATTTCTTTTCGAAACCCTGGCTAACGCCTTTTACCATGTTATTAACTAGCGCACGGGTAGTGCCTGCTAGCGCATCTGACTGCTTGGCGCCATCGCGCGGAGCAAAAGTGAGCACGTTGTTTTCGTGCTTGACTTCTACGTTCGCATGGACTTGCAGCGCCAATGTACCTTTGCTGCCTTTAACGGACAGAGCCTGTCCGTTAAGAGTGACAGTCACTGCAGCAGGTACTTCAACCGGACTTTTTGCAACTCGTGACATGACGATTTCCCAAATTAGAATACTGTGCAGAGGACTTCACCACCCACGCCAGCGGCACGAGCAGCACGATCAGTCATTACACCTTTACTGGTAGAAACAATTGCGATACCCAAACCACCGCGAACGGTAGGCAGCGCGGTTTTACCAGCATAATTACGTAAACCTGGACGGCTTACGCGGTCAAGCTCAACAATAACTGGCTTGCCCTCAAAATATTTCAATTCTACAGTCAGCTCTTGCTTTGGGCCTTCGCTCACTGAAAAACCATTAACATAACCCTCATCAGAGAGTACTTTTGCCACGCTTACTTTCAATTTGGAAGAAGGCATGGTTACAGAAGCTTTACCAACATTTTGCGCATTGCGAATGCGGGTCAGCATATCTGCCATTGGATCTTGCATGCTCATCAGATTCTGCTCCTAAAATTAAGCCGAGGCCTACCAGCTGGCCTTGACCAAACCGGGGACATCACCACGCATAGCGGCTTCACGCAACTTGTGACGGCACAAGCCGAACTTGCGATAAACACCGTGCGGGCGGCCAGTCACGCGGCAGCGGTTACGCTGACGAGTAGCGCTGGCATCACGAGGCATTTTTTGCAGTTTGATTTGCGCTTCCCAAACCTGCTCCTCAGAAGAAGCCGGGCTCTGGATAAGTGCTTTCAATTCTGCGCGCTTGGCAGCAAATTTTTTAACGGTTTCTGCACGTTTAACTTCGCGTGCAATCATAGATTTTTTAGCCATGACGTCACCTTAGCCTTTGAAAGGGAAGTTAAACGCTTTCAACAACGCACGACCTTCTTCGTCAGTGCGAGCCGTTGTGGTGATACAAATATACAGACCACGTAAACGATCTACTTTGTCGTAGTCGATTTCCGGGAAGATAATTTGTTCAGTCACACCCATTGAAAAATTGCCGCGACCATCAAATTGCTTCGGACTGATACCGCGGAAATCGCGAATACGAGGAATAGCAATAGTGATCAAGCGATCAAGGAATTCGTACATACGATCTGAGCGCAGAGTTACTTTGCAACCAATCGGCCAACCATCACGGATTTTGAACCCCGCAATTGATTTACGCGCATTGGTAACAACCACTTTCTGACCAGCAATTTTTGTCAGATCATTAACGGCGTTTTCCAGGATCTTTTTGTCGCCAACAGCTTCGCCAACACCCATGTTAATGGTGATCTTGGTGATCTTTGGCACTTCCATTACGTTCGCCAAACCCAATTCTTCTTTGAGTTTTGGAGCGAGTTCTTTCACGTAAAGTTGTTTTAACCTAGCCATGTTTCATTACGCTCCCAGGGTTTCGCCATTGGATTTGAAAACACGAACTTTATCGCCATTTTCAAGCACTTTGAAACCTACGCGGTCAGCTTTCTTAGTTGCCGGATTATAAATAGCAACATTGGAAGCGTGAATCGCAGCTTCTTTTTCAACGATTCCACCAGCAACACCCAATTGTGGGTTTGGCTTTTGGTGTTTCTTGATGATGTTAACGCCGCTAACAATCAAACGATCTTCAGCCAATACGCGAACCACTTTACCGCGCTTGCCCTTATCACGTCCGGCGATAACAATCACTTCGTCATCACGTTTAATTTTACGCATTTATCTGCCCTCGACTCTTTGACTTGACTGAGTGCCTTACAGCACTTCTGGAGCCAAAGAAATGATTTTCATAAATTTCTCGCCGCGCAACTCACGAGTTACCGGTCCGAAAATACGGGTACCAATCGGAGCATCTTGGTTGTTCAGCAGTACGGCAGCATTATCGTCAAACTTGATTAATGAACCGTCTTGACGACGCACGCCTTTTTTGGTGCGTACAACAACTGCCTTCATTACTTGGCCTTTTTTCACCTTACCGCGAGGAATTGCTTCCTTAACGGTTACTTTGATGATGTCACCCACGGCTGCATAGCGACGGTGGGAACCGCCAAGAACCTTGATGCACATGACACGGCGGGCACCGCTGTTGTCAGCAACATCTAAGTAGCTTTCTGTTTGAATCATCGTCCGTCTCCGAAACTGACTTACAAAAGCGCGGAAGTCTTAGACTTCAGAAGCGCGCTCTTCAATTTTTACTAAAGACCAGGTTTTGGTTTTCGACAGAGGACGCGACTCAGATACAGTCACTATGTCACCTATCTTGCACTCATTCTTTTCATCGTGAGCATGAAGCTTGGATGATTTGGTTGAGTACTTGCCATAAAGCTCGTGCTTAACACGACGCTCAATCAACA
>JACCDY010101675.1_pt1 | contig 11598 bp, 11 predicted proteins | sample 7446391 | NCBI WGS metagenome assembly JACCDY01 (sample SAMN15323451, study PRJNA562643) | freshwater metagenome | isolation source: river surface water | place: USA:Blue River Watershed | collected 2017-08-18
ACTGCGTGCCTGGCTCACCGAGTTCCACAACAAGACCCACCTCACCAGCCTCTTCGTCACCCACGATCAGGAGGAGGCCTTCGACGTCGCTGACCGCGTGGTCATCATCGACAAGGGGACGATCCAGCAGATCGGCACTCCGGCGGAGGTGAGATCAGGGGCCTCCAACAACACGTTCGTCCGCGACTTCCTCGCCCTCGATATCTGAGGGGGGTGCTGGGTAATAGGCTATAGGTACTGGGTAATGGGGATATGGAATTCAACCTCCCACTCCCATTTCCGATCACCCATTCCCCATCACCGATTCCCCTCTCCGGTAATCGCTTTGGCGAGCAGGGCAATCCATTCATTTGTTAAAACAGTTACACCGTTAGAAGGGTTAAAAAGGTATGGCCAAGGATCCGCAACGCAGCTTTTCCCATGACTTCTTTGCGTCCGTTGCGCCCTTTGCGTGAAATGCCTCTGTCCCCGGAAGACAGATAGCCCGGCTAAAATACTACCTCTTTCCCTTCCTCTCGCCGACGATTGCCTTGGCGAGCAGGGAGTAGACCTGCGTGTTGTCGAGGTGACCGTGAAAGGCACCTGAACCGGGGCCCGTGGCGACCAGCCAGACATCGCCCCCGGTGTGCCGCGAGGCGTTCTCTTTGATCGCGGCTGGCTGGGAATGATCGACGCACAGCGGATCATTCGTCGATCCCTGAAGATGCGTGACTGGATCGGGGCCGCCCGGTCCGGTCGCCCAAGTGAAGGTCGAGGCTTTCGTGACGGGGTTTTCGGCCAGCAGGGCTTCGCCGCGCAGTGCCCGTGGCACCGGTCCGTTGAATGAAAAGCCGCCGTTGTTGTGATCCGTCGTGGCCACGATCAGGACATCCTTGGGCAACTTGTCGCTGAGCATCGCCATCATGGCATCAAGTTCCAACACCTCGCCGATGGCCCGCCGCGCCTGATTCCGGTGACAGGCCTTGTCGGGAAGCCCCGCCTCCACCATCAGGAAGAAGGGTCTCTTATCGCGTAGCAACAGGTCGAGCGCCCCCTCCGCCATGTCTCGAAGCCGCAGCGTGCGGGTGCCGTCGGCATAGTAGGGAAAGACATCGGGAGCGAAGGTTCCAAGCACCGGCTTTTTCAGGGCATTGCCAGCTTTCACATGCGCCGTGAAGTCCTCCCAGTGGGAGAAGCAAAGAACGGGAAGTTCCTTCAATGCGGCCTCGGTCTTGCGCACGCTCTCAAGGTCACCGCCGGGGTATCCCTCCTCCGAGGAGCTCATGTCGTGAAACCATTTGTTCCCCCCACCGAGCACGATGTCGCAGCGCGACCCCAACTGGGGCACGAGCTTGGAGGCGATCCGGGCATGCTGATTGCGGTCCGCCTCCTCGACCTCGAAGGCCGCCGGGGTCGCTCCCGTCACGGAGTCATCAGTGACCGTAGCCGTCGACCATCCTGCCCGCCGTGCGAGATCGAGAAGACTCGCCGGAGCGTTTGTGGAGGATGGCGATGACATCCCAAGGACGTGATTATCGGCTTTGATCCCGCGGGAGAGCGCCGTGGCCGCCGCAGCGGAATCGGTGACCATGTCGTTGGCGGAATAAGTCGAGACATTGGCCGTCGTCGGATAGTCATCCATCACCAACTTCCCCTCGGCCCCACCGGCATAGCATCGGGCCGCGGTGAGAAGTTCTTGGGACGTGCCGTCGGAGATGATCAGCACAACCCCCTTGAGCGGTGACGGAGCCGCCTCCAACGCAAGGCCGGAGAGCACAAACAGCAGAAAGAGGAAGAGTTTTTGAGCGCTCATTCCCGGTTACTAAAGCTTATCCCGCATGGGGTGTGCCAGCCTTCCCTCACCCTGTCATTGCAACGAATCCTCCTACGGACCCTTACACTCCTGAATCAAGGCACCATCAGGGGGATGGCTCTCCGGAGGAGGTCTTTGCACTCACTTTGGAGAAGCCCGCGGTTCCGGCCGCCTTGCTGGCGGCTTCGGCTTTGGGCTTCTCTTCGTTCGTACACTTCTTCTCCATCGAATGATTACTGAAATGAATTGATCGCGAATGAAACTGCGCGTTGCATCGGGGAGAGAAGGTTTCCCTTGCCAAAGTCCGGAATGGCTTCAGATTGAACCCGTTCGATATTTAATGATTTGTTGCGTGGTGGATTGCCGGTTGAGTTTTTCAACGGTGGTTTGAAACCCGGTTCCCGGGAACGGCTCTGATTAGCGGATTTCGTCATCAACCAACCACACCACCATGAAACTCTACGTAGGAAACCTCACCTTTGACACCACCGACCAGGATCTGCGCGATCTCTTCAGCCAGTTCGGCAAACCCGAGGAAGTTGCCATCGTCACCGACCGGGAAACGGGCCGTTCCCGCGGCTTTGCCTTTGTCACGATGGGCAACTCCGAGGAGGGCCAGGCAGCCATCAGCGCGCTTGAGGGGAAGGATTTCCAAGGCCGTAACCTGACGGTCAACGAGGCCCGTCCCCGCGAGGATCGCCCCCGCGGCAACGGCGGAGGCCGCTCCTTCGGCGGCGACCGCGACCGTGGTGCCCGCCGTTACTAACGATCTCATCAAACAGCGGGATCCCTTTGCAGGGGTCCCGTTTTTTTGTGCCCCGGGGGTACCTCGCGGAATCGCCAAGCCCAAGAGCGTGCCTCTCGGGACAACATCCAGGGTCGGATTCCATCAGGACTTTGCATAACACGATCTTTCCTGCATAGGATGACCTCCATGTTGCGCTTGCTTGGACGACAGACTCTGCAGGTGATTTCCGGTTTCGGTGATTTTGCACTCTTCACCGGAAGGTCGTTCCGCTCCATCGCGCAGGCCAGAAGGTTGGGTCGCCGGGTCCTCCGTTCCCTCTACGAGCAGGGGACGGTATGTCTGCCCGTGATCCTCATTGTCGGCATCTTCACCGGACTGGTGCTGGGACTCCAAGGATATCATGTCCTCAACCGCTTCGGGTCGGAGGGTTTGCTCGGAGCCTTGGTCTCGCTCAGCCTCGTCAGGGAAATGGCCCCCGTGCTGGCCGCGCTCATGCTGGTTGGCCAGGCCGGATCCGCCCTCGCCGCGGAACTCGGAATGCAGCGCAACACGGAGCAGATCGTGGCACTGGAAACCATGGGTGTGAGCAGTCACGGATATCTGGTGGCCCCCCGCCTGATCGCGGCCCTTCTTGCATTTCCGATCCAAACGGCTCTTTTCGTGGTGCTCGGCCTCTGGGGTGGCGCCCTCTCCGGATCGCTGCTGCTGGGAGTCGACTCCGGGCTCTACTGGTCCTCGGTGGACCGCGCCGTGGAGACCCGGGACCTGAGGGAGTGCTTCGTGAAGGCGGCCCTCTTCGGCCTCCTCTCGGTATGCATCTGCGCCCATCAGGGTTTTCATGCCGACCGGAACCGCTCCGCCACCGGCGCTCGAGCCGTCAGCGCGGCCACGACCCGCGCGGTGGTCATTTCCAGCATCGTCATCCTGGTGGCCGACTACGTCGTCAGTTCCTTTTTCGTCTGAGCATGAATGCCACCGGCCAACGTTACGCGCTCCATGTCGAGGGGCTCTGCAAGAGCTTCCATGGACGGCCCGTGCTCAAGGGGATCGACCTGGCCGTACCGCACGGCAGCATCTTCACCCTGCTGGGCCCCAGTGGGACCGGAAAGTCGGTCTTCCTCAAGTGCCTGGCCAATGTCCTGCACCCCGACGCCGGACGCATCAGCTTCGACGGCCGCACACTCGGTCCCGCAGCCGATCCGGAGCTCCGGGCGGAGTTCCGCAGGCGATGCAGCTTTCTTTTCCAGAGCAACGCCCTTTTCGACTCCCTCTCGGCGCTGGAAAACGTGGCCCTGCCGCTGGAGCAGACGACCCGGCTTGCTTCCGGGGAGATCCGGGATCGGAGCCTGGAAGCCCTGAGGCAACTGGACATGGAGGAGTTCTGCGACCACTACCCGGGACAGCTTTCCGGGGGCATGCAGAAGCGCCTTGCCCTGGCACGGGCGATCGTCACCCAACCGGAGTTGGTACTCTTTGATGAACCGACGGCTGGACTGGACCCCCTCCGAAGGAATGCGGTTTTCGCCATGATCGCGAAGTATCAGCGGCGTTTCAGTTTCACGGCACTGATCGTCACGCATGATGTGCCGGAGGCTCTGGCCGTCAGCGACCGTGTCGCGATGATCAAAGGCGGCCATATCTGCTTTGAAGGAACCCCATCGGAGTTCTCCTCCTCCGACGCACCCGTGGTACGCGGTTTCCGAGACAGCACCGCCGCCCTGGGTGAGGAACTGGCCTCCATCCGGGGGGAACCAATCCCCTCCCCTTCTCGCTCCGTTTAACGATCCATTTATGAAAAACACAAAACTTGAGATTTCCGTCGGGCTGTTCGTGCTGATCGGCCTGGCGGCCATCGCCTACCTCACGATCAAGCTCGGCACCGGCTCGTTGATGGGAGGGAACACCTACCTGATCGAGACACGCTTTGCCAATGCGGGCGGCATCCACGCGGGGAGTAGCGTGCTCATGTCTGGGGTGACGGTCGGTCGGGTGGAAGGAGTGAGGATGGATCCCTCCGACTACAGCGCGATCGTCACGCTCCGGATCGCCTCCCTCCTGCGGCTCCCGACCGACTCCATGGCCTCGGTGAAGACCTCCGGCCTGATCGGCGACAAATACGTGGCCCTCTCCCCGGGAGCCGACGAAGCCTTCCTCAAGCCCGGCGAAAGGATCACCCTGACCGAGTCGGCCGTCGATCTGGAATCCCTGATCGGAAAAATGGCATTCGGCTCGGTTGACAAGGAGAAGGATACCAAGGAAAAGAGTGACAAGACCGCCCCATGAGAACTTCACGCATTCTACTGGCCTTGCTGTTTCCCCTGCTGTCGGGGATTTCCCATGCTTCGAACGAGGCCGCTGAGAATCGTCTGAAATCGTCGGTGGATCAGGTTCTTGCCATCACCAAAAACTCCCCCACCCGCGATTCCCTCATCACCGCAGTCAAGCCGGTCCTGGAGAAGATCCTGAATTTCGAGACCATGACCCGCCGATCGATCGGCCCGGGATGGCGCCAGTTCACACCCGAGCAGCAACGTGAGGCTGTCCGCCTCTTCACCACCCTCATTCTTCGGACCTATACGGCAAAGTTCACCCCGGGTGAACTCCCTGCCGTCGAGTACAAGACAGCAACGTCCCTCTCACCTGGCCATGTCGAGATTACCACCACGTCCATCTACAAGGGCAGCCGCTACGACGTCATCTACCGGATGGATGAACAGAACGGCTCATGGGGCATCACGGATGTCGTGATCGAGGGGGTCAGCATGGTGGCCAACTACCGCACGCAATTTGATTCGGAGTTCAAACGGGGGGGCACGGAAGCACTGCTTGGAGCTCTCCGCCGCTCCGTGGCCCAAACCAAATAAAAAAAGACCAAAGACCATGCATGCCCCTTTGTTGAAGTCCGACTACCGGCCTGCATCACGGATTACACTTCTCCTTGCCTGCCTGGGAACGGCTCTGTTGGGAACTTTCCAGTCCTCGGCTTCCTCGGGCACCGAAAACACGATGGTTGTGAGGATCGTCAACGGAGAGAGCATCCCCGTCCAAAGAGTCTCTGCCCTTCCAAAAAAACAGTCCGGTGAAACACTCTACCTGAGCAGTGCAGTCTCCTTGAAGCCGTGCTCCCTCAAACCCGCGCCGACTCCGACCCCAAAACCGATTCCCACACCCAAGCCTGCACCAACTCCTAAGCCCACGCCGACACCGAAAGCCACCCCGACTCCTGCACCGCATCAGGCCAAGGTTCAAACGCCTTCCAAACCGCAACCCGTTGCCACCGGCAAGGACATCACATCTCGCACCGCTTCCGCGTCCATCACCGTCATCAAGGATGGTGGAAAAAATGTGATCCGGGCAGGTAAAGGGAAACCAGCAGCAGACGAAGATGATGATCTGGATGATTACCGGCAGACGAATCTGATCGCGGATCCCATCGAACCGGTGAACCGGGGTATCTTCTGGTTCAATCACCAACTCTATCATTACGCCTTCCATCCCCTGGGAAGGGCCTACAAGACCGTCTTTCCGTCTCCTGTCAGGACCGGCATCTACAATGTCTTCGACAATCTTGAATTCCCAATCCGCTTCGTGAATGACCTGCTGCAGTGGCAACCCAAGCGGGCCGGTCTTGAAACAGAGAAATTCGTGATCAATTCCACGGCCGGCGTGGGTGGTATCTTCAGGCCATCCAACAAGGTTCCCTGGCTCAAGGACGTCCCGAAGACCGATACCGGCGTCACTTTGGCCAAATGGGGCGTCCCCCACGGCTGCTACATCGTCTGGCCGGTTCTCGGCCCCAAGAGCCTTCGCGATTCGGCGGGATTCGTGGGTGATCTTGCCATGTACCCCGTCACTTGGGTGACCTATGGAGCGGTCGGGGGATTGAGCGGAGCAACGACCCTTGCGGTTTCCGGCCCGGATGCGGCACGAACCACCTCGGACAAAATCGACACCTACGATACGCTGACGCGAACCTCCATCGACCGCTATCTCTCCGTGCGCAGCGCCTACGAGCAGAACCGCAAGAAAGCCGAGGGCAAGTAGCCTTTCCCTCCCGGGAATTTCAGGGCTTCCAGCACAGTCGACTCCTCGACATCACTCCCTTCTGGGCTAGACTTGCAGGGGCCGGTTTTCGGCAATCCGGCACTGCCCGGATCACGATTCCCTCACGAAGCCTGCCTGCTGATACCACCACGATCAAATCGCCATTCATCACTTCCCTTCCATGAAACGATTCTTTCCTTTCTCATTCAGACTCCTGCTCCCCCTGTTTTGCTCCGCTGTTTTCTGCACGACACCCGCAACGGCGGAGGATGCCTCCCAGGCTGAGAATTTCAAAACCCCTCCCAAGGAAGTGCGACCCACCTATTGGTGGCGTTTCATGGATGATTACGCCACCCGCGAGGGGATCGTGGCGGATCTCGACAGCTTCAAGAGAACGGGTGTGCGGGGAGCGGTGGTCTCCTACTGCTCCAGCAAGGACCGGCCCACCCCACCTCAGGCGGGAATGCCTTATGTCCCGATCCTTTCCAAGGAATGGTGGGAGATGCTCCGCTTCAATCTCGACGAGTCGGCCAAGAGGAATCTCGAACTCTGGTTCCAGGCCTGCCCCGGCTACGCGACTTCGGGCGGTCCCTGGATCACCCCGGAGCACTCGATGCAGAAAGTGGTCTGGAGCGAAGTTCCCTGCGAGGGGGGCAAACCTTTTGACTCCGTTCTGCCGGTTCCCCAGGTGGATCCGAAATATAACTTTTACCGTGATATCGCGGTGCTCGCCTATCCTGCGGTTCCTTCCAAGCAGGCGATCACCCCTGACTCGGTCATCGACCTCTCCGGCAAGATGGATGCCTCTGGCAAACTTACTTGGGACCCCAAACCCGGCGCCTGGAAGATTGTCCGTTTCGGCCACACCACCACCGGCGTTCCGGTGCATCCCGTCACCCCTGCGGGCTTGGGACTGGAATGCGACAAGCTGAGCCGTGAGGCGACGCGAATCCAGTTCGACAACTACTTCAAAAAGATCCTCGCGCTGCGACCCGGCCAGGGAAAAGGTTCCCCGGGGATCCATCTCTTCTACGACAGCTGGGAGGCCCAGAACCTCAACTGGACGCCGCGCTTCCGCGAAGAGTTCAAAAAACTCCGGGGCTACGACCCGGTTCCCTGGCTTCCCGTGGCCGCCGGTCAGTGGATCGGCAGCGAGGAGCAGAGCAGGCGCTTTGACCAGGACTGGAGGCATACGGTCGAGGATCTCATCAGCAGCGAGCACTTCGCCGAACTGGCACGGCTCTGCCGCGAGAACGGAAGCACCGACTTCCGCGCCCAACCCTACAACGGCCCGATCAACTTCATGACGGCCGGAGCCCACTTCGACATTCCCGAGGGCGAATTCTGGCATAACAAGCGGGAATACGGATGGTGGACGCTCCGCATGATCGCATCCCTAGGCCACGTCACCGGGAAGCAAGTGGTCTCCGCCGAGTCGCTCACCGCAATGCCGGGGGATCACCACAACGACGCGGACCCCTTCGCCACCAAGGCCGAGACCGACCTCGCCCTGACCATGGGCATCAATGAATTCAGCTTCCACACGGGGACCCACAATCCGTGGCCTAAGTTCCTGCCCGGCATGACGACAGGCTTTTTCCCTCCCCTGGTGGGCAGGGGGCAGGTCTGGTCCGATCTCTCCTCATCGTGGATCACGTACCTGAGCCGCTGCTGCTATCTGCTGCGGCAGGGCCTCTTTTCCGCCGATGCGGTCACGCTTTTCCGACCGGGTCAGAAAGGCTACCCGATCACCCCCGGCCATGCCGTCGATCTCTGCAACGAGGAGCTGATCGTCTCCTCCATGAAATGGGATGGCAATGCCCTGACCCTCCCCGGCGGGATGCGCTACAAGGTGCTGGAACTCGTCGACACCACCAAAACCATCAAACCGGAACTCTCTCCTTCCGGCATTGAAAAGACCTCCAAAAAACCGGTCCAACAGAACATCTCCCTCCCCCTTCTCCGCAAAGTCAGGGAACTCGTGCTCGCCGGCGCCACCATCGTCGGACCGCGCCCCGAGGTATCATCGGGACTCTCCGGTTACCCCGATAGCGACCGCGAGGTCGCCAAAATCGCCGAGGAGCTTTGGGGACCCGCCTCCGGGAAGGGACCTGTTGACCGGAAAGTCGGCAAAGGACGGGTCTTCTCCGGAGTGGATCTGCCGACGGTACTCAAGACGATCGGCATCCAACCCGACTTCAAGACCGAGGAACCCGTCTCCCCCAGCGATGTCCCCTGGATCCACCGCACGATCGGTGACGATGATCTCTATTTCGTTTCCAACCAGAAGAATGAACCCCTCAAGGTCACCGGTTCCTTCCGGGTCGATGGGAAGGTGCCGGAGTTCTGGAATGCCGACACGGGCACCGTGGAGCCTGTCCCCTCCTGGAGCCGCAAGGATGGCAGAACGCAGGTCACTCTCGACTTCGCGCCCCGGGGATCGGTCTTTGTCCGGTTCCGTCCCGGCACCCAAAAATCACCGCCGGTGAAACTTCCGGAACCGACCGTCGGGGAGTCCATCCCCCTCTCCCAGGGATGGAAGGTACGCTTCGACCCCGCCATGGGGGCACCGGAGGAGGCCGATTTCCCCGAACTCGTCTCCTGGCCGGATCGTCCCGAAAAGGGAATCCGCTACTACTCGGGCATCGCCACCTACAGCCGCGACGTGACGATTCCCGAGGGATTCCTGAAGACTGGGAGCAAAGCCATCCTCGATCTGGGTGACGTCAAGAATCTCGCACGCGTCACCGTGAACGGGACCGCTTTCCCGGAACTTTGGAAACCTCCCTTCACCTGCGACATCACAAAGGCCCTCAAACCGGGGGCGAACAAACTCTCCATCGAGGTGGTGAATCTCTGGGCCAACCGCCTGGTGGGAGACGAACAGGAGCCGGCTGACATCGAATGGGGCAAGCCCCGCAATTACGGAAAAAACAATTACGCCGGCCGCCAATTGAAGAGCTATCCCGACTGGCTGATCCACGGAACCCCAAGACCCTCCACGGAACGGAGGACCTTCACCACCTGGAGCTACATCAAAAAGGAGCAACCCCTCTTACCTTCGGGTCTACTCGGTCCGGTGACCCTTTCCTCAGTCTTCCAGCCAACGGCCCAATAACACCGGGCCGCACGGGAGAAGCAAGATGGCTGAGCGAAGCCGTAGTAAACCTACGGCTAGCGAAGAGCAACATAGCTCCCCACAAAAGAAAACTCCGACTGGCGGGAGGAGGTTGGACTGCGTAGCAGCCCTGAATGAATATGAAGGGTGATCGGCATGGGCATGCCCGAATCAATGGAGCGGACTACGGGATTGTATTCGCCCGCGCCCGCGAAGTTCACCCATCGACTCCTCCTTCGGAGGCTACTACCCGGTCTTCCCTAGACCTCGTTCCGAACCCAAAAAACAAGAGGGTTCAAATCCCATGCACAAAAAAGAGCCTATTTTTGATGGGGAGCAAGGCGCCTGAGCGAAGCCGTAGTAAACCTACGGCTAGCGAAGAGCAACATAGCTCCCCGCAAAAAGAGTGGAGCGGGCGAAGGGATTCGAATTGACTCGCGTGCCCCCGCACGTCTCGCCTTTCAGACTGGCTTCGCCAGTCTACCTCGCTTTTCCCAAAAGCTCGGTTCTTTTCTCGGGTTCAAATTCCTTGAAAGAGCTCCAAATCCAAAGATGGATTTGGAGCGGGCGAAGGGATTCGAACCCTCGACATCAACCTTGGCAAGGTTGCACTCTACCAACTGAGTTACGCCCGCATTAACTGAGATGTCTTGATACCGGAGAGGCCTTCCGGTGTCAATCGCACTTTTAAAGCTGGCTCTGACCGAGAAAAGCACCGGTCCGGGCATTGTAGCGGCGGACGAGGTGGGGAGACTGGACAAGGATGACCCCACCGCTGACCTGCACCGCCGTGCAGCCGCTCCCGGGCTGCATCTGGCCCATGAAGGCTCCCGTCTCCGCATTGTACCGGGAGACGGTCCCCCTCGGAGAGAGGACGGCGATGGTTTCCCCGTCGCAGCCGACGGAGAGGGCGCCTCCGGAGGGTTGGATCTGCCCCAGAAAGGCGCCGTTGCTTCCCTTGAGACGATAGACGGTGGTGGAGCTTTTAAGGACCGCTGTGACGTCCCCGGCGGAAGCGAGGGAAACACCGGTTAGCATCAGAATCAGCGGGAGGAGGCGCATGACCCGAGTCAACGCCAATGCCCGTGACGCAAGCAACCCAAAAGGTATCGCCTGCATTGCCGTGGTCGGGTATTCGGAAGGGATGTGGAACATGTCGATTCACTGGACCGAACTCATCGGAAGGGGGCTGCTGATTTATTTCTTCCTGATCCTGCTGCTGCGCGCCACCGGGAAACGCCAGATCGGCCAGATGAGCCCCTTCGACCTGGTACTGCTGATGGTGCTCAGCAACGCGGTCCAGAACTCGATGAACGGCGGCGACAACTCGGTCACGGCCGGCGTCATCCTGGCCATCACCCTGGTGGCCGCAAACTGGATCGTCGGGAAAATTACCTCCTCCAGCAAGACGATGGAGCAGTTGATCGAGGGTGATCCGCAGGTGCTTTTCCATAACGGGAAAGTCTACGAGAAGGTGCTCCAGGATGCCCAGATCACGAGGCAGGAGCTGATCGCCGCCGTTCACAAGGCCGGCCATGCCGATCTCAACGCCATACGCGCGGCCATCCTCGAGAACGACGGCACCATCAGCGTGATTCCCAAACAGGCCTGACCATTCATGAAGGAAAATCCCGCCCAACCAACCCGCCCCCTCTTCGCGTTGTTGCGCCGAGAGTGGGTGCTGCTTCTTGGGTACGGAACCACCGCCGCGTTCCTGGTCAAGGGGGATGCGTGGCTGGGAAGCAATCCCGGACTGGGGTTCGGATGGGTTCTCTTCCTCTGGCTTTTCGCGGTCATGCTCTCCTCCTCGTTCTCCGTCGTGCGTCATGCCGACCATCTTGCGGAGATGCTCAGGGAGCCGCTCGGGACGATCATTCTCACCATCGCCGTCACGAG
>JACCDY010915236.1_pt1 | contig 11580 bp, 9 predicted proteins | sample 7446391 | NCBI WGS metagenome assembly JACCDY01 (sample SAMN15323451, study PRJNA562643) | freshwater metagenome | isolation source: river surface water | place: USA:Blue River Watershed | collected 2017-08-18
CGAGTTGCCGTATGCCCTGCTCAAGAAAGTGTCGGGTCGCATCATCAACGAGGTGCGCGGCATCAACCGGGTCACCTACGACGTGTCGAGCAAACCGCCTGCGACGATTGAGTGGGAGTGACTTTTGTTAGCTAAGTTGTTGATTTATATATGTTTTCAACTTACACAAAAGTTTCACGCGACACGCTAAGTCGTTGCTTTTAAACGCTTTTGGGTTTACAGTTACACAAAGAGTCGCACAGCGTTGCGGCTACTCAAAACTGTAGTTACCCAAAGCTTTATGACGCTCAAAAAAAAGCAATTTAGCGAAGACGAAATCCCGCTGTTTGACAACGCCGTTCTGTATAAACGGGGCGAGTTTTGGCAGATGCGTATGTGGCTGCCCAACGAACACAAATACGCCCGTTTCAGTCTAAAAACGCGAAGCAAAAGCACAGCTATCGACAAAGCTGAGAGCCATTACTACGAGCTTAAGGTGATGGAGAAGCAAGGCAAAAGCTATTTTTCAATCACTACTAAGATTGGTGTTGAGATGTTTTTGGAATACAAAAAGAAAGAAATTGGCACTCACATTGTCATTGGCAGATACAAAACAATCAGCACACATCTAAATCATTGGCTTAACTTTATTGGAAAAGACGTAAAGCTTAAGGAATTAGAGCGAACGGATTGCGAAGATTACGGTTACAAAAGAACAAAGACTAAGAAAAATATAAAGATAAGTCAGACGACTGTTGAGAACGAACAAAGCACAATAAACGCAATGATTGCTTGGCTTTATAAGCACAAAGAAACAAATATTGATGGATTTGACTTTAAGAAATTAAAGCGTATCGACAAAGGACTTGATGAAAATCGCCGTGCAACATTTACAGACGATGAAGTACGTGACATCAGCAATGAGCTTGACAAGTACATTGATGAAGCAGAGAAACAAATCGATGAAAGCGGAAATCTAATAAAGGCAATTACTGGCTACTACTTGATGATTAGTCTGCTAAGTGGATTACGCAGAGGCGAGCAATTACAACTACGCTGGAAAGACATTACAGAATTTGAGCACAACGTTGGCGGAAAAGATGGAGTTGATTTTCATTTAGTAAGAATTACTGTGCGAGCGGAAACAAGCAAAGTATTAAAGACGCGAAGGTTTGTAATTAAAGATTTAGATTATTTTGACAGATTGTTTAAGCTTCAATACAAACGCTTTGAAGACGAATACCGCAGTGATGACAAAAAAGACAAATTTTCTAATTCTTTAATTTTCAGGCTGAATGGTGAAAGCTGTGTTACGCCGCGCTCAATTGGCTACCACTTTGACAAAATTATGGAATTAGCACAGATTAAAGATACGGAAAATAGAGACTTAGTGCCGTACAGCTTTAGGCATTACTTCATTACCAAACGTGTCAACAGTAACTTGCCACCTGCGGCAGTAGCAGAGATGTGCGGTACGAGCATCACGCAAATTGAAAAGACTTACTATCACACTACTGAAGCGAAGATGATTAGCAACGCTTTGGCAGATTACGAGTACAAAGACGGAATGTTGGTTCCCAAATAAACGTTAATTTGAATTCATAAACCACTTTAAAAGACAAAGTATGCTCAAAAAAATTAAATTCATTCTTTGCATTACTATACTTCTTTTTCAGAAATTAACATATGCAACACCTGAATTTTCAAAGGGACCAGGACTATTATTTTTAGTTGGTTCATCTGCGGGATTTACTGAATCTAATAAATTGGTGAATTTCGAAAAAATTCGTGAGGAAAATAATAAGTTAATGATTTACGCTCATGGTGGCTCTGGCTTGACTGAAGCCGACAAATTACGAGTTACGTTATTTAAAAAATTAGGATTTGATACTGTTGCTTTTGATGCATTTGCAATGAATGAACTTGATGGAACGTGGGTTAATAGAAATTTAACGGACCGTGCAAAGCAAGATCTAATTATGAATGTTTTGAGCGGTGCTATTGTAGCCATGCTCAATAAATCGAACTACACAGATGTGGTTTTGTACGGTCAATCAAACGGTGCAAAAGTAGTTATTAATGCAATTAAAAATCAAGAAAATTATCAGCGCATTAAGCTTATTTTATCTGAGGCTCCTCCACCAAGCGGATATCCTTTGCCGCCCAACCTGCAGATCCCTACTTTTCTTTTTTATGGAGAGAAGGATAACTGGGCTGGAGCAAATGAAAAAGATCTGATGTGGACTAGGAAAACTCCAAATCAACAATTATCGATTATTGAGTGGGCTGAACGACTTAATGTAGAAGGTCAACCTGTAAAGATGATTTTTTATCCTAATTCTGGTCATAGCTTTCACTCAGGTATGTTGAGACCTATTCCCAGAAATATGGCTGGTATTGGAATAATTACTGGAAATCTTGGTGCAAGTGTTGAAGATAAAATTAAATATGAGGGTGACATTAAGCGTATAGTTGGTGAATTTATAAAATGAACTTATAAAGTGAAGATGATTAGTAACGCTTTGGCAGATTACGAGTACAAAGACGGGATGCTGATTCCTAAGTAAACGCTAAATGGCACTCATAAACACGTCGAAAAAGCCCAACAGCAGTACTTAAAAAGACTGTTAATCCGTGTCGCAAACGGAATAGAAAACGACAGCTTGTATGGCGGCTACGTCAAATCTTTGGCAAAGACATGGTTGCAGCTTTTATTGCTGAAAACTTAGTAGCTAGTCTCACCCAATCTAAAGTAACCAACACCAGTTCTCTGCTGCACCTTGAGTTCAATCTTTGCCAGCAACTTTGCAGTTATTTGATTACGTACCACCACAGCGTCATGCACATTAGCCAAGACTGTATTGCCTGACTTTTTAACCTCAGCTCTAACCATGTCCATCATGATAGTTTCAGCATGTTGGTACAACCAAACAATCTTCTGTGCTGCACTGAACTGTTTAACCTTCTTTCGCTGCTGCTCTGCTGTCATCTCTGCTTGCCACGTAGCATCACTTGAGAATTTTTTAACTATGAACTTGTTAAGCGTTTGTTGCTCTGTGTTGAACTGCTTTACCAAGTAGCAATCAATGAAGCGTTTTAGACTAGCTGCATCTTTATCAAAGACTTCAAACAATGAACTTTGACTTTCTTCGCCTGTGTCACTTCGCCAAGAACCCATACTCAACTTTGCACCAAAACCCAAAGCAGTCATCGCTTCTTTGATTTTGGCTTTGTAGTCAGGCGTGGGCTGCGAGTTATAGACTTCAAGAATTACAGCATCAAAGAATGCTTCTTTGTCTTCCAAGTACAGCGTCATTGCAGCAAATGACTGTCGCACATCCAGTTTGCGAGATTTCTTCTGTGCATGCCATTGAACTGCAAATGACATCTTCCAAGCAGTTGAGCAACTCTTGCAGTCGTATTCCCACGATGTGCCAAGAAAAGCCATTCGCAGTTCTTTTCTCGTGCTGAGTACGCTGACACCTTCGTAGTAGGTTCTGCCAAATGCTTTCTTGTCTATCTTTTGATGCAGCAAGCTATTTGTCACTTGTGCAATTCGTAGCACATATTCAGCCTGGACTATGCTGTTTTCTTGTTGGTATTTGTTAAGCACAGTTGCACCCTGCACTATAGAAGTCATGTATCGCTTTAGTGCAGGAATGTCCACTGGTGAAGTGAAGTACGTTGCCCTCCTATCTTTCACTGGAAGAGCGTTGTATTCGCTTTGATAGTCTGCAATCAAATACTGCCAATCCTGCGTCAAGGTATCCAGATAAGTATCTAGTTCAGTTGCAGTCACTGACTGTAGATATTTCAGTAAGTTGTCATTTTTCACAATCAAATTGGCAGTGGGTTTAATTACTGCTGTTTCTTTGGTGATGTTATTGGCTGACTTATTGATGTTTTCTACAAGCGCATGTCCATGCTTGCCAAGCCACTCATGCACTCTCCATTTTTTGTTATTGATAGTGGGACTACCATTTATCAACTTTGTAAGTGGAATGTCATAAGCATCAAATCTACGAGCAAACACGCTGCGATTTAACAGGCTGAGACGCATCTGACGCTCAAGCAATGCAAGGTACTTGTCCAATTGCTGCTTGGCTCTATTGGGGGGTGTAGAAAATGCCTGTTCCAGTGCTGCAAGCACACTAGGCACGTACTCAATTGTCAGCATCATCGTCGCATCCCTTGCAAGCCACTGTTTATGCGGGCTGCAGGACTGCTAAAAACCGCACGAACTAATGATATACGTAATTACACGAAACACAAATAAGAAAAGGAAATTGACACGCTAGTTTGACAAGTGCAGCGAAGCGAAACGCAGCTCAAACTAGCAGTGGCAGATGTGCGAAGCGCATCTTGAATGATCTAAATAAGTTGATCAAACAAACCATGAAAAAGCCCCATGTGTAAGAGAACTACTCATGGGGCTTGTGCTATGGATTGTTACTTGGAAAACCCAGCTTTGAGATGTTCGCTTGCTTGGCTGATTGCGTCGTCAAGTTCGCCTGCAATGACAGCCTCTTTCAAGGAGGCCAATGTCGCAAGCAACTCATCCCCTGTGTTCAATTCGATAGCGTTCTTGCCTTTGGCGAGCTCAAGTGTCTTGCTTCCGTAACGTACGGATAAATGAATTTTTCCAGTGCTGTTCGTCCAATACCATTCCTTGATGCGTTTAGTAGCTTCAATGGTTTTTCGCTCTCCAGTAGCTGCATCAATGACATTTTTCAACCGTTTTGGAGCATAAATCTGTCCATCTCGCTGTGCCGTAGCAAACAGCAGTTGCTCGTCAATTTTTCCTGCAAGTTTGTTTCTGCGAGCTACGACTGGACTAACGTTACGCTCTTTCTTGCTTGCAACTAGCTTGAGTTTGGAAAAGACTGTCATACATCACCTTTTGGCAGTTAAAAAATGTAATTTATTCCCTTTGAATTCAGAAAGCGACCTGAATTTATTCATTTATTAGATTAAGTCTCACTGCTGCAGTTATCAAATGCCGCGGCTTAATCATGCCTTGCAATAAACGAAAATTTACTAAAGTAGTAGATGCAAAGATTTAGGCTGCAAAGATAAAAACATGCACTTGCAACATAGCTATAAACAAGTGCTGCAAGAACAGACACGTTAAAACAAGCTGCAAGCACGTCGAAAAAATGTTTGAAGCGTAGGGCGGCTGGATTAATAAAAATAGCTTGTAGAGCTTGCTAGTGGCAGAAGAATTAAGTCACACAAATCCCACATCAAATTTTTTAAATAAACCAAAGCTTTTTGCTAAAAGCTTTGGTATTAACTGAAAGGCAAGCTAAGTCTATGAATTCATTGAAGAAATTTAATTTAATTGCACAGCCAAAAAGAGGTAGGAATTAATAAACAAAGAATTTATGCTTTAAACATTGAAAAGCTTACATTTAGGAGCGTACTTATGTCCAAGCAGGCAAAAACACTTTCAGCACAAGAAATCCGTCGTGTGCTGGACTATGTAGCAACACGCAAACACAGCGAGCGTAATCGTGCGATGTTGTTGACCATGTACTACGCAGGACTTCGCGTTAAGGAGTGCGCCGCTTTGCATTATGACGACGTGATTGACGGGGAGGGCAAGATTAGGGCTGAAATACGCTTAACGCCAGAACAGACAAAAGGCAGCAAAGCAGGTACTGTATTTGTCAGCGACAAGCTGCGTAAAGAGCTTCAGTCATATGTGAAATCAGTGCCTCCTAAGTCATTCACAGACAAGCTGTTCTATTCCCAAAAACGACCACAAGAGGGTTGGAACAGCAACACGCTATGTCAGTTTTTTCATCACTTGTTTAAGAGCGTAGGTATTGAAGGTGCTAGTAGTCACAGCCCAAGGCGTACGTTGATTACAAATTTGGCTGACAAAGGCGTAAGCGTGCGAGTGCTGCAAAGCATCGCACGCCACGCAAACATTTCAACTACTCAAGCATACATAGATGTCAATGACGCAATGAAGCGCAAAGCTATTGAGCTTGTGTAGATGAATGTTTAATTTTTAAATGACTGAACTTTGTCAATTGAAAGTAATAAAAATACTTGAATTTCTTTCAAAGAGTTTGCCAGTTCACTCAATTGTTGATAAGTTAACTTTGTAGTTTTAGCATTCAAATCAATATTTACATAGAAAATTTGCTTGACATCATCAGCGCGATAAAGAGTTTCTTGATCATCGCCAGTGGAGTTATCAACTTCAAATGATGCACTTGATGAAATGCCATAAGCATTTAAAATTTCAGCTAATTGACCATTAAAATCTAGCTCTACTTGAAAGCTTCCACCATTCTCTTTCTGCTTCGTGCTAATTATCTGCATAAAAAACTCACTTGAAATTGATTCTTCTAGCTTTTCACATTTATGCATAAAATTAGGACGTGAAAATGTAAATGCACCATTATTTTCAATTTGTTGTGCAATTGCATTTACAACAAAGCATCCAATAATATTTTCAATGCGGTTTACATGGGCATGCCTTTTTTTATATTCAGCATTACTATTATCAAAGTCCGTGAATATTTTTAATCTTTGTTCTTGGATATTATTTGATTGAAGTAACTTGCCAAGTTCAACGCCAATGTTAAAAAGGCTTTCATCATAACGTCCAATTGTCTTGCAGTGGTCTGCCGCTTTCTTTTGAATATCTGCAAGAAGATTTGAATAGTTAGAGATTGGGTGATTAGTGTTTTTCATTTCATTTCCTTTAAAAGGTAGTTAAGTTAATTTGTGAACCTTCTTTGTTAGCTCACAGATGTAAGTATCGCTTTGTTTGATTAAAAAATAGGCAGTCATATATTCGCTGCAAATTACTTGATATGATTGTTGCATGCGAAACCACTTTTTTGCCATCCACCCGCTGATAGGGACCAAGACAAAGCCAGCAGCAGACCACTTGCAGCAGCGAAGTCCTTATTACTGGTGGTGGGCTTACCTAAAACGCAACCATGACTACCTAGCGTGCTGCGAGCAAGGAGGGCGTGGTTCTCTTGAAGGCCTTTACGCAGATTTTGGAGATGTGCGTGACGATGACTTCCGCACCTGGTGGGGTGCTCCATCAGACAAGGGAGTGCATCTATTTGCGGAGGCGCCACTCAACCTCTCTGTGCAGAGGATTGATCCGCTTCAGGTGCCTTTGCTTTTGGTCCGTGATGGCGTTTTGTTTGTGGCTGTCAACATGGAGCTTGGAAAGAGAAGGCTTCAGCAAAAGTTCGCACAACTAATTGCTCTGTCTCATGAAGGTAAGAGAGGACGTAGGTCCTTGAAATCTGCGAGCAGCAGCGCACGTTATCCACTTCATCGCAATTTCACGGCACACAACTTGAAAGTGATGTTGAACGTATTTGACGCAGTTGAGCAAAACAAATCCATGCCAAAGGCAAAACGCTTGACGCTTTGGCAAATTGGCGAGAGCCTCAAGTTGGTACCAACAGCAATGCCACACAAATGGGACAACGCCTATGACACAAGGAAAAAGCACGCAACGATGACCATGACTGTTAGTCGCTACCACAAGGAGGCCAGTGTGATCATTGCCAACACATCAAAAGGGCAGTTCCCAAACAGTGAGGCCTAAACGTGAAACGTGGTTTCGCTAAGCTGTCACATTTGAGGGCGTATCTCTGTTAGAGTGGATACACATTGGAGACACTGGAGCAGGGATGAAAGACGCGGGAATGCGAATAAGGGTGGAGCAGGAGCTCAGGGATGCTTTTGTCGCTGCATGTCAAAAATTAGATGTGCCTGCTGCGCAAGTGTTGCGACAGCATATGAAGGCTGTGGTTGAAAAGGTGGGTAAAGCTGAAGCCAAGACTCAACCCAAAACCAAGCAGACTTGATGCGCCCATACTCACAGCACCAATCCAAGTTGTTTGCTACGCAGCTAACGTTGAGGCAACCAGCGAACAGCATTGACAAGCTAAGTCATGCTATTGCCTCTGCTCGTGTTGACCTGAATCCGCATCAAGTAGATGCGGCCTTGTTTGCAGTTCGTAGCCCATTAAGCAAAGGCGTCATCCTCGCTGACGAGGTTGGATTGGGTAAGACGATTGAAGCTGGGATCGTCATCAGCCAAAAGTGGGCTGAACGCAAACGTAAGCTACTCATAATTGCTCCTGCAACGCTGCGTAAGCAGTGGCAGCAAGAGCTAATGGATAAATTCAACATCCCAAGCACCATTCTTGAGAATGGAACTTACAAGCAGTTGAAGAAAGAGGGCAAGTTGCTGAGTGGCAACAGCCTGCTCATTTGTTCATATAACTTCGCAGCAACTAAAGCGGACGTACTTGAAGATGTGGCTTGGGACTTGGTTGTAGTTGATGAAGCTCACAGGCTGCGTAATGTGTACAAGGTTGGCAACAAGATGGCATCTGCAATTGCAGGTGTTCTTGCAGATGTACCCAAGCTGCTTCTAACTGCCACACCTCTACAAAATAGCTTGCTTGAACTTTATGGTTTAGTAAGCATCATTGACCCGCATGTGTTTGGTGACATCACATCGTTTAAAGAGCAATATGTTCGTGGTGTCAACGAGAATCTGCGTAACGCAAGACTGAAAGAGCGCATCAAGCCGTTCTGCCAGCGCACTCTGCGCAAGCAAGTTCTCGAGTACATCAAGTTCACTCAGCGTGTTGCCATGACAGAGGAGTTTGTGCCAAGTGATGATGAGCACAGACTTTACGAACAAGTATCTGCGTATCTGCAACGTGAAAAGCTAAATGCCTTGCCTCGTAGCCAGCGCACATTGATGACGCTGGTTCTTCGTAAGTTGCTAGCATCAAGTAGCTACGCGATCGCAGCAACACTTCAAAAGCTAGTTGAGAGACTTGAGCATACTCAAGCTCGCCAGAGCGTCCTAGAGTTGTTGGATGGAGAGATTGAAGGTCTTGAAGAACTAACTGAGGAAATGGGTGTTGACGCCATAGAAGAAGCTACTGGCAAGCTGACTGCGGAAGAGTTGCAAGACTTGCGACTTGAGCTAGCTGAATTAAGAGATTACGCCAAACTCGCAAGTGGTATTCGTGAAAACGCCAAGGGCGCAGCATTACAAAAAGTGCTGGCAACAGCATTTGAGAAGCTACAAGGTATTGGTGCGGCAAAGAAGGCCGTAATCTTTACAGAGTCAACTCGTACTCAACGCTACTTGGCTGAATTGCTTTCTCAATCTGGTTTTGAGAACGAGATTTGCATGATGAACGGGACAAATACTGACCCACAATCAAAAGCAATTTACGCTGAATGGGCAAAGAAACACGCAGGCAGCGACAAGTTATCTAGTTCAAAAACAGCAGACATGAAGGCTGCAATTGTTGAGCACTTTAGAGATACAGCCACGATCTTGATTGCTACAGAAAGTGCTGCGGAAGGCGTGAACTTGCAGTTTTGCTCACTTGTTGTTAATTTTGATTTGCCGTGGAATCCACAACGTGTTGAGCAACGGATTGGGCGCTGCCATCGTTATGGGCAAAAGTTTGACGTTGTAGTTGTGAACTTTTTAAACAAACGCAACGCAGCTGACCAACGTGTATATCAATTGCTTGCTGAAAAATTTAAGTTGTTTGACGGTGTGTTTGGCGCTAGTGATGAAGTGCTTGGCGTAATTGAAAACGGCGTGGATATTGAAAAACGGATTGCAGGCGTGTACCAAACATGCCGCACAGCAGATGAAATTCAACATGCGTTTGACGAAATACAGCAAGAGCTGGATGAGCAAATAAAAGCCGCACTTGAAACTACACGTTTGAAGCTACTTGAGAACTTTGACGAAGAAGTAAATGCACGTTTGAAAGTCAGTCACGACCAAACAAAGGCAATACTCAATAAGAGAAACAGTTTGTTGCTGATGCTTGCAAAGACAGAGTTGGATGACATTGCGAAATTTGAAGCTAGTGGCACTGTGTTTAGTTTGAGCAGCAGTCCCGCCAACAGTAATGCAGCAGTTGGGACGTATAACTTTGATTGGCGAGCAGCTGACAGCAAGGATCAGCACTTCTTCGCTGAGACAAGCCCACTCGCCAGCTGGATTGTGAGCAATGCGCTTGGTCGTGACTTGGACAGCAGCGTTACTCTTGAACTTGATTACAACGCCTACCCATTCAAAGTCAGTGCACTAGAGCCTTACATTGGAAAGAGTGGTTGGGTTGCTGCTGAGAAAATAACTGTGAGCAGCGTTGAAGATGAAGACTTCTTGGCAATCACGGCTATTACAGACTCTGGTGAAGTGCTTGATCCTGAATTGGCTGAAAGACTGATGGCAATACATTGCTCCACGGTTACTGCAAGTCAAAGCTTAATGCCAAAAGTGCAGCTTGAACAGGCAATATCTAAACAACGTGATGCAGTAGCAAGGCAGCTAGACGAACGCAATGCTGTTTACTTTGACGAAGAGACAGGTAAATTGGATAGTTGGGCAGATGATCTAAAGTTTGGACTTGAGACGGAAATTAAGCAGCTAGATAAAGACATTAAGGAAGCAAAAAAGGCGGCATCTGTTTCAATGTCCCTTGCTTCAAAACTAGAACATCAAAAACGATTACGTGAGCTTGAACAGAGCAGAAATGCTAAGCGTAGGAGCTTGTACGAAGCACAAGACAGTATTGATGAACAACGCGATACGTTAATTAAAAAAGTTGAAAAACAATTGCAATGCAAAGTGAGCACCACAAAACTGTTCGCCGTGCGATGGAGCTTGAACTAAATGACGAAAAAACAAAAACTAGAGTTAACTTGGATTGGTAAGGAAGATGTTGCCAAATTGGAGCCACGCATACTTATTGAAGATGCAGAGCTTTCCTATATCGCAACTAAACGTCTTACACAAGCAGACTTGTTTGATAACAAGCTGATTTTTGGTGACAACTTGCTTGCACTAAAGGCTTTAGAGCATGAGTACACGGGCAAAGTCAAGTGTGTATTTATTGATCCACCTTATAACACTGGCTCTGCATTTGAGCATTATGACGATGGTGTCGAGCATTCACTTTGGCTTTCTTTAATGCGCGATAGGTTGGTAGAAATAAGAAAACTCTTAAGTAACGATGGCTCTTTATGGATTGCTATTGACGATAACGAAGGGCATTACCTAAAAGTTTTATGCGATGAAGTTTTTGGACGGGCTGCTTTTGTTTCAACAGTGGTTTGGGAGAACTTTTACGGAAGAAGTAACGCCGCTGCGATCTCACCTGCACATAACTATATTCTTATTTATTCACCCATGGGACAAGATTGGAAAAAGGTTCGAAACTTGCTTCCCCGTGGAGTTGAAAGTGCAGCCAAGTATAAAAATGCTGATAACGATCCACGAGGTCCTTGGCGATTAGGACCAATATTCGCTGCTGGTGAACGACACGAAGGTTTGATGTACACAATTAAAACACCATCAGGCAAGGAAGTGAGGCCTCCAAAAGGTAGTCATTGGCGTATGGTTGAACCTAAATTTCACGAGATGGTGAAAGAAGGGCGAATTCTCTTTGGCGATAAAGGTGACAACAATCCTGCCGTTAAGTTATTTTTAAGTGAAGTTCAGGAAGGACTTGTACCAAGAACATGGTGGGCTCATGGTGATGTTGGTCATACGCAAGAAGCTAAACG
>JACCDY010733606.1_pt1 | contig 11579 bp, 8 predicted proteins | sample 7446391 | NCBI WGS metagenome assembly JACCDY01 (sample SAMN15323451, study PRJNA562643) | freshwater metagenome | isolation source: river surface water | place: USA:Blue River Watershed | collected 2017-08-18
CCAGAATTGAGAATCACTGCTAACTTAGGCTGATTAGCCGCTACCGGTGCTGCAGCATTACCTGCTTGAGCAAATGCATTTTGATTGGCCAAAAGGATAGTCAATAAAGCGGAGGTCGCAATTGTGCGAAAACCTCTAATCTTGTTAAATGTATACATACCTCCATTGTAAGCAATCGGGAGGCCCAAAATGACCTCTAGGCTGCAATGGATTTGACTTAGCGCAAGCTGGCTAAAACCTTTACGAGGCGCTTTAAGGACATCGGAGTTGGTGTTTTCAGCTCCTGGGCATATAAAGCCACCCTCAGCTCTTCTAATTGCCAACGGAAATCCGTTAAAGCCTGGTCTTCGGTCATCGCATAGGATGAGCCACCCTTATTACCCTGCACAAGTTTCTGCCACGGACGCGCAACCGATTCCCAATCTTTTTGACACTGGGCATCGCGACTTGGGTTGGAGCGCAACTTATCAATCCGCATGGCAATGGCTTTTAAGTAGCGCGGCACATGTACCAGTTGGGCATACGGTATCTCTGAAACAAATTTAGAAAATATCAAGCCTTGCATCTGCGCCTGAATATCGGCATAAGCACTCGGTGATGCAGCTTTTGCACTAGCGATCTTTTTCTGTAAATCCGCGTGGGCTTGTAATGCATTTAACGCGTTACGAGAAATCTCTTGGGCGATGAGCGCTAATCTTGGTTTTCCTGCTTGTAAGCGTTCTGTAAATTGCTCGGCATTGACTGGCAATGGCTCAGTCATATAAGCACGCTCAAGAGCTAGATTCAAAATCTGATCAATCAATCCCTCTACTGAGCCCACATTAATAAAGAGCAGTCCTAATTCACGAATTCCTGGTAACTGTTTTTGCAAAGCCTTGAGCGTATCTTTATTACTCAGAGCAAATAGACGTCGCAGCCCTAAACCATGCTGTTTACGAGCTTCCTCTAGATCATCAAACACCTCAAGATCGCAGAAGTCGCCGCGGTCAACTAATGCGGGATAACCAAATAAGGTTTTATTGCCTTTTTGTATTTCTAATGTTTCAGGCAGCTCACCAAACTCCCAAGTACGGTAACCGCCATGCTCCACCTTACGAGCCGTATCTGCAGTATTTTTACCGCCAGTTGAAATGGCTTTATTTTTTTCGCCTACCGGAGGCTCTACGCCTAACTCGACCTGGGCTGTTTCCTGAGCAATTGCTTGGAAAGCGTTTCGGGCAGTCTGCCCATACTCAGATCGTAAGCGCGCTAAGTTGCGTTCCACCTCCAACTGTCGCCCATGCTCGTCAATCAAACGGAAGTTCATAGATGAGTGCAAAGGCAAAGCCTCTGGCCTGAAATCCGTGCGCTTAATTTCCAATCCGCGCTCTTTGCGAATATCTCCGATCAAACTATCCAAGAAGTCACCAACACCAAATTGCTTCTCTTCAAGCTTGCGCTCCAGAAAAGATTTAGCGTAATCCGGTAGCGGCACACAATGACGGCGAAGTTTCTGAGGTAAAGATTTGAGTAGGAGAAGCACTTTCTCCTCACACATGCCTGGCACAAGCCACTCACAACGACGCCCATCCACTTGGTTTAACTGCGTCAATGGAACCACAAGTGTCACACCATCTTTAGGGCTTCCAGGTTCAAAGTGATAAGTCAGGCTTAGCTGTGCCCCGCCCACCAGCATCGACTTAGGATAGCGATCCACAGTAATGCCTGCCGCCTCGTGACGCATCAGGTCTGCTTTTTCTAGGCGAAGCTGAGCATCCAACTCACTTACTTGGCTTTTATCTTCTCCGCTTTTTTTAGCTAACCACGCTTTAAGACTTTCTCGACCACATACCCCTTTTGGAATACGAGACTCGTAGAACGCAAATAGCAACTCATCATCCACCAAAACATCTGGTCGACGTGAGCGATGCTCTAAGGCTTCAATCTCTTTTATGAGACGACGGTTATGCCAAAAGAATCCAAACAGATTTGGGTATTTTTTCTTGGCATCAGTTTCAGTCTCGCGTTGCAACGCTGGCGTATCCATGCGCCCAAACATTTCTTCTTGGACCAATGCCTGACGAATAAATAGCTCTCTAGCTTCATTGGGATTATGAGGTTCATAACGAACGCGGCGGCCATGGTAGATAGGCAGGCCGTACAAAGTGCCACGCTCAAATGCCATGACCTCGCCCTGACGGTTATCCCAGAACGGATCACTCAAAGACTTAATCAGGCGATGAGCAGCAACCCGCTCTACCCATTGCGGCTCAATCTTTGCGATGGTTCTGGCATACATGCGATTGGTTTCTTGTAGTTCACCAGCCAAAATCCAGGCACCCGCCTTTTTGCCAATGGTAGAGCCAGGCCAGATAAATGGACGTATACCTCGGGCACCAACGTAACCACCGGTCTTGCTATTGCGATCTTGAGATTTTTCATCCTCTTCTTTTTTGGCGACATACCCAAGCAAGCCAGTCAATAAAGAAAGATGGACTTGTTCATAAGTTGCGGCCAGACTATTTTCCTTCCAGCCCTTCTCGCCGAGCATCGTATGGAGTTGACCATGGACATCGCGCCATTCGCGTAAGCGACGGGGTGACAGAAACTTACTCTTGCAGAGATTCTCTAGCTGACGATTGCTGTGCTTATGTTGCAAAGCATCCTGATACCAATTCCAGAGCTTTACGAAACTCAAAAACTCAGAGCGCTCATCAGCAAATTGCAAATGCGCTTGATCTGCAGCGGCAGCCTGATCCATAGGCCGATCTCTTGGGTCTTGGGTAGCTAACGCTGAAGCAATGATGGTTACTTCCTTTAAAGCATTCTGCTCTTTTGCAGCCAGCAACATACGTCCAATACGAGGATCTAACGGCAAATCTGCTAACTGCTTACCAATAGCAGTGAGTTTGAAGCTGTTGTTGATGTCCTTGCCGGCATCCTTAACATCGGCCGTCTCGGATTCATCGAACTCTATTGCACCTAACTCATCTAAAAGTTGCACGCCATCTGCAATCGCTCTGCCAAGTGGCTTATCAATAAATGGAAAGTGCTGAATCTTTGGCAAGCGTAAGGAGCTCATGCGCAACAACACTGCCGCTAATGAACTTCGCAATATTTCAGGGTCAGTAAATTTAGGGCGGCCTTGATAATCTTGCTCGCTATACAAGCGCACGCAGATGCCATCCGATACACGACCGCAACGCCCCGCCCTTTGATTGGCAGCTGCTTGCGAGATCGGCTCTATTTGGAGCTGCTCGACCTTATTACGATATGAGTAGCGCTTTACTCTCGCTAGGCCGCTATCGATCACATACCGAATATTGGGAACCGTTAATGAAGCCTCTGCCACGTTGGTTGTCAGAATGATTCTGCGACCATTACCCGGACTAAATACTCTTTCTTGCTCGGCAACGGACTGACGCGCAAACAAACTCAGAACCTCCGGATGAAATCGCTGCTGCAGGACATGATCTTTACGTAAAGCCTCTGCGCAATCACGGATCTCACGCTCGCCCGGTAAGAAGACCAATACGTCTCCAGCGCCAGCGGCGCCTTCACGCCATAAGCTAGCAATCTCTTCGGTAACGGCATCCGGAATTTCTTTGGATGTCTTGGATTCCTTTTTGCCGTCAGGCTTGGCATCTGGCTCTAGCGGTGCGTAGCGCTGCTCCACCGGAAACAGTCGACCACTGACCTCGATTACTGGTGCTACCTTGCCATTCATTGCAAAGTGCTCTGCAAATCGCTGGGCATCAATCGTTGCTGAAGTGATGATCAACTTAAGATCGGGTCGCTTCGGTAGGAGCTGACGCAAATAACCCAATAAGAAATCAATATTGAGGCTGCGCTCATGCGCCTCATCGATGATGAGCGTGTCATAAGCGCGTAAGTGTGGGTCACGCTGCGTCTCGGCTAGCAGGATGCCATCTGTCATCAGTTTGATAGAAGCTGTATTGCTAGTCTTGTCGGCAAAACGCACTTGGTAGCCAACATCCTGGCCAATGGGTGAACCTAACTCTTGAGCAATGCGCTTGGCTGTGGCAGTCGCTGCGATCCTGCGCGGCTGGGTGTGGCCAATGAGCTTGCCACCATTAATGGTGCCTCGACCCAGATCTAAACAGATCTTTGGAAGCTGCGTGGTCTTACCTGAGCCCGTCTCTCCGCACACAATGACCACCTGGTGGCTCTGCAGGGCATCCTTGATCAGCTGACGCTGACCAGAGACCGGTAATTCCTCCGGAAAGCGAATATCTAGCTTCCGCAAGGTGTTGGAAGCAGGCACAGGCTTTGGGAATGCTTTGGGTTTTTGTTGGTTTATAGGCTCTTGCACCCTATAATTTTCTCACTATGCCGACAAATGCACCAAATCAGGCCACATTGGCCGAAGAAACGACCTCCAACTTCCCTTTTGTAGGGTGGCTGCGTGATGTTGCGCCCTATATTCATAGCATCCGCGAAAAGACCTTTGTGATTGCTTTTGCGGGTGAGCTCGTGCAAGAAATCGGTCTTGAGAACCTGATTGAAGATATCGCCATGTTGCACGCCATGGGCATGCGTATTGTTTTGGTTCATGGCATTCGCCCGCAAATTGAAGAGCAGCTCATGCTCCGCAACATTAAAAGTAAGTTCGGTAAGAGTGCAATGCACAGCTACCGGATTACCGATGCTGCCGCACTAGAGTGTGTCAAAGAAGCTGCCGGTGAATTACGTCTGGATATTGAGGCGGCATTTAGTCGTGGTCTTCCAAATACTCCAATGGCTGGTTCACGCATTTCGGTGATCTCTGGCAACTTTATTACTGCTATGCCGGTAGGTGTTGTTGAGGGTACTGACTACATTCATACAGGACTGGTTCGTAAAGTGGACTCTGGTTCGATTAGACAGTCTCTGGATAGCAACAAAATTGTTTTGCTTTCACCTTTAGGTTTTTCACCAACGGGTCAAGCATTCAACTTGGCTTATGAAGATGTAGCGGCATCTACCGCTGCAGCGCTCAAAGCAGATAAGCTGATTTTCTTGAGCCCATATGCCGGCCTTAAGGATGCTGAAGGTGACTTCATTACTGAACTGTCAATGCCACAGCTACAAGAATATGTCGCGCAGCACAAAGATATGGACCTCGGCATGAAGGGTCTATTGAATACCGCTGGTAGAGCGATTCGAGCTGGTGTTAGCCGTGTTCACTTCCTGCCTTGCAACCAAGATGGCGCGCTCCTGGAAGAGCTCTTTACCCATGATGGTATTGGCATGATGCTAGCTTCATCCGATATTGAGAACTTACGTGAAGCCAACCAAGATGACGTTGGCGGCATATTGCAATTGACTATGCCTCTTGAAGAGGAAGGTATCTTGGCTGCTCGCGGTCAAGATGTGATCGAGCGTGATATTCAGCGCTTCTCGGTGATTGAGCACGATCGGGTTCTCTTCGGTTGCGCGGCACTCTTCCCTTTTCCGAATGGCGTTGGTGAGCTGGCATGTCTTGCTGTTGACCCAGATGTTCAAGGATCAGGTGACGGTGAGCGTCTGCTAAAGCGTGTTGAGATGCGCGCCAAACAAGAAGGCATCAAAAAATTATTTGTTCTTACGACAAGAACTGAGCACTGGTTCTTAAAGCGCGGCTTTAAACGGGCGTCAGTGGATGACTTGCCTGAAGAAAGAAAACAAATTTATAACTGGGACCGTAAGTCCATGGTTTTAACTAAAGATCTATAAGAAACATTAGCAATATACGAAAGGCATTACAGATGGCACGCATGGTTCAATGTATCAAACTCAACAAAGAAGCTGAAGGCATGGATTTCGCTCCTCTTCCTGGAGAGTTGGGCAAAAAGATTTGGAATCAAGTTTCAAAAGAAGCTTGGGCTGGTTGGTTAAAGCAGCAAACCATGTTGATTAATGAAAATCGCCTCAATATGGCAGACCCGCGCGCGCGCCAATACCTCTTAAAGCAGGTGGAAAAGTATTTCTTTGAGGGTGGCGCAGATATGGCTCAAGGTTATGTGCCTCCAGCAGAATAAATATTCATCATCTTTTAATTAAATATTGATTTGGGGTGTTGACACCGCCAAAGATAAGCGTAGGATGAAGTCGTGGTGAGGCAGTTATAGTGCCCTGCCACATTGGCGAAAGCCAATCTTAATAAGTACATCTATGTGCTTATAGGCTAAGGAACTAAATACCTTCCGAGCGCCTGCGCCATGCAAACCATGGCAAAACAACCCGATGGGGATACCCCGTCGGGTTTTTTATTTTCTAGAGAACGATTCGCTCAACGCCTGCAGCATCACTAACTAGCAAAATATTGGCTTTTTCTTTGGCAAATAAGCCTACGGTGATTACGCCGGCAATTTGATTGATTTGCGCCTCCATCTGAACTGGGTTGGCAATTTTTAAACCTGCGACGTCCAAGATCCATCCACCGTTATCCGTAACAAACGGCTCAGCTGGTGTTTGATTGAGATCAGCGCGAGTATTTTTCGCCAAGCGGAGAGTTACCTTGCCGCCAAACCTCTCCAATTCGCGACTCACGACACCCTGAGCAAGAGGAATGATTTCTACTGGCAGCGCAAAGTTACCTAGAACCGGCACCTGCTTTGATGAGTCACAAATGCAAATGAATTGCTTTGCCATAGAGGCAATGATTTTTTCTCTAGTAAGTGCCCCACCGCCACCTTTAATCATATGTCCAGTTGGATCGATTTCATCTGCACCATCTACATAAGCAGGCAAGCCTTGGACATCGTTGGGATCAAGCACTTTAAAACCGTGCTTTAGCAAGCGCTCCGTAGTCGCATTAGAGCTAGATACCGTGCCTGCAAAATGATCCTTATGCGGAGCTAGCGCATCAATAAAGCAATTGGCAGTAGAGCCTGTGCCCACTCCCAAAACCTGTCCAGCGGGCAACTTGAGAACTTCATCTCTGGCCGCCTCACCTACCATTTGCTTGAGTTGATCTTGATTCATATAGCTATCAAACGCCTTTACTGGAACTGAGTAATTAATCCATCTATCATATGATATTCACAAGCAAACCACTTTAGAGCATTGAGCAAGCCCATGAACAGCACCGCCTCAGCATTAAGCCAGTTAGAACAACTCAAGAAACTCACTACGGTTGTAGCCGATACAGGCGATTTTGAGCGTATGCAGGCCTTCCAACCGCAGGATGCGACTACCAACCCCTCGCTGATTCTAAAAGCTGCTCAGCAAAGCAATTACCAGGATTTAGTGAAGTCTGTAAAAGCAGCTCATCCAGGCATGAACCCAACCGACCTCGTGGATTACATCTTGGTTGCATTTGGCTTGGAGATTTTGAAGATTGTCCCTGGTCGTGTTTCTACCGAAGTGGATGCCAGACTTTCTTTTGATACTAAAGGAACTGTTGCCAAAGCCAAGCATTTAATTGCCCTATACGAATCTCACGGAATTGATCGCAATCGCATTCTGATTAAATTAGCCGGCACATGGGAGGGCATTGCTGCCGCAAAAGAATTAGAAGCCCAAGGCATTCATTGCAATATGACCTTACTCTTCTCTTTAGTTCAGGCAGCAGCCTGTGGCGCAGCCAATGCCAAATTGATCTCTCCATTTGTGGGTCGCATTACTGATTGGAATAAAGCTAAGCTTGGTGCCAACTGGAGCGATACCGCCAATGGCGGAGCAAATGATCCTGGCGTGATTTCAGTGAAGAGAATTTTTCATTACTACAAGCACTTTGGCATCCCAACCGAAATCATGGGTGCAAGCTTTAGAAACACTCGTCAGATATTGGAGTTGGCAGGCGTCGACCTACTAACCATTAGCCCTGAACTATTGGCCGAACTTAAAAGTAGTAATGCGTCTGTTGAGAAAAAACTTAATCCCGCTAATGCTCAAGCGGCATTACAGGCTGAAGGCATTAAGCCCCTTAAGCTCGATGAGTCCAATTTCCGCCTGCAACTCAATAATGATGCCATGGCAACCGAGAAATTAGCTGAAGGAATTAGGAACTTCTACGTGGATAATGAGAAGTTAGAAGCGCTACTGGCCAGTTAATTGACCAGTAGTAATTATTAATACCTCTTACTTCTTGCCGGTATTAATACCTAGTATTGAGTAAGCAGGGCAATTACCAATCATTCCCGTTAATAGCGGGATCACGCCAATCCAGGCCCAGGGGCCGGTAATACCAAAACCAGCTAGACCCATCAGGGTTACGCCAACAGTCATTCGCAGAACGCGATCTGTATGTCCCATATTGCATTTCATATGAAGCTCCTTATTTTACTTAGCAGCTTTGTCAGATACTTTGGCTAGGCGCTGTCTTAATGCCTCATACAAGCATACGCCACTTGCAACCGATACATTCAAACTGGAAACCACCCCCTGCATTGGGATACGGACTAGCTCGTCACAGTTTTCTTTTGTGAGGCGACGCATGCCCTCGCCTTCGGCCCCCATGACAATACCAATAGAGCCCGTAAGATCGATGTCATAGATCGACTTAGTCGCTTCATCATCCGTACCAATCAGCCAAACTCCCGCTTCTTGCATTTCTTTCATGCTACGAACAAGATTGGTAACAGTAATCACAGGCATGACTTCTGCTGCGCCACTGGATACCTTGCTTACGGTGGCATTAATGGATGCTGAGCGATCTTTAGGGATTACAACTGCATCTACACCAGCACCATCCGCTACGCGCAGACATGCACCAAAGTTATGGGGATCAGTAACACCGTCCAAAACCAAAAATAATGGTTTCTTCTGCGCACCCTCTGCATCTTCAACCACTTCAGTAATGGTTCTGGCAACAGTCATTTTTTCAGCCAAAGCAACTACACCTTGGTGACGGTCATGCCCAGTTAACTTATGGAGACGTTCAGCGTCTGCTGCATGCAAACGCTCACCCAGAATCTCTTCGGCTTGCTTTAGGAAATCGCCCATGCGTCTGTCGCGACGTCCAGAATCAAAGTACACCGACTTCAAGCTATCTGGGTCTACACGTAATCGCGCTTGCACTGCATGGAACCCTACTAATATTTGTTTCATTTTCTTTTCTAACTTAATTTCTATACAGAGTGTCTTTATTTGCGGCGCGCTTTAGTGCTGCGAACTGGAGGCTTGCTACCCGTCGGTTTACCAACAGATCTTCCAGGTTTGCTGGTCTTGGCGCTTTTGCGAGTGGCTTTGCTCTTTGACTGGTTAGCACCTAGTGTGCCCGCAGATTTAGCCGCATTCACATTGATACCACTAGGCTTTTGCGGGATCTTATTATCCGGACGACTCTTTTTAGAAGCTGCTTTTTTATTGGGTCTACCAGTATCAGTTGCCAACAATAACTGACGGCGGTTAGATGATCCGCCAGGCTCTGCTCCAACTGACTTAACTAAGCTAAATTCAATCTTACGAGCATCTAAATCAACACGACTTACCAATACATGCATACGATCACCTAAGCGATAACGTATTCCAGTACGCTCACCGCGCAATTCTTGGCGCGCTTCGTCATATTGGAAGTAATCACCGCCGAGTTCAGTGACATGCACCATACCTTCGACGAACAGATTTTCCAACTGAATGAATAAGCCAAAGTTGGCTACGCCAGTGACTGTACCCGCATACTCTTGACCCAAGTGGTCGCGCATGTAGTAACACTTGAGCCATGCTTCAACATCACGAGATGCTTCATCAGCACGGCGCTCATTCGATGAGCAGTGAACACCCAGTTGACCCCAGATTGGCAATGCGGCATTTGCGCCTTTAGGTGTTTTTGCACCCTTGACCCCTGCTTTTGCATCGCTTTGGGATTTCTTGGCATTAACTGCATTCTCACGACCCTTACCTTTGCGTGGCAGAGTGAGGTTGAGAGGCACCTTCGGCGGCAAGACTGGTACGTAAGGCTTTTTCTGGAGGATCGACTTGATCACGCGATGCGTTAGCAAGTCAGGGTAGCGACGAATCGGGCTCGTGAAATGAGAATATGCCGGATAAGCTAGGCCAAAATGGCCCTCGTTATCTGGCTGATACATTGCCTGCTGCATAGAACGCAATACAACCGACTGCAGCATATTGGCATCTGGCCGCTCTTTAATCTCACGCATCAATTTAGCGTAATCGCGTGGCTTAGGTTTATCGCCGCCGCCCAATGAGAGACCGGAGGTTCTGAGAACTTGACGCAAAGTAACCAACTTCTCTTCTGATGGCTCACCGTGAACACGGTACAAACTGAGGTGCTTATTTTTATCAATGAAGTCTGCGGCACAAACGTTGGCAGTCAACATGCACTCTTCAATTAAGCGATGTGCATCATTGCGGAGACGTGGCTCAATCCGCAGAATCTTGCCTAGCTCGTTACTAATGATTTGAGTCTCAGTTGTTTCAAACTCAATAGCACCCCGCTTCTCACGAGCTGATAACAAAATCTTAAACAACGAGTAGAGATTTGTTAGTAATGGGCGGAACTGTGCAAAGCGAGTTGCTTCAGGACCCTTGCTGTTAGAAAGAATCTCCCAAACAGTGTCGTAAGTGAATCTTTGTGCTGAGTGCATTACTGCTGGATAGAACTGATATGCCAACACAATACCGTTGTTATCCACAACCGAATCGCAAACCATACATAAACGATCTACACCCGGGTTAAGAGAGCAAAGACCATTGGAGATCTTCTCTGGCAGCATTGGGAGCACACGCCTTGGGAAATACACCGAAGTAGCGCGCAACAAACCTTCATCGTCCAATGGCTGACCAGGTTTAACGTAATGCGATACGTCAGCAATCGCCACAATCAAACGCCAGGCCTTAGTCTGGCCGTACATAACCGGCTCACAGTAAACCGCATCATCAAAATCTCGTGCGTCAGCACCATCGATAGTAACCAAGGGCACATCACGCAGATCAACACGACCTTCTAGATCAGCCTGCTGGACTGTATCCGGTAAGGCTGCGGCCTCTTTCATAGCAGCAGCAGAAAACTCATGGGGTACGCCATACTTACGCACAGCGATTTCGATTTCCATACCGGGATCATCAATCTCACCTAAGACCTCTACTACGCGACCAACTGCTTGGCGATAGCTATCTGGGTAATCGATAATCTCTACACTCACTACTTGGCCTAATTTGGCATTACCCTGACCTTTTGGTGGAATCAAAATGTCATGACCGATGCGCTTATCTTCTGGCGCAACAATCAAAACACCATTCTCATTTAAGAGGCGGCCGATAACTACTTTATTGGCATGAAGAATAACTTCAACGATTTGACCTTCAGGACGACCGCGGCGGTCTGTACCCAGAACCCTAACATTGACTCTATCGCCGTGCATGACGCGAGACATTTCTCTTTCAGATAGAAAGATATCTTCACCACCATCATCGGGAATAACAAATCCAAATCCATCTCGATGCCCTTGAACTGTACCTAAACGGTCAGCTTCACGTGGCACCAAGTCTTTTGCTTTACGCATTTAATTCCTTCGGCAATACATGCCCTGTCTATATATCTAGAGATATCTATTTTTGTTATGAATAAGGCTACTGTATCAAACCACCAAGTCCGATGGGAAAAAGCCAAATGGGGCCAGAAATGACCTAGAAATGCCCATCCCTCTATAATA
>JACCDY011064428.1_pt1 | contig 11575 bp, 14 predicted proteins | sample 7446391 | NCBI WGS metagenome assembly JACCDY01 (sample SAMN15323451, study PRJNA562643) | freshwater metagenome | isolation source: river surface water | place: USA:Blue River Watershed | collected 2017-08-18
GAATTAGATTGTAGTTATAATGAAATAACAAGTTTATATAATCTTCCTAATTCATTAATTAAGTTAAATTGTTATGGTAATAAAATAACATGTTTAGATAATCTCCCAAATTCATTAAAAATATTATGGTGTGGTAATAATCAAATAACAACTTTAAATAATCTTCCAAATTCATTAAAAATATTAATTTGTTGTGAAAATAAAATAACAAGTTTAGATAATTTACCTAATTCGTTAATTCAATTAAGTTGTAATAGTAATAAAATAACAAGTTTAGATTATCTTCCAAATTCATTAATTGAATTACGTTGTTATTATAATAACATAATAAGTTTAGAAAATCTACCTAGTTCATTAACTAAATTAAATTGTGATAATGTAAAAGATTATGATTTATTAATGGAAGAAAACAATAAAAATAAAAAATAAATAACTAATAAAAATTGATTATTTATTTTATAACTTTATGAACTTTATTTATTTTATGAATAATATATTAGACCAATTCGCAGACGATGTTACTGAAATTAATATATGTACAATGAAAATAAAAGGTTCTTTAGATTTTAGTAGATTTACTAAATTAACAAAATTAAATTGTAGTTATAATAAAATAACAAGTTTAAATAATCTATCTAATTCATTAATTGAATTAAATTGTGATAATAATGAAATAACAAGTTTAGATAATCTTTGTTTCTGTAATAACAAAGATTATCTAAAAAAAATATATTGTTATAATAATTACATAACAAGTTTAGATAATTTACCTAATGGAATAATTGAATTGGATTGTAGTTTTAATAAAATAACAAGTTTAGATAATCTTCCAAATTCATTAATAAATTTAATTTGTTATAATAATCAAATAACAAGTTTAGATAACCTTCCTAATTCATTAATTGAATTACGTTGTATTGATAATAAAATAACAAGTTTAGATAATCTTCCTAATTCATTAAAAATATTATATTGTAATAGTAATAAAATAACAAGTTTAGATAATCTCCCTTATTCATTATCTGAATTATGTTGTTATAGTAATGAAATAACAAGTTTAGATAATCTTCCTTATTTAATAAATTATTTGTTTTGTAGAGATAATAAAATAACTACTTTAAATAATCTTCCTAATTCATTAATTGTATTAAAATGTGATTATAATGTAAAAGATTATGATGAATTAATGAAAAAATATAATAAATTAAAAATAACTCATAAAAAATTGATTATTTTTTAATTTAATAAATAAAAATAATTACTTTATGAATATAAATAATATATTAGACCAATTCGCTGATAATGTTACTGAAATTGATATTAGTAATAAAAAAATTGTTGGAATATTAGATTTTAAAAGATTTACTAAATTAACAAAATTAGATTGTAGTTATAATAAAATAACAAGTTTAAATAATCTTCGTTCCTAAAGGAACTGAAGCTTTTTCTTCGAAAAAGACAAACTCAAACAAAGTTTGAGTTAGCAAATAAAAATATAATTTTTTATTTGACATTCCTAATTCATTAATTGTATTAGATTGTAGTTATAATCAAATAATAAATTTAGATATTATTCCAACTTCATTAATTGAATTACGTTGTTATTATAATAAAATAACAAGTTTAGATAATCTTCGTTCCTAAAGGAACTGAAGCTTTTTCTCCGAAAAAGACAAACTCAAACAAAGTTTGAGTTAGCAAATAAAAATATAATTTTTTATTTGACATTCCTAATTCATTAATTGTATTACATTGTAGTTGGAATAAACTAACAAGTTTAGATAATCTTCGTTCCTAAAGGAACTGAAGCTTTTTCTCCGAAAAAGACAAACTCAAACAAAGTTTGAGTTAGCAAATAAAAATATAATTTTTTATTTGACATTCCAAATTTATTAATTAAATTATATTGTAGTCATAATGAAATAACAAATTTAGATAATCTTCGTTCCTAAAGGAACTGAAGCTTTTTCTCCGAAAAAGACAAACTCAAACAAAGTTTGAGTTAGCAAATAAAAATATAATTTTTTATTTGACATTCCAAATTCATTAATTGAATTAATTTGTGGTAATAATCAAATAAAAAGTTTAGATAATCTTCGTTCCTAAAGGAACTGAAGCTTTTTCTCCGAAAAAGACATTCCTAATTCATTACGTGAATTATATTGTACTAATAATAAAATAACGAGTTTAGATAATCTTTCAAATTCATTAACTAAATTATATTGTAGTAATAATAACATAACAACTGTAAATAACATTCCAAATTCATTAATTGAATTATATTGTGATATTACAGTAAAAGATTATGATGAATTAATGAAAAAATATAATAAAAAATAAATAACTTATAAAAAATTGATTATTTATTTTATAACTTTATAAACTTTATTTATTTTATGAATATATTAGACCAATTCGCTGATGATGTTACTGAAATTAATATTAATAATAAAAAAATAAAAGGTTCTTTAGATTTTAGTAAATTTACTAAATTAACAAAATTAGATTGTAGTGTTAATAACATAACAAGTTTAGATAATCTTCCAAATTCATTAATTGAATTATTTTGTTATTATAATGAAATATTAAGTTTAGATAACCTTGCAAATTCATTAAAAATATTAGAATGTAGTAATAATAAAATAAATAGTTTAGATAATCTTCCTAGTTTATTAAAAGCATTATATTGTTGTAATAATAAAATAACAAGTTTAGATAATCTTCCTACTTCATTAATTAAATTAAATTGTAATAGTAATGATATAGCTAGTTTAGATAATCTTCCAAATTCATTAACTATATTATATTGTACTGATAATAAAATAACAAGTTTAGATAATCTTCCAAATTCATTAAGTTTATTATATTGTATGCGTAATAGAATAACGTGTTTAGATAATCTTCCAAATTCATTAATAAAATTATTTTGTTATACTAATAAAATAACAAGTTTAGATAATCTCCCTAATTCATTAATTGAATTAAATTGTGGTGATAATAAAATAACAAGTTTAAATAATCTCCCTAATTCATTAATTAAATTAAATTGTTGTAATAATAAAATAACAACTTTATATAATCTTACTAATTTATTAATTGAATTTGATTGTGATGATACAGTAAAAGATTATGATGAATTAATAAAAAAATACAATAAATAACTCATAAAAAATTGATAATTTATTCTATAACTTTATAAACTTTATTTATTTTATGAATATATTAGACCAATTCGCTGATGATGTTACTGAAATTAATATTAATAGTAAAAAAATAGTTGGAATATTAGATTTTAAAAGATTTACTAAATTAACAAAATTAGATTGTGGTTGGAATGAAATAACAAGTTTAGATAATCTTCCAAATTCATTAATTGAATTAATTTGTAATCATAATGAAATATTAAGTTTAGATAACCTTGCAAATTCATTAAAAATATTAGAATGTAGTAATAATCAAATATTAAGTTTAGATAATCTTCCTAGTTTATTAAAAGAATTATATTGTTATAATAATAAAATAACAAGTTTAGATAATCTTCCTAATTTATTAATTAAATTAGAATGTAATAATAATCAAATATTAAGTTTAGATAATCTTCCAAATTCATTGATTGAATTAGATTGTTATTATAATAAAATAACAAGTTTAGATAATCTACCAAATTCATTAATTAAATTAGATTGCGGTGGTAATAAAATAACTAATTTAGATAATCTTCCAAATTCGTTAATAAAATTAGGTTGTTTTGGTAATAAAATAACTTGTTTGGATAATCTTCCTAATTCATTAATTGAATTAAATTGTGGTGATAATCAAATAACAAGTTTAAATAATCTCCCTAATTCATTAATTAAATTAAATTGTTGTAATAATAAAATAACAACTTTATATAATCTTACTAATTTATTAATTGAATTTGATTGTGATGCAGGTCTGAGTGATTTTGTTTTTAACAAAATCGCACATAACCTCGATGATACAGTAAAAGATTATGATAAATTAATGAAAAAATATAATAAACAATAGCCTTTTTAGGGCTATAAATAACTCATAAAAAATTGATAATTTATTTTATAACTTGATGAACTTTATATATTTTATGAACATATTAAACAAATTCGCAGATGATGTTACTGAAATTAATATTAATAATAAAAAAATAAAAGGTTCTTTAGATTTTAGTAGATTTACTAAATTAAAAAAATTAGATTGTGATGATAATAAAATAACAAGTTTAGAAAATCTTCCTACATCATTAATAAAATTATATTGCGGTGATAATAATATATCAAGTTTAGATAATCTCCCAAATTCATTAATTGAATTAGTTTGTTGTCATAATAAAATAACAAGTTTAGATAATCTCCCAAATTCATTAACTAAATTATATTGTTATGATAATCAAATAACATGTTTAGATAATCTTCCTAATTCATTAATTGAATTAGATTGTAGTAATAATAAAATAATAAGTTTAGAAAATCTTCCTACATCATTAATAAAATTATATTGCGGTGATAATAATATATCAAGTTTAGATAATCTCCCAAATTCATTAAAATTACTAAATTGTCATAATAATAAGATAACAAGTTTAGATAATCTTCCTAGTTCATTAATTGAATTAAATTGTAGTTATAATCAAATAACAAGTTTAGATAATCTTCCAAATTCATTAACTATATTACAATGTTATAATAATGAAATAACAAGTTTAGATAATTTACCAAATTCATTAATAAAATTATTTTGTTATTGTAATAAAATAACAAGTTTAGATAATTTACCAAATTCATTAATTAAATTATGTTGCGATGCTAATAAAATAACAAGTTTAGATAATCTTCCTAATCAATTAAAAACATTAAGTTGTAATAGTTGTGAATTAATTATTTTTAACAATTTGCCAAATTCATTAGAATTACTAAATTGTTATAATAATAAAATAACAAATATTAATAATATTCCAAATTCATTAATTGAGTTAAAATGTGATCTTAATAAAATAACAAATTTAGATACTTTATGTAATGCTCCTAACTTAATTAAATTAAATTGTATGCAAAATCAAATAACACAATTAGATAATCTTCCTAATAAATTAAAAGAAATAATATGTAATGAAAATCAAATAACACATTTAGATAATCTTCCACAATCATTAGAAAGATTAAATTGTCAAATGAATAAAATAACTAGTTTAGATAATTTACCAAAAAATCTAAAATTATTAGATTGTTATAAAAATAATATAAAAAAATTAACAAAACTACCTAATAATTTAATATCTATATATTATGATCAAGATAAAATAAAAACAAATTTTATTATATTTCCTAAAAGTATTAAATCTATAAATAAAGATTAAAAATTAAGCAATTACACATGTTTTGCATTTTTACTTAATATTATTAATATTTTCTTCTTTTGTATTATTTGTATTATTTGTATTATTTGTATTATTTGTATTATTACTATTTTCAATAGCTGATGTAACATCTTGAATTATTTTATCTTGGTTGTTAAATAAAAGATTATTAACTCTATTCATTTTAAACTCAGTGAAATTTTTGAATACTTTTTTGTTTGAATCTTCATCAATATATTCTTTATCATCATCTAAAAACTTAAAAAAGAATTTTGATAATATTCTTCTGTTGCTTTCACTTAGTTTGTTATTTTCATCAAATTCGTTATATATTTCTTCTACATCATCTAATCTATTTAATATTAATTTATTTAATATTAATTGTTTATCGTTATTAGTATATGAACCTAATTTTTCATCATACATATAAATATCATTTTCACGTTTATTTGTTACTATGATATTTTTAAATTGATCATACTTTCCAATATGTGCAATTTCGATTAGTTTTTCTACTGATTCATAACCATGATTTAATATTAATTTTTTTTCTTTGTCAGTTATAACATCTAAAATATTTTCTTTTCCAAAACCTTCAATTTTAAAATGATTATTAACTATATTATTATTTTGTATATTAGTTGTATTGTTAGAGTTTGATGTTAAATTAGAATTAGTCATTTTTATTTTGTTTTGTGCACGAAGTAATTTGTTTATATTTTTTATTGTTGGATTACTATTAGCTTTTTGTTTAATAATTGTATTTTCTTTTTTTATTTCTAATTTTTTTAATTCTATTTCTTTGTTGATTTTAGCTAATTCAATTTCTTTTTCTTTATTAGAATTAATTTCAGCTAATTTTATTTCTGCTAATTTTATTTCTTTATTAATTTCTGCTATTTTTATTTTATTATTTTCTTGTTCTTTTTTATCAAAAATAATTTTACATTTTTTTTCATGTCTATATTTATTATTATTAAATGAAAAATCTTTATTACAATATTTACATGGAAATATTTTATTTTCAATATCATTATTTTGATACTTGATGATATCTTTTTGATACTTATTGATATCTATATTTTTATGTATATTTTTGTTGTGATTCCATAATGAACTATAACTTGAATATGTTTTATTACATGTTTTACATATATGACTCTCAATGATTTCCATGATCTATATATTATATTAGATATTATATTCTTAAATGTTTTTTAATAAAATAGTAATAATATATCAATGATTTATATCATGGATACAAAAATAAAAAAATGGGGGGCGGGGGTTCAAAAAAAAATATTTCTCTAAAATTTTTAACTTGATATTTATTTAAGTTATTATCATAATAAATTATGTAAATAAAAAATCATTATTATAATATTATAATAATGATTTTTGGATGGAATGTATTATTTAAAAACGATAATGTAAAATATCAATTTTTTAATTCTTCAAAAAAAATATGTATATCTGCACACTCTACACCATTTATTGATGGTATTTTGATACATAATGCTTTAAATCAACTTGACATACAACATATAATTTATTCTAAATATTTATTTATTTTTTGTCCAGAATGGTGTAAAGAAATAAGTTTGTTTGGTGGATTTGTTAAAAATGAAGCATTATTATTAAATAATCAAAAAACATTTTGTCGAGTTATTTTTCCGTCAGGTGGAACAATTAACTGGAAAAGTGGATTTTATTATTTGGCTAAAAAAACTAAAGCAGATATTTTTGTAATTGGAATAGATTATAAATTTAAAAACATTGTAATTGATTCTAAATTAAATGTAGATATATTAGAAAACACAAAAAATAAAGCAAAAATACTTTTATCTAAATATACACCAGGTCCTTTATGGTATTATTTACGTAAATTTTTAGGTTATGGTTGTGAAACATATGATATATTTTATAAAAGTTAATTTTTTAACCCCACATGCTTCTCATTTCAGCATATGTCATTGGTCTTCCTACACGGTTTTCAAATTCTTTAGCACCATCATTCATAATATTAGACAAATTTTTAATTGTTTTATCAGCATCTTCATTTTTAGATAAAGCTGATACAGTAGTTTCAACTGCTTTTTTATTTACTTTATCACTAAGTTCATTCATAATTTTATTTAAACTATCAGTATTTGACATAATTATTATAACTTATTATATTTAACTATTTTATTTTCATTTTTTTCAATTAAAAAAAAATTGAAAAATTAATTGTCAAGAATATTTTAAATAATAAAAACATCAATATATTATTTAACGTATTAACCCCTTTAAAGTATCTTTACTTAACCTTTGCTTAATTAGCCAAAATGTCTTCTGCTTCTGCTTCTGCTTCTATTACTTTTAGTATTGAGGATTTTCGTCCTTACAATAATACTAGAGATGAATATGGCTATTTGCCAATGCATCCTGGTTACAAGCCCGATGATTTGGAAATCATCCGTGAGTACTTTGGTACTAGATCGACTGTTACAATTCCTGTAATTCCCGTTGCTGTCAATGGGGGATTTGGTGGATATACATTGTCTGATGAAGCATTAAGAATCATAGCTGTTAAAAAGCTACGAAGATTCGAGGATGTATCATCAATAAAATTATCTCGAACTGATCCCGATGTTATTGAGACAATCCGCGTGATTGGCTCTGAGCGAGCATCAGGAATGTGTTCTAGTATAGAACTCGAAGGCTTTCCTGCAAATTACACTGAGTGCATATCACTCAGTGACTATGATGGAATTGACATGGTCAGATTTGACACCAACCAATTTGTTAAAAAGTTACTAGTGGACAAGTCCATTAGTGACAAAGAACTAAGAGAAAAACTGATCGAACTTAGTTTTATCTCCATAGTTTTTGACAAAATTAAAAAACATATCAAGCTCGATAGAGAGCCTGATGATAGACCTAGAAGGCGATAGAGACATGTGTGGTGGAAACATGTGTGACTTTGGTTGTGAACACATAATTTATTTATAAAATTTATTAAAAATAAATAAAAATAAATAAAAATTGATATTTATTTATTTTTAATATTATACAATATTATTTATGGATTTACAAATTCAAGAATTAAAAAACAGTATTATAGAAGAAGTAAAAAACAGTATTATAGAAGAAGTAAATTTAAAAAATATTAGTATTGAAAAAGAAATAAATCAAATGAAAGATAAAATAGAATTATTAAAAAATGAAAATAGTATATTAAAAAATAATATTATAATTATTAATGCTTTTATTTGTTTACTATTACTAACAAAATAAATAACTTATAAAAAATTGATATTTTAATAATTTAATTTATTTAATAATTACTTTATGGATACAAATAATATATTAAACCTATTCGCTGATGATGTTACTGAAATTAGTATTAGTAATAAAAAAATTGTTGGAATATTAGATTTTATGAGATTTACTAAATTAACAAAATTACATTGTAGTTATAATAAAATAACAAGTTTAATTAATCTTCGTTCCTAAAGGAACTGAAGCTTTTTCTTCGAAAAAGACATTCCAAATTCATTAATTATATTACAATGTTGTAATAATCAAATAACAAGTTTAGATAACATTCCTAATTCATTAATTGAATTATATTGTCAATGTAATAAAATAACTAATTTAGATAATCTTCCAAATTCATTAACTGTATTAAATTGTGGTGAAAATAAAATAAGAAGTTTAGATAATCTCCCAAATTTATTAATAAAATTAAATTGTCATTATAACCAAATAACAAGTTTAGATAATCTTCCAAATTCATTAACTAAATTAGATTGTAGTGGTAATAATATATCAAGTTTAGATAATCTCCCTAATTCATTAACTGAATTAGATTGTAGTGATAATAAAATATTAAGTTTAGATAGTCTCCCAAATTCATTATTTGAATTATATTGTTTTGATAATCACATAACAAGTTTAGATAATCTAGTTTCTAGAGAAACTGAAACTTTTTCTAAAGAAAAAGGTATTCCAAATTCATTAACTGAATTAATATGTGATGCAGGTCCTTTTCAGAGTGATTTTGTTTTTAAACAAAATCGCACATGACCTCGATTATACAGTAAAAGATTATAAAATATTAATTAAAAAATATATTAATAATTAATAACTTATAAAAAATTGATAATTTATCATATTAATGAATAAAACTAATTACTTTATGGATATAAATAATATATTAGACCAATTCGCGGATGATGTTACTGAAATTAATATTACAACTAAAAATATCGAAGGAATATTAGATTTTGCGAGATTCACTAAATTAACTAAATTATATTGTAGTAATAATAAAATAACAAGTTTAGATAATCTTCCTAATTCATTAATTGAATTAATGTGTTATTGTAATGAAATAACCAGTTTAGATAATCTTCCAAATTCATTAATTAAATTAAATTGTGGTGATAATAAAATAACAAGTTTAAATAATCTACCGAATTCATTAATTGAATTATATTGTCATTATAATAAAATAACAAGTTTAGATAATCTACCTAATTCATTAATAAAATTATATTGTGATAATAATAATATAACAAGTTTAGATAATTTACCAAATTCTTTATTAAAATTAAATTGTAATGGTAATAAAATATCAAGTTTATATAATCTTCCAAATTCATTAATTGAATTATATTGTGGTTATAATAAAATAATAAGTTTATATAATTTAGTTTCTGAAATAACTAAAGGAACTGAAACTTTTTCTAAAAAAAAAGGTATTCCAAATTCATTAATTTTATTAGATTGTCAACAAAATAAAATTTCCAGTTTAGATAATCTTCCTAATTTATTAATTAAATTAAATTGTAATTGTAATCAAATAACAAGTTTGGATAATCTTCCTAATTCATTAACTGAATTAGATTGTAGTGATAATAAAATAACAAGTTTAGATAATCTTCCTAGTTCATTAACTAAATTATATTGTTATGATAATAAAATAATAACTTTAGATAATCTTCCAAATTCATTAATTAAATTATCTTGTTATAATAATGAAATAACAAGTTTAGATAGTTTACCTAATTCATTAACTGAATTAATATGTGATAATACAGTAAAAGATTATAAAATATTAATTAAAAAATATATTAATAATTAATTTAATAAAAATTGATAATTTATTAAATTAATAAATAAAACTAATTACTTTATGGATATACATAATATATTAGACCAATTCGCGGATGATGTTATTGAAATTAATATTAAAAATAAAAGTATAGAAGGAGCTTTAAATTTTAGTAGATTTACTAAATTAACAAAATTAAATTGTTATAATAATAAAATAACAAGTTTAGATAACCTTCATAATTCATTGATTGAATTATATTGTGCTTGTAATAAAATAACAAGTTTAGATAATTTACCAAATTCATTAATTATATTAAATTGTTGTAATAATTATATATCAAGTTTAAATAATCTTCCTAATTCGTTAATTGAATTAGATTGTAGTTGTAATCAAATAACAAATTTAAATAATCTCCCAAATTCATTAATTAAATTACATTGTAGTAATAATGAAATAACAAGTTTAGATAATTTACCAAATTTATTAATTGAATTATATTGTAATACTAATAAAATAACTAGTTTAGATAATCTTCCAAATTCATTAATTAAATTAGATTGTAGTGATAATGAAATAGTCAGTTTAGATAATCTTCCAAATTCATTAATTGAATTATATTGTGATAATAATAAAATAACCAATTTAGATAATCTTCCAAATTCATTAACTAAATTAGATTGTGATATTACAGTAAATAATTATAATGAATTAATAAAAAAATATAAAAATTATTTTTGACTAAATAATAAATTAAAATATTATTGTAATGATTTTACTTTATAAAAAATATATTCATTATTAAATATGTATTAACAAACTTAAATTTAATGAAATAAAAATTGATTATTTATTAACTTGACAAATAAAATATAATTACTTTATGGATATAAATAATATATTAGACCAATTCGCTGATGATGTTACTGAAATTAATATTAAAAATAAAAGTATAAAAGGAATATTAGATTTTACGAGATTTACTAAATTAACTGAATTAGATTGTAGTTATAATGAAATAACAAGTTTATATAATCTTCCTAATTCATTAATTAAGTTAAATTGTTATGGTAATAAAATAACATGTTTAGATAATCTCCCAA
>JACCDY011183810.1_pt1 | contig 11575 bp, 8 predicted proteins | sample 7446391 | NCBI WGS metagenome assembly JACCDY01 (sample SAMN15323451, study PRJNA562643) | freshwater metagenome | isolation source: river surface water | place: USA:Blue River Watershed | collected 2017-08-18
CAAGCTACCTGAATGGCCACATCGGTGTTACATGCACATAGCATGGTTGCATGAGACAGAAATAGTCACTCCATTAACAGAAATAGATAAAAATTAAAATGCAAACTTAGATAAATAGTATCATACGTTTTTACCATAAAACTATGTCTTAAATCTGGAGGTTTAGAAGAAGTACCCTAAATAACACCCTATAACACAAGTTTGACCATTTAATAAAACCGTTTTGGCGTTTTTTGCGCTTTTTGGTATTGTAATAAGGCCTGATACAATACTTCTATTAGTTTAATCTAACGAGAGTTTTGCAGGATCAACGAAGTATTTTATATTTTTCTCTCCAAATATCCTCACAATGAATGAAACTGGAAAAAATAAATACTCTCAGGAATTCAAGGTTCCTTCAGGATTTGACGAAGTACTTCGAAACCTCACTAGAGAAATTTTAAGGAGTCAGCCGCAAGACATAAATAAATTTGGTGAGGCCTGAACTATTAATTATGAAATTGTTACTCATTACTTTTTACTGCAGCATATGAATATTTTACGAATGAAATTCAAGCAAGAGCACTAAATGGTGAAGGAGATGAATCAAATTATTGAAGCTGTTCATGTTGGCATGATGACCGGTATTTTCATGTATATTTTGTTATTATTATCTCGCCCTAGTTGCTGCGTTTCCATACTGTTACATCAGAAATGCCCAATTGGTATTTTCTCTCATGTTCTCTAATAATGAATGAAATATTTTCACGATGGACAAGTTCAAGAGGTTCGCTGTTATGTACTAAAATAGATTTTAGAGCTTCGAAACTTTCAACATCTCCATCACAAGAAGCTCCAACCCATTCTGCACATTTTGTGTACTCCTCAAGCCAAGAGTAAGGGGAGATCAAAATCAACAGACCACCTGGTCGAAGGAACTGAGGAACGTCAGAAAGGAACTTTTTTGGCTGCGGTAATCTACACAAAAGATTGGAGCCCACTATCGCATCAAATTGTCCTATTCAATAACTGCATTAAAGCGCTGGGTGTTTGTATTTTATTTGACTAACCAATATCTGTCGACAAATTACAAGCATCGCCAGTTCTAAAACAGACTTTTGATCGGTTGATGTCATCAGGGATAACAGCATCAGCGTCGAAAAATAAATTTCCTTGCTTGAGAAATTTATAAGATAATTTTCCTTCCGATTTTAATTTCTTTGCAGTTTCTATAAAGTGTTCACTGTAATCGATACCCAAAACATCATGAAATGTTCGAGTGAGCTCAAAAGATAGACCCCCAACAGCACAACCCAAGTCGAGAATCCGCCCACAGTGCTTGGAGCCATGTCTCATAACTGCTTGAGTTGTAAGCTCAGCACAACGTCTGGAGAAATTCAGAGCAAATGAAACTTGCTCAGCATTGAAGGGAGCAATTGTGTCTGCTTGACCATAATGAAACAGCAAATACTCGTCAACAGCACGTTGGGTTTCGTAGATGTGACTACCACTTGAGGCGGTCGATCTAACATTGATACTTCTATTCAACATTCTGAACGTTTGCTTCATGCTTCAATAGTGTCTGTACTAATTCCACATTGTGTATAATATTATTTAAATAATATTTTATAATTTCCAAAAGCGTTGTTCCGTGCCGTCGCGCTCCCGGTTTTGCTTTTTGCCCTGCTGGCGGCGGGCGCAGCAGGCGCAGGAGCCAGCAGATATTGGCATTTTCAAGCCTCTGGATCCCAGATCAATAACAAACGAACCAACCAAGGCAACGAAAAGATCGTTTTGAAGTTGATTGTTGCAAAGGTTGGTTTACAAGTTTCTACCGAGTGAATGGATAGGAGTAAGTCGTCCAGGTACCTATAAGTGCCAAGGAGATGAAATTCCAAGAAAACTTCCGCCTCTTTGGCAAGGTTTTGCTGAGGAGATACTAAACGAACCGGAGATCCAAAAGAATGGATCTTAATCTGGTGATATTGCAATCATAAATGGAAGAAGTGGATATCTTTAAAGGAGAGTTTTAGAGACAGTTTGCCATACAAGACACTGTGATCGCTGGCATTCTAAAGAAGAGATTGGCCCACCGCTCATGCCAGGGTAATCGATTTGACTGTCATTAGCCCTGCTGCCACAAAATATGATGACAACTTCCAATCGCATCTTCGTTTCGATGCTGCTGCCACTGCCAAAGAATTGGAGAAGCTAAACAAGTATGCTCACACTCAAGAAGTAATTGAAGGTAAGTTTTTGCCATTTGCCATTGAAGCCACGGGATGGACGCCTCTGTCCTATGGCTCGAAGAATTTCCCCTATGAAATTCCCGATTGCCTCCCTCTTGGACTAGTGATCCCATTCAACAACTACAAGCACGCCTCTGTCCTATCTATCATCACCAAGTTTAATGCCAAGATGGCTTTACACCATTAAAGGCAAACTTGGCGACATCACCTAGGTGTCGTTAGCGCACAAGACTAAACCTTAATTGTATATTGTATTGTATGTTTCTTGCATGCTCTGTATGTTTGTAATATTAAAGTTTTTTTCACACAAGATGTTGAAGGTACAGTAGAACATCGATATTTAATGTAAACTAAAGTGCATTACTTTATACACTTAGATATCAACATTAAGTATCTACATGACCACTGCCGCAGCTTTTGGACCAAGGCCCCTGCTGGTTGTGGAGGTACAAAAAATGGTATGGTATATTGTATTGTAGCATAATAATGATGGTGGTCAGAATATTTCTATTTAGACGTCTTCCAATGTAAATTGACAAAAGAAATTCGGAAAAAATCCCAATCCAAAAAGCAAGCACCAGCAGGCTGTACAAGCTTGTATGCTTGTATTGCTTATACAATATATAATACAATAGCACTTGTACTTCATCATTTGATGGATCATTCAAACATTTTCATTATCTTGAGTGTGTGACATATGAATCATATATGAACAACTGGATCTGCGCGTGACCATCGGTTTTGCTGACACCCTTCCCTTCTTTAAAAAATGGCCAGTAATGGGCCAAGTGTGAATAAGATCATTGAAGCTCCAATACAGAAGTCAGTTCATTAGACATCTGACAAACATGCTATAACATTTTACTGTTTCCAATTTATTTATTAGGTTTTTGGCATTAGAATTGGATGCGGTTGAATTGACCAAGCAGGTGAAAGCTATTATTGAATATCAATCACAGAATTTACCATCGCAAGTTGCATTCAGCAATTTGATGAGCAAATTGGTAAATAGTGGTCTAGATTTACTTAACTATCATGATTCAAAAGATTTGCTTCGGCACAAACTAGCCGGACTGGTCATTTTTGATTGCTTGCTTGATGTGAATGACGATATTATGCCCGAGAGACGTATCGAAATATCAAATCACATATGCAAAGTGTTGGAAAATGATAAACTACCCCTCCTTGCAAACGAGATCGTGCTTCGGACGGCATCTGCCGCAATCGGTCACTTTGCAAGAGTTGCAACAACTGTCGAGGCTGAATTTTTGCAAAATTTCTATTTCCCATTGTCATTGAAATTGATCGGCAATAATAAGTCCGATTCTCATCGATTTTCCGGTGCTTTGATCCTCACTCATCTTGCGATCAATTCACCGTCCTTAATATTTTCTAAACGGAAAATGCTGTTCAATGTTATTTGGGATATTGTCAGTGACAAAAATATCATGGTCCGTGTGGCGGCAACAGCTACTTTGGAGGCAAGTCTTCAAGTCATATCTCAGCGGGAATCAATGTTTGACTACATTAAATCTGCAATTAAGCAGCTAGATGTTGGATTTGGTTCTAATTTAGCGGAGAAAATTGTTGGTAGCTTGACGATTTTGGATACAATTATTGGTGGCGTTGTGGTGAATGTCACAGATCTGCACGCTGCAATTCGTCAACAAGGCTGGCAAGTTCAGGATATAATATGGAAGGTTTTACAGAGGAAGGATTCGAGAGATTCTGAAGTTCGTTTGAAGATTATGGAGATCCTTCCTAATCTTGCAGTTGCTTTTAGTAGTGTGTTTCTGCAAAATAATTCTCACACTTCCCCTCACAGTTTCTTGTCCTACTCTGTAAAGCATTTGACCGATGCTATCAATGCAAAAAAAGAACGCGCTGCTGCTTTTATCTCGCTGAGTAAATTACTACAATCGATGGCTTTTCATTTTCGGACTTCTCAAAATGCTGGTGATGTTTTCGAAACTGTTTGTGCTGGTTTCGGCAACCCTTTTTGTGTACAAGCGATAAATTGCTTTGCCACTGTGGTGAATATTTCTCCTGGTGTTAGAAAACTAGTTGACCATGCAAAAATTGAAAATATGTTCAGGGGTGGTCTTTCAACTGAATTGATTGATGGACTTAAAATTATTGTCAAGCATGTTCCGTCAGTGCGAGTTTACGTTCAACTTTTGTTGCGAAACCAGGTTGTTTCTACTCTAGGTTTGCATCCGCTGTTCATCGATGAGTTTCGAATGCGTCCAACATCATCTCGGGTCATTTCGACGCCAAAGGAGTCAAAGAGTTACATTTGGAACACCGGGGCCTCATCATTGTTCGGCTCTTCAAAACCGGTAGAGACCTTGGTGCTAGACGCGCCCTCGCACCATAGAAATGATGAATCATTGATTTTCGCCCTCAAAGTGCTCACTATAGCTGATTTTTTCCCAAAGCAATTTCGTGAAGCACGTGATCGCAATCCAGGCGATGAAGATCAGGTTTATGTTTTGTTGGTGATTATCCGAGATCATGTAGTGAAGTACTTGGACGACCACAATTCGTTAATTAGGAAGGCCGCTGTTGAAGCTTGTGCAGCAATTATTGATGTTGTCGTGCTGGCTATCGATTATGGATCTGATGAATTTTCCATGGTACTCCAAATTTTGAACCGTTTTCTGTTAATGGGTGTTGGTGACGATGATCAAAACATTCGATACTTTGTTTTTCAGGGTATCACCCCATCTATGGACTATGCAGTTTCTTTGACTGAGAATATTCATTGTTTGCTTGAAGCTTTGAATGATGAGCATTTGGAGGTGAGGGCATGCGCAATGACGGTACTCGCCCGAGTCGCACACTATGACAATATGAGAATTATGCCGATAGTGAGATTGACATTAAAGCGGCTTATTTTTACTCTGAATAACAGTGAAGATCATTTAATTAAGCAAGAAAGTGTTCGGATTTTACAGTCTCTTGTGAGAGGATCAGGAGCATTAATTGTTCCGTATGTCGCTCAGATTATTAGTCCTTTAATGACTCTTTTAAGTGATCAATCTTCCGAAGTAGTTGTTGCTGCTCTTTCTACTGTTGGTGAGTTGGCTTCGGCTTCTCCTGCAAGTGTCCGAGAACATTTGAATGATTTAGTTCCCAGAATCATAGATGCTCTTCATGATCGTTCTTCTGTTGCGAAACAGGAAACAGCCGTAGTGGCGATGGGTAAATTGGTTTCCACTCTGACAATGGTAACTGAAGAGCCTTATAAGAAGTATTCAGGACTTTTCGAAGGCTTAGTCAAGGCGGTACAAAACGTTGATGACACTTCATCTGAATTGAGAATACAAGCGATCAAGACTTTAGGGTTGCTTGGTGCGGTTGATGGAGGAGTCTATCAAAAGCATTTAGCATCATCTAATCCTGTTCTGGGTGTTTTTGCAGTGCAAAATGATTTCTTGTCAGATGACCCCGAAGATGAAGTAGCTTTTGAAAAACTTGGGCACGAAGAAAAACGATTATCCAAAATTGAACGTCACTATTTTTCAGTAGTGATTCGTGAATTGATGAATGTTTTAAAAGATTCCACATTGTCTCAACATCATCAAGCTGCGGCTGGCATCGCCATGAAGACGATCAGAACACTAGGTCTTCAATCCTGGCCTCAAACGGATGAAATTTTGTGTGGTTTTCTTTTTCGCCTTTATCAAACAGACTCTGGCAATAATATCAAGGACGCATTGCTAGATCACTTGATTACTCTCATCCAACTTATGGGGAAGAATGCAAGAAAAATTTTATCCCAGATTGTAAAACTTATCAAAGACTTTTTTGAATCACATTTACAATTATGCTTAGATATATTTGAAGCTTTAGGCATTGTCCTTCCACAGTCTGACTTTTGTATCGTGGCACAGGCTGTATTGCCGTTATTATGTAAGGTTATCACTGATGAAAATGCTGCCACCAATGATTTGCTCGTTGAGGACTTTACGAGTGACATGATGGTGACAACCGCTCAAAATACAAACAAAGTCATGAACCCCATTTTACTGAAAGCCTCGACCGGCAGCGGAAACTCAAACAAGTCCATCAAGATTTTGCAAAAATTTTCAATCATGAACGACTCGATTGGAGAGTACAGGAGAGATTTGATCCCATTTATTTTGAAGATTTTAGACAGTGGGGTTTCTTCTTCCGAAATCAAACGCGAAGCAATAGCCACAGTTTTGTTTTTATCAAACGAGCATCACTACCTCCAAGAATTTTCTGCTCGAATTGTGCAGTCGTTGCTCAGGTCATTGTCACCAAATGATTTTGGTCTTAACAATTGTGTTATCACCGGTTTGTCAACTTTGATTTGCAAGCTTGGAACAGGGTTTCTACCTTATATTGTTCCCATCAGGCGCAAATTGAGATCATTATTTCCAAATGAAACCAATAAACAAATTCGATTAGAGGATTACGATTCTTTAGTGCATCGCCTTCTAAAGCAAAAACCACTTCCTGTGGAGCTAGTGGATGCAATGGATATTTCAGTGAGGTTGGATGATAGGATTCGCAGTCGTGGCATCAATGCGAAAGCGCAAAATGATATCAACTTTCAAGTCAACACTCAATCACTTGAAACCGCTTGGGCCCTTGCTGACAAACGAAACCCAGCCAACTTGATTGAATGGATGCGAAGACTCATGATTGAGTGAATCCGGCAGAGCCCATCTTACATTTTGAGATCTTGCTCGACACTTGCAAAATCCCATCGCCCGTTAGCAGAAGAACTGTTCAATGCATCATTCCATTGTGTTTGGGAAGATCTGTTTTCTTCTCATGTCAGTGATGTAGTTGTTGATAATTCCCTCATTACCGGCATTGAAATGGTATTATCCAGTTCTCAAGTTCCCAAAAGCATTCTTGTCTCGCTCCTAAATCTTGCCGAATTCATGGATATCCAGGACCGCCCATTACCCATTGATGTGAGATTACTTGCTCAGCAAACTCAGTTTGCAAATATGTTTGCAAAGTGTTTACGTTACAGGGAGATTGAATTTGCTTCGAAAAACATCCCACCGTCGTTTGAATGTATCGATGCATTGATTAGCGTAAACAATCAACTCGGTTTATCTGATCGAGCAATTGGAGTTCTGAGATATTTACGCTTCGCTTATCCCCACATTGAAATACAACCGCAATGGCTGGAGAAACTGTGTCGATGGGATGATGCATACCATGCTTATGAGGTTGATATTAAGATTTGTAAGGAGATCTATAAAGATGATGTGCCATGGCAACATGATCGGTGGTTGCAAAATGAACTTGGTCGATTAAGATGTCTACAAGCTCTAGGTGAATTTGAAGAGCTTGAAAGTAAAGCTAAGTTATTGAAGGAAATGCTGAAGGCAAGAGATCAAATGGAAGAATTTCCTGCTCATTTTTCTGTCAGTGAAATTCAGCGATTGGGTGCGAATGCCGCCTGGATGCTTGGGAAGTGGAATTCTATGGAGGAATTCTTAGAGGGAGAGATGAAAGGAGGAGATGTAAAAGATGTTGTTTTGGAGCATAATTTGAGCTTCTATTGTGCTATTCTGGCAATTCACAATCAAGATTATGCTAGAGCAACATCTCTCATTACTGAAACTAGGAATCTTATCTCTGGAAGTATTAGTTCATTGCTTTCGGAAAGTTATTCGCGAGCTCACCGTGCAATGGTTACGATGCAAATTCTTGCAGAAATGGAAGAAGTTGTTGAATACCGCCAATTCGCAGAAAAGCTAAATCTAGATGTGGAGGCTTTGAAGTCGACAGTTGTCGTTGGAGAAATAAAACCTGTTGTACTGAGTCCATCATCGGACATAAAATCTCCAGAGAAATCAACCTTGTTATCAGGCGATTTGGCTGCGAAAAAATTAGATCTAATACGGAAGTGGAAAGCGCGGCTCAAATGGGCTCCCAAAGATGTTGATGTTTATAGGCAAATTTTGGTAATTCCATTTATCTGAAATGTATTTTTTTTCTATAATTGTTTATTTTTACCTAGGCCGTGCATACTTTAGTTATTGAACCGATGGAAGATCTTGACAGCTGGTTGGAGTTAGTTAGTTTGTGTAGAAAAGAAGGTATGCACTCTTTATGCGCAAATATTTTGAGAAAATTAGGAGCACCTCTTCCTCCGAGACGATCACACTCTAGTTCAGGAGAAATATCATTCGATCCAGTCACTAAAACGAATGACCGTGTGCTATTCAGCACTTTTCAGTACTGGTGGAGTAATGGAGAGAAGCAAAGAGCATTATCTGAACTTACTCTGTTTTTAAAATCAAGTAGTTTCGGTGGTCAGTATTCTAAGGATGGAGTTCCATTTAAGGTACGATGTTTGCTTAAGAGAGCAACTTGGATGAGAGAGATTGAGGATGGGGATGTTCAGGAAATTTTGGAGACCCTTCGAGAAGCACGAGACTTAGCAGAAAATGAATATTCTGTGTGGCATGCTTGGGCTGTGGCAAATTATGACCAACTAAAGCGCACTGATGTGAAGGATTCTAAAATAATAACAGACGATGAGGTTGCGATTGTTCCTCCTTCCTTTATTTCCCCTTCATTGGCAATCGCGAAGTTCAAACGCTCGGACACTCCTCCCTCTCATCAAAAAATCCCTTCCAAAACATCATATGCCACTCCGAAAAAACTAAATAACACAGGAGGAGGTGCTGCATCATTGCTAAATTTTGTTTCGGGGCAACAAGCTGACAAGGCGGCTCCGTACGTAATTGAAGCAATTAAAGGATTTGTTAAGTCAATTGTTTTGGGTCAAGGTCAACCGGTCGCCAATTTATTGCAAGATATATTGCGTCTCATCACATTATGGTTTAGTTATGGCATGAAGAAAGGAGTTTTGCAAATTTTAGAGGCGGAGCTAGAAAAAGTGTCTCCCGATAATTGGCTTGGTGTTATACCCCAGGTATTCTTTTTCAATTGATGTTCCCACCAAATAATTAACTTTATATTGTCTCCAGCTTATTGCTCGGATACATATTAAGTCTCCGGAAATATCTGGACTGCTTCGAAAGTTGTTAGTTAAGGTCGCAGCGGCTCATCCGCAGGCGCTGGTATGTCCCATTTCAGTTGCTTTAAATACAAATGATCAACAGCAAAAAGTGGTTGCTTTGGAGGTTCTGCTGGAAGTAAGAAAAAACAGAAAAGAACTGGTAGAAGATGCAACGCTTTTTTCCACTGAATTAATGCGGGTTGCGATCACCCCGCACGAATTGTGGTATGACGGTTTGGAACAGGCGGCGCAATGTTATATGGACAACAAAGATGTGGGATCTATGATATCAGTTTTGAGAGAATTGCATGAAACATTGAATGATTCCACCAATCCTAAATCTCCACCGTATAAAAAGTCAGAAGGGTTTTCTGAGAGTATGAGTAAAATTGGATATACTACTCTTCGAGATATTTCATTTAGGCATAACTATGGGAAAAATTTAACAGATGCTCAGCATTGGCTTGACCAATTTCGAAATTCAGGGAGAACTATTGACTTGCATCAAGCATGGGAAATTTACCAGGCAATATTTAAGAAAATAAAGAGCCAGATAGGAAGTTTGAAGAAGATAGAACTGCATCATGTCTCTCCTGCGTTGACTTCTGCTAGAAACTTGAGTCTTGCTGTGCCTGGTACTTACAAACCTGGTTCGCATGACGTATGTATTACTAGCTTTTCTCCCTCTGTTCATGTAATTGCTTCGAAACAGCGTCCCAGAAGAATGTCTATTGTAGGGAGCGATGGAATGCGGTACCAGTTTTTGTTGAAAGGGCATGAAGATCTTAGACAAGATGAAAGAGTAATGCAGCTGTTTGGATTGATCAATGTGTGCCTTAAAAATGATCGCATAACAAACGAGAAAGGATTGAATATTGTAAGATACTCGGTATTACCGCTATCAAATAATTCTGGTGTGATTGGCTGGGTTGAAAATTGTGATACCATAAATCAGTTAGTAAAGCAGTACCGAGAGGCGAAGGATATTCGTCTTTTGGTGGAATTGAAGTTGTTGCAATCAAAATGCAATAATTTTGACAAACTTCCCTTAGTTCATAAGGTTGATATATTTAAGCAAGTTTTGGAAGAGACCACTGGCGAAGATTTATCAAAAATGCTTTGGCTTAAATCTAAAACTAGTGATATTTGGATCGAACGGCGCGCCAATTTTACCAAATCTTTGGCTGTAATGTCTATGGTTGGGTATATCTTAGGTTTAGGCGATCGTCACCCTTCCAATTTGATGTTGCATCAAATATCTGGGCAAGTAGTTCACATTGACTTCGGAGATTGCTTTGAGATAACGGCACACAGGGCAAAGTATCCCGAGATTATTCCGTTTAGACTGACCAGGATGTTAACAAAGTGTATGGAGTCAGCGGGTATTCAAGGAACATATCGCATTACCTGCGAGAGAGTGAGTTAATTCCTGTCTTATCTTCAATGCATTTTATTATTATATCATGCGGGTAGGTTATGCGTGTATTAAGGGAGAATCGGGACAGTGTAATGGCTATGTTGGAAGCATTCGTCTACGATCCATTGATATCTTGGCGTCTTCTTGCCGATGGAAATAATGGTGATATCCCCACCGTTTCGAAGGTTAACTCTGAAGATGATGGTAATGGTGTCCAGCATAAAAGTCCTGTTGACAAAGTGCGGGAACAGGTTGCAGCGGCAAGTATGAAGACGCTTGGGGTGCTTAATGGCGATTATTTTGGGCCGGAAGCACCATCTGATTTGAGTCCTAAGAGATCCTCCTCATCGCTCCTCGATGGATCTGCACTTAGGAGATCAAAATCCAAAGATATGACAGGGACTATTGTTAGTCCAGATGACGAACCATTGCAAAACAATTTGAATACTAGGTGAGTTATATTATCTCACAGTTCATGAGTTTTTCATTAGTTCATTTTGTTCAGGGCCTTGGAAGTCATCAATCGTATTCAAGCCAAATTGACTGGTCGAGATTTTTTGAAACAAGACGACGAAGATTCCGATGATTTCACAATTGAAGAACAAGTTGATCGTTTGATTAAGGAGGCAACATCCATTGAAAATTTATGCCAACTTTTTACTGGTTGGTGTCCCTTATGGTAATGCATATTCTAAGGAACATGATGCAAGACTTTCTTCAAGATTTCATCACTATATATTGTATATTGATAGATTAAATTAATTGAAGAAGTTGAAGAACACAGTAGATGGTAGATTGGAAATATCTACTCACGATTTATATATTTAATTTATAATATCTACCGTCTACGGTATTGTACTTCGTCTTGATAAATGGTATAATTTATGTATTATCTGTTCTTATTTTGGC
>JACCDY010767413.1_pt1 | contig 11573 bp, 10 predicted proteins | sample 7446391 | NCBI WGS metagenome assembly JACCDY01 (sample SAMN15323451, study PRJNA562643) | freshwater metagenome | isolation source: river surface water | place: USA:Blue River Watershed | collected 2017-08-18
CAACTCCAATACACTGGTGAAGAAGCTGTTAACAACAACCCTCTCAGAATCAAACTCGGCTTCAACCATCCTACCAAGGAATTCATCTGGAGAATCTGCTCTGGTGATTACATCTCTGGTAACTCACCTTTCCTCTGCTATTCTAACACTGATGACTGGTCTGATGCTCTCACCTATGCTGCTACCAACGTTATCTCTGGTTCAGTAACTGTAGGTGATGCTGCTCCTGGCCCTGTCCCTGCTACTGCTCCTGAAGTTAACATTTCATCAGCTTCATACGACCAATGGAACACTGTAAACCCTGTTTCTACCAACACCAGAAACTTATCTAAATTCTCAGTATTCACCTACCAAGCTGGTCAAGGTGTTGATGATTCACAACCCCCTTCATACTATGCTAAACTCTTATACTCACAAGTCAACCCTGGTGCTGATACCACCAACGTTAACTTCAAGTTCAGACGTGATGTTCTTCTCAACCCTCAACAACCCAGCTACAACCTTGGTGACTATGTTACCAAGTTCGCTGTTATTGTCTACTACACTGTAGTCAATGCTGATGGTACTGGTAAACTCGGTACTTTAACCTACCAAGTCAAACCTTGGGAATCTGATATCCAAGTCAGAGATGTATCTTGCCCCTTATCCTCATGGACTGATAACAGATACAGCTCAAAGAACTCTTCAAACGGTTATGCTGATATGGATGTTTGGGCTACTTTCCCCACTGTCTCTGGTTTACTCATCAACAACAAATACAACCCCGTCGAAACTGGTGTTATCCAACTCAACGGTATGGACAGATTCGATGTCAGAGAAGGAGCTTACTTCCACCTCATCCAAACTTATGACTATCACAGTTCCACCCCTCAACCAGGTGTTAACGTATATTCATTTGCTTTACACCCTGAACAACATCAACCCTCAGGCACATGCAACTTATCAAGAATTGATAACACCACTATCGTACTTAAATTATTCACTGATATCCCCTTCCCTGATCCTTCAAGAAACCCTCCTGCTCTCTCAATTGTAGGACCTTCATCTGAATTATTCATCTACGATACCAATTACAACGTCCTCAGAATTATGAGTGGTATGGGAGGCTTGGCCTACTCCAACTAAACATTATGTTGTATACATTGGAGTATATATTTTTTTATACAGATATTCTTTTTTTATTTAATTTAGTAATGTAAATTATTAAATATCATAATATTCTTAATGTAAAATTTAATTATTTTGATCTGGCACGTACGAGAGCAAAAAAATTGAATTTTAAATATGTTTATAAAAATATAATATATTCAAATGGATAATAAAATAGTCATTGAAGAAAATATTGATGAATCGGTTTTTACTAAAAATCTGGAAGATTTATTGACACTTTTTGATAGTTATAAACACAATATAGTTAAATTTATTAAAAATAATTTTAAGGAAAACAAAGATTATATTATTAAAAAAGCACATAATTCTAAAAAAGATGGAAGAGGTGGTCATAATAAAATTAATTTCCTGTTAACAGATAAAACATTTGAATTAACAAAACATACTTTTAATCTTAAACATAAATATGTACCTAATTTACTTGAAAATATGGATACAATGATGAGTTTAGAAAGCAGAACTGTTGGATGGATTGAAAACTCTTATAAAGGTGTTGTTAAAACTAAACGACAAAAAACAATAGGAACTTATCGTGTAGATTTATATTTTCCAGATTATAAATTAATAATTGAATGTGATGAAAATGATCATAAGGATAGAAATCCAGAAGAAGAATTAGAGAGACAAACTTATATAATTTCTAAAGGTTATTCATTTATAAGATTTGATCCAAATGATAAAAATTTTGATGGTTCCTTAGTAATGAGAGATATTCACAAATATATCCATAACTACTCTGAAGATAACAAAGCAAAAGTTATCAAAGTTAATTTTGATTAAATTTTGCTTTTATTTTTATAATCAAAAACAAAAAAATTTAAAATAATAAAATTATATATAGGTATACCAAATGAATAATTTAAATATTGTAGAACTAATTGAAAAAAACCCAATTACCAAATTATATACTACACATAACAATAAACTTCTTGAAAAAATTAAAAATAATTTTAGTCAGGATGAACAAAAGTTATTTATAACATCATTTTACTGCTATATTAATTATGATAAAACTAAAGATTTTATTATTGATTTTGATAATATATGGGAATGGTTAGGATTTAGTCAAAAAGATAAAGCTAAAAGAGCATTAGTAAAAAATTTTACAATCGATATTAATTATAAAATATTGACCACCCAAGTTGGTGAGCAAAAAAAAGAAGGTCGTGGAGGTCATAATAAAGAAACAATTATGTTAAATATACAAACATTTAAAAAACTTTGTTTAAAAGCTGGGACTGATAAAGCATCAGAAATACATGATTATTTTATTAAATTAGAAGAGATAATTCAAGAAACCCTAGTTGAACAAACTCAAGAATTTGCAAATGAAATAAAAACTCTAAATACCAAGATAATTCAAGATAAAGTATCAGATCGTCATAATATCTTATATAATCAATTCGCTACATCAGGACCACTTGTTTATTTAGTTAAAGTTAAATCATTTGAAGATAAAACTTGGGTAGTTAAAATAGGTGAAAGCAGAATCGGTATATCAGCTAGAGCTGATGAACACAAAACAAAATACGAAGAATGTATTATTATGGATTGTTTCTCAGTACATAATTCTAAGGATTTTGAATCTTTTTTACATTCACATCCAGAAATTAAACCACATATTGTAACTGATCTTAAAGATCATGAAAAAGAACGTGAATTATTTCTTATAGGAAAAGAACTTTCTTATAAAAGATTAACACAAATTATTAACGAAAATATCAAAAACTTTAATAATAACTCATTAGTAAACGCAGAATTAGAAAAACTTAAGGCAGAAAATGAAAATCTTAAACTTATCAATCAAATGAAACCAACTGATAATCTATATTTAAAAGAACTTGTTGAACTTAATAAAAAATTATTTGACAAAGTTGAAAATCTAGAAAAATCAAATAAAGATATACTTGAAAAACTTAATTCAATTCAAGTAAAAAATATTACTACAACAAATTTTGGAGAAGTAAATAAAACAGTTGGTCCCAGATTACAACAAATTAATCCAGAAACACTAAAACTAGTTAAAACATGGGATTGTATGGCTGAAGCTTTAAAATCTAATCCTAAATTAAAACGCGCAAGTATTGGTAAAGCAATTTCAGATAATACAGTATATCAGGGTTTTAGATGGATATTTGTTGATAGAGAATTAGATCCCAATCTAATACATAAATTAGAACCAACCAAAGAAACTAGACCTCAAAATACAGGATACATTGCAAAACTAAACAAAGAAAAAAATCAAATTGTTAATATGTATTTGGATAGAAAAACTGCTTGTAAATTTAATGATTATAAATCAGATTCTGCGCTAGATAATCCTGTTAAAAATGGTACTGAAATAAATGGACATTATTATATGTTGTATGATTCTTGTAATGAAGAATTAAAAAAAACATTTGAAAAAACAAATGGTAAACCAATACTTTACAAATCAGGAATTGGACAATTTGATGAAAAAAATAAATTAATAAAGGAATTTTGTTCTAAACAAGAATGTTGTCAAAGTATTGGGATTGGTGATAAATCATTAAAAAAAGCGCTTGAAAATAAAAGTTCTTACAATGGATATTTCTATAAGTATCTAGATGCAAAATTAAAATTTTTTTAATAATATGTTTATACATAATTTCAATGTACAAAATATTATGTTTTTATAAAAATTGATTTAAAATTATAATCCATACATAATAATATATACATTTTAAATGGATTCAAATATAATAATTGTGGATGATTCAGAAGATGACAATCCAAAAATAAACAAATCTACTAAAAAAATAAAACAAGTTATAAAATGTGATTGGGTTAATCAAAGTGGAGGTCCTTGTCCATGGAAATCTTTGGGACCAGATAAATTATATTGTAAAGCTCATGAAAAATATGAAGGGTTATATACAAAAGATGATATACCTAATATGACAAGATGTTCTGTTTGTAAAAATTTATGGATGGAAGATGGAATTAATAAAACTTGTTGTCGAAATGAAAGAAAAAATATGAGAAAAAAAAATAAAGAAAAAAATTCTGACAATATTATTAAATGTAAAGGTATAACACAAGAAGGTACTCCATGTCCAAACAAAGCAAATGGAAACGATGAATATTGTAAAAAACATCAAACCTATAAACTTTGGAAACAAACAATTGATTCTGGGAAAAATATGTGTAAAAACTGGACAAGAGGTTGTTTTGAAATTATACCTAATGATAAAAAAAGTTGTGCTGATTGTAGAAAGAAAGAACAGGAAAAAGAAAATGCTAATAACTTATCAAAGAAAAATAAAGCAATTGAATATAATAAAAATAATGAAGAAACTAAGATGTGTTATGATTGTAATAAAGTTGTTGAAAATAGTAAATTTGTTTGTAACAAATGTTTAAAATGTTATGATACAATAAGAAAACATGAAGATAACAGAAAACCACAAGATCCATTAATTAGACATTTATCAGATTACAAATCAAGAGCCAAAGATAAAAATATTCAATGGGAACTTAGTGATGAAGAAGCGAGAAATTATTTTAACTCAAAGTGTGAATATTGTAATACTTTAAATAACTATAACGGAATTGATAGAATTGATTCAAGTAAAGGTTATACAAAAGATAATATAGTACCGTGTTGTTCAGTTTGTAATATGATGAAAGGAACTAAAACTGTTAAAGAATTTATAGATATAGTTTCATACATTTTAGCTATTAATTTACTTACTGACACAAAAATAAATTTAGATAGTAAAAAATTATTTAAATATGGTGAAAATGCAAAATATTACAGATTTTTATCAGAAAGTAAAAATAGGAATATTAATAATGAAATTTCAGAAGATATATATAATTTAACTATATCACAACCATGTACTTATTGTAAAAATAACTTTGTAGATGGTTGTAGAGGTATTGATAGAATTAATTCAGAAATTGGATATATAATCGGTAATATTATCCCTTGTTGTTATACATGTAATCTTATGAAAAATATTTTAGATAAAAATGACTTTTTTAAACATTTGAAAAGAATATATGATTATAAAGTAAAAAATATTAGAACTTTGTAAAAATGTAAAAACTTTTGAACATGAAAAATTTAATCATGAACATGAAAATTATAAAAATTTAATTTTTAATCCCACAGATATAAATAATATAAAAAAAATTAAAATTGAATTAGAGTTTGTTGAGGATAAAAAACAACGTGATATATGGAATTATTTTAGAAGATATATTTCAAGTCTAAAAGTTCAAAAAGAAAGTAAACTTATTGGTAGACAAATACATATATTGGTTAAGGATAAAATAACAAATAAATATTTAGGAATAATGAGTTTTAGTAGTGATATATATAATTTAGAATCAAGAGATAAATTAATTGGATGGAATGTTGATATAAAAAATGATAATTTAAAAAATATAATGAATTTAAGTACATGTGTTTCATTACAACCATTTGGTTTTAATTATAATGGTGGAAAATTATTAGCATCATTAGCATTTTCTAAGGAGATTTATAAACACTTTTATAAAAAATATGATGACTATTTACTCGGAATAACAACAACATCGCTATATGGAAAATCTATTCAATATGATAGACTAAAAAATTTAAAATATATTGGTTTAACAAAAGGTAATAGCTCATATAAAGTATCAACTGATGTAACAAATTTATGTTTAGAATATTTAAAAAAAGAATGTGGTTATAATTATAAAAAGAGTAAAAAGTTTATTATTTTACAAAAAGCATTTGATAAACTAAATATACCAAAAGAAGATATCTTAACAGATATACCTAAAGGTGTTTATTTTGGTTATACATTTACAAATTCAAAAATAATACTTAATCAAGAAAAACAAAATTTAGATTTGATAAATAAGAAAGAATTAAAATCTGCACAAGAAATATTTGATTGGTGGGTTGACCGCTGGGCTAAACAAAGATTTGAACATCTAAATAAATTAAATAAATTAAAAAAAGAGATTGAGATATTTAATTAATCTTTATTCGATAAATATAATAACATCAAAATTGTTATTAAAAACAAAAAATTTTAAACAATAAATTTTATATAAGTTATATTAATAAATGAAGAACATTAATATAGTTGAATTAATCGAAAAAAATCCAATAATGAAATTTCCCAATATAACCAATAACAAACTTGCCGAAAAAATAAAACAGAACTTTACTATGCACGAACAAAAACAATTCATAACATTATTTTATTGTTATCTTAATTACGATAAAACATCCGATTACATTATCGATCTAGATGATATATGGAAATGGCTTCAATTTCCAAACAAAGCAAATGCTAAAATTTTATTATCAAAATATTTTATTCAAGACCAAGACTATAAATTTATACTTGACCCCAACATCAAACAAAAAAAGGAAGGACGTGGTGGTCATAATAAAGAAACCATTATGTTAAATATACAAACTTTTAAAAAATTCTGTATCAAAGCCGGTACAAGCAAATCTAATGAAATTCTTGATTATTTTATTAAATTAGATGAAATTATTAATGAAACACTTGTAGAACAAGCACAAGAATTTACTTGTTATGTACAAAATTTAAATATTAAGGTTGAACAAGATAAAGTATTAGAAAGACATAATTTTATTATAGAAAAATTTGGAACAGCTTGTCCTGTTTTATTTTTAGTAAAAGTTAAATCAAATTATGATTCTACATTCGTTATAAAAATTATCGGAAACAAAAATGGTATTGGAACTCAAAATTTTATTGAAAAACAAAAATCTAAATTTGAACAATATATTTACTTGGATTGTTTTATGGTTCAACAAGCTAAAGAATTTGAAACATTTTTACATAACCACCAAGAAATTAAACCATCAGGTATTACAAATTTTAAATCCTATGAATCTGATAAAGGATTTTTTCTTATAGGCAAACAACTCGCATACAAACGATTAATCAAAATTATTAACGAAAATATTTCAAACTATAATAATACTTCAAACAAATCAATTATAAATAAAGATACTAAAACTGATATACAAATTGTACAATCTGATAATTGTGCAATCAAAGAATTGGTTGAAATAAATAAAAAATTATTTGATAAAGTAGAAAGACTTTATCAAAGAATTGGTTGAAATAAATAAAAAATTATTTGATAAAGTAGAAAGACTCGAAAGTTTAATCATGACACGAAAAGTATAAAAAAATTATTTAGTTTTAACAATTAAACTTTTCTTTGCAATCAGTGCTTCTTGCATTCTCACATGCTTGGAACTAAAAGCACCATTAGGTGACCCTGACTTCTTCTTATCACGTTTTTCCTGTCTTTTGTTTCTAGGTTCGTCCATTTCTTATTTATATATATGTTGTATTTATAAATAAAATATTTAAACTATTCGATTTTTCAATTTTTATTATTATTCGTTTGAAACTCTTTTTAGACTAACAATACCAGCAGTTTGAAATTGGAATGGAGATATACCAGATAATCCGGATTCTGTGTAATGACCTTTCCATTCGACAATTGAATTATCAGGAGATACTTCACTAATAGTAAGAGTTGATATTCCATTATCATCGGGATTAGAAAAAATCAGGGTCCAAAAATAATCATTATGTAAAGAATTAATATGGGTTTTAGTTAGTGTGCCTAATAAAACAGATTCAGGTTTAGAATCGATAGGAGGTAAATTTAAAATTACAAATTCACCGTTTTGTTGTAGTTCCGCGATTACAGGAATTGTAGTAATGATATTATTAATATTAGGGATTTGTAATGGTTCATTACGTCTAATCATTGAAATTTGGTATTCCCATAAACCATTAATACTTGGAATTTCGTTCATAAAAATTTATAATATTATAATAGGGATATATTAAAATACTTGAGGGTTTAAGTAAAAAATATTATTTATGTTCTATATATTCTACTTTGCTGATAATATTTTGTAATTTTTCATAATTAGCTTTTGGGATATTACGTTTGTTATATAATTTATTTTTAGTTTCCAAATCCATTTTATGTTTAAATTCGTTTTTAGTCTTTAATTCTTTTTCATCTAAATCTTTATCTTCGGTTTCATCATACACATAGTTAAAATATTTTTTAAATGTTGCTTGAAAGTTTTTATTAAATTTTGGATCTGATTCTAATTTTGCTTCTAGCTCTTCATCATTATAAACATTAAACAAATCGCGCACATGCTCAAGTACTGAAAAAATAATAAACTCTTCATCTTTTCTTAAATTCCAGTCTTTTCCATCATGAATCATATACAGTCCTCTGTTATAATCATTCATATAAATATTTTGGTTTTCAGGTATATTATTGTTAAAATGAATTAAATCAATCAAGCGATTAAAACAGTATGAGCCATTATTATCTTTATCTGTTACAATTTTAATAAATTCTTTTTTGTTAATTTTTTTGAATGTTTCTTTGCCAAAAGGATTTATTGTGTAAGGTACAATAATATTATTTGTGATGTTTTGGGTATTATTTGTATTATTTATATTATTTGTATTATTAACTATGTTTCCGGTGTTTTTACTGAGAATTTTATTAATTTTTTTTTCAAGTTCTTCATTTTTTTCTTTTAATTCTTCATTTTGTTTTTTTAATGTTTCAGTTAATTCTGAAAAATTTTTAATGATTATATCCATCTTTTCTTCTTTTTCAATTAGATTTTCTAAAATATTTTGTTTTTTTTCATTTTCTAATTGTTTAACTTTACATGTATTTTTAATATGTTTATTTAAATTAAAAGTAGTTGAAAAACCTTTAAAACAATATTTACAAATATTCTCATCATCCAAAATATTTTCATTATTTTTAGGCTTTTTGAAATTTTCTGGAATATTTTGGAATATTTTGGAATTTTCTGGAATATTTTGGAATTTTCTGGAATCATTTTCTGCCTTCGATACTATATTTTGTTCACATTGTTTCTTTTTTTCTATGTGTTGGATATAATGTGATTTTTTATTAAATTCTTTCATACATATATTACATTTATGTACTACCATTTTATTATAAATTATAAACATATTTTATTTTTAAATAGTTTATTAAAAAGCCTTAAAAACTAAAAATTAGGCTTATATTTTAATTTTTAAGGCTTTTTTTAGGTTTTTTTAAGGTTTTTTTAAGGTTTTTAAGGCTTTTTAAGGCTTTTTAAGTATTATTTAAGGTACTAATTTGTGCACTATAATACATTTGTACTTTTTATTTGTGGTTGAGAGAGAGAGTTTTTGGAATTTTCAAAAAATTTTTTTATTTAGGCTGTTTTACTTTATGTCTTGTAAAATGCTAAAAAAATGTGAAAAAACATTAAAATTTTAATAAAATAATATAAAATATAAAAATTTTTGTAAAAAATAATTATGAGTAATAAGTAAATAATTTTTCCCAATCATTACATTCAAAAAAGTTATAACTATAAATAGTCATAATACTTACAAGTTATGTAGGTTCATAACGTTTAAGACAGATAATGTTTTTAAGACCATATAAAATTCTATAAATATTCCAATATGTTATACAATATAGATAATTGAAAGCTGAATCAGTATTTTTATTAAGATTAAAACACATTGTTCCATTTGCTTCCAAAATATAAAAATCTTTACCTTGTAAAGTGATTCCAAGTCTTTAAATTTTATATCATATCTTCCTACATTAAAATTAGGAATAGAATTAGAAATATTTTTAATAATAAGATTAAGCTTAGGTGTAACCAAATGAGTTAAATCTTTACAATTTTTTTTATAAAGATGACATGCTGGAGTAATTTTTGTATTAGTATCTGGATTTTTGTAAACCATTGAAATAATTTCTCCATCATTATTTGATAAATTTCTTTGAAACAAAATTCCAATTTCATTATCATAATGAACTAATTCTTGAACGAGTATTTCATTAATATTAATACCAGTTTCAGATATATATTTTTGTGCTTCGTCAAAATTATTTATCACAGAAACGTCCTTTGAACATCTAGTACATCTTACAGGTTTGAATACAATAGGATATTTTAAGTTATGTAAATCGGTATTTGTTAACATAAAACCTTTTTGGAATATATTTTTCAGGTATATAAGATAAAATTGTATATTTATTTTGTCCTTTATTATAGGGATTGACATTAACAAAAAGTATCCAAATAATTAAAAAACTTAATATAATATCAAAAATAATATTATTATTAAATATTTTATGTAATAATAATCCAAATAACAAGATAATTATTGATAAAGTTAAAAATTCGTTTATTATAATTATTTATATAATTATTTTAGATATATTTTTATTTTAGACAATAAATTGTGCAAAATTTTCAAAAATATTTGTAATAATTCTAGGATGTTCTTTAAACATAACATGTGCACATTTCAAAGGCATAGAAGAATCTGAATAATTAGGGATAGTTATAATGGGAATATGATTACCCCAAATATTTTCCAAAATTCTTTTTTGTTCTTTGATATGTCCGATAATTTGGTCATCATTCGGATAAAAAATGACAACATTATCCGCAATAATTTTTTCAGGTCTAAAATTTTTAAATTTCATTAATTTTGTTTCTATTTCAAAATGTCCTGCTAATTCATAATAATCTGTTCTTCCGTTTTCATCAAAATTTGTATCACGAGGGTATGTATATTTAGAAGCAACTTTATATCTAAGTGGGAAAATCCAATTATATATAGGATTGATAATCCAAGCGATAGGGCTATCAAAAATCCAATAATGAATCGGATTATCAGCACGAATCAAAAAAGGTGCACATAAAATTAAATTAGAAATTTTACATTTGAATTGAAATTGAGTTAGATATAAAGCGATAACACATCCAGTAGAAAACCCAATAATATCGATTTGTTCGTATTGTTCTTGTAAAATAGTAATGGCTTCTAGATAAGTGATAATCCAATCATTAGGTTCAGAATATTGAAAGAAAGCTCTGCCCTTGCCGTGTGTTCTAGGTGCATAAAAATCAAGATTATTATCAATAAAGTATTTGGTAATTTTATTCCAGACATAAGGGGTATCACGATATCCACTAATTAATAGAATACATTTCTTTTTTTTAGTACTGGTATAAAATTTAGGTAAAGCAACTGAGTACAAATCCAAATCTCTTTCCCATTTAATTTTTCTTGGAAATAAATTATCTAATCTGTTAAATGTACTGGATACACAAAAATTATAATAACAATTACGAATAATTAGAAATGAAAACAGAGATAAACTGATAATTCTGACATTGTTGTTTTTAAATAAACTTATATTTTTAAAATTATTAATTATGCTCATTTATATATAATTAGTTATTTTTTCAATATAAATTTTAATATTATTTTTCCAAAATTTATTTATATCAAATTCCAAATTTAATAATAATTTTACAAGAC
>JACCDY010539022.1_pt1 | contig 11572 bp, 10 predicted proteins | sample 7446391 | NCBI WGS metagenome assembly JACCDY01 (sample SAMN15323451, study PRJNA562643) | freshwater metagenome | isolation source: river surface water | place: USA:Blue River Watershed | collected 2017-08-18
ATCTTCGGTTCGATCGGCTTCGATGTCGCCGACGGTCCCGAGATCGAGACTGACTGGACCAATTTCTCCGCATTGAACAGCCCGGAAAACCATCCGGCGCGCTCGATGCAGGACACTTTCTACATCGACGGCAAGGACAGCACCGGCAAGCCGCTGCTGCTGCGCACGCACACCAGCCCGATGCAGGTGCGCTATGCAAAGATGAACAAGCCACCGATCAAGGTGATCGCACCGGGCCGCACCTATCGCGTCGACAGCGATGCGACCCATTCGCCGATGTTCCATCAGGTCGAAGGCCTGTGGATCGATACCGACATCAGCTTCGCTGACCTCAAGGGCGTCTACCTCGAATTCGTCAAGGCCTTCTTCGAGACCGACGATCTGCCGGTGCGTTTCCGTCCGTCCTATTTCCCGTTCACCGAGCCCTCGGCCGAGATCGACATCGCCTTCGGCTCCGGCCCCCTGAAAGGGCGCTGGCTGGAAGTCTCCGGCGCCGGCCAGGTGCACCCGACGGTCTTGCGCAACATGGGGCTGGACCCCGAGCAGTTCATCGGCTTCGCGTTCGGTTCCGGCCTTGAGCGCCTGACCATGCTGCGCTACGGGATCAGCGATTTGCGCCTGTTCTACGAAGGCGACCTGCGCTTCCTGAAACAATTCAACTGAGCTCGCGACATGCCATTTTCTGAAAACTGGCTGCGCACCCAGGTCGACCCGACACTGACCTCGGATGAACTGTCGCACCTGCTGACGATGGCCGGGCTCGAGGTCGAAGAAGTCGAGCCGGTCGCACCGCCGTTCAACCATGTCGTGGTCGCGCAAGTGATGCACGTCGAAAAGCACCCGAACGCCGATCGCCTCAATGTCTGCCAGGTCGATGCCGGCACCGGCACGCTGCTCAACATCGTCTGCGGCGCGCCCAATGTGCGCGTGGGCATGAAGGTGCCGTGCGCACTGGCCGGCGCCAAGCTGCCGCCGGGCGAGGACGGCAAGCCCTTCGAGATCAAGGTCGGCAAGCTGCGCGGCGTCGAGTCGCAGGGCATGCTGTGCTCGGCGCGCGAGCTCAGGCTGTCCGACGACCAGGGCGGTCTGCTGGAACTGGCCGAGCAGGCCACCGTGGGCCAGAACTTCCGCGATCACTATCAGCTCAATGACCAGAAGTTCACCATCAAGCTCACGCCCAACCGTGCCGACTGCCTGTCGGTGCTCGGCGTGGCGCGTGAAGTCTCGGCACTGACCGGGACCCCGCTGCAGCTGCCGGCCAGCAAGCCGGTTGAGGTCACGCTGAATGAAACGCTGCCGGTGAAGATCAGCGCGCCGGATCTCTGCGGCCGCTTCTCCGGTCGCGTCATTCGCGGCCTGAACGCCAGGGCCGAGACCCCGCAATGGATGAAGCAGCGCCTCGAGCGCAGCGGCCAGCGCCCGATCTCGGCGCTGGTCGACATCTCCAACTATGTGATGCTCGAGCTCGGTCGGCCGACCCATGTGTTCGACCTCGACAAAATCCATGGCGGCCTCGATGTCCGCTGGGGCAAGCCGGGCGAGCAGTTGAAGCTTTTGAACGGCAATACCGTCGAGCTCGACGGCTGGGTTGGCGTGATCGCCGACGAACGGCAGGTCGAATCGCTGGCCGGCATCATGGGCGGCGACGCCACCGCCGTGTCACTGGAGACGACCAACATCTACCTCGAGGCGGCATTCTGGTGGCCGCAGGCCATGCAGGGCAGGGCGCGTCGCTACAACTTCTCGACCGATGCGGCGCATCGCTTCGAGCGCGGCGTCGATTTCGCGACCACGGTCGAGCATATCGAGCGCATCACCGCGCTGATCGTCGAGATCTGCGGCATTCCCGGCCAGACCCGGGTCGGCGCCGTCGATGACCAGGTGACCGGGCTGCCCAAGCGCGAACCGGTATCGCTGCGCGTGGCCCGTGCGGCAAAGATCATCGGTATCCCGCTGGAGGCGGCGCAAGTGGCCGATATCTTTACCCGCCTGGCGTTGCCCTATCAGCAGGAGCAGCGGCAGGACGGCGCGGTGTTCTCGGTGACCCCGCCCAGCCATCGCTTTGATATCGAGATCGAGGAAGACCTGATCGAAGAGATCGCGCGCGTCCATGGTTTCGAGAACATCCCGGCCTTGCCGCCGGTGGCCGCGAACCAGATCCGTATCGCGCCCGAGGCGCAGCGTTCGCTGTTCACCGTGCGCCGCCAGTTGGCCGACCTCGACTATCAGGAAGTGGTCAACTACAGCTTCATCGAAGAAGACGCCGAGCGCGACTTTGCCGGCAATACCGACCCGATCCGTCTGCTGAACCCGATCGCCAGCCAGATGAGCGTGATGCGCTCGCAGCTGCTCAGCGGCCTGGTCGCCAATGTCAAATACAACCTCAACCGCAAGGCCAGCCGCGTGCGCGTATTCGAAATTGGCGGCGTGTTTGCCAAGGATGCGTCGGTGCAGGACGGGCCGTTGTCGGTCGCCGGTTTTGCGCAGCCCAAGCAGGTGGCGGCGCTGGCCTATGGCGCCGTTGCCGACGAGCAGTGGGGCCAGGCTTCGCGGCCGGTCGATTTCTTTGACGTGAAGGCTGACCTGGAGGCGCTGTTTGCGCCGGCACTGCTGCGCTTCGATCCGGCCGCCCATCCGGCACTGCATCCGGGGCGTTCGGCTGCGGTCGTGCTCGACGGCAAGCGCATCGGCATGATCGGCGAACTGCATCCGAAGCTGCAGCAGCAGCTCGAGCTGCCACTGGCCCCTGTGATGTTCGAGGTCGATGCCGAGGCGCTGCAGCAACGTCAGCTGCCGGCTTATCGCGAGATTTCGAAATTCCCGGCCGTGGTGCGCGACCTCGCGCTGCTGGTGAAGACCTCGGTTCGGGTGCAGGACATCATCGATACCTTGCAGGCGGAAGCGCAGTCCAATCCCGGATGTCGAATCATGCAACATATTGTTTTATTTGATGAATATCGCGGCAAAGGGCTCGCCGACGACCAAAAAAGTCTTGCTTTCCGGATGACCATGCAAGATACTCAATCCACCCTGCAGGACGATACGGTGGACGCTGCGATGGCGGCATTGGTCGACGCTGTCTGCAATAAACACGGCGCCATGCTGAGAAAATAAGCCAAGCCTGTTTGACAACTTGGTAACCACGCACAACATGAACCACAGCAATCCTGCCGAAATGGAATCCGTCCACGCTGCCGATCTCGGCCGTGCGGTCCTCGCTTCGCAGGTGCGATCCAAGGCCGAGAAAGAACTACCGACCCTGACCAAGGCCGAGCTCGCTGAACTGTTGTTCGAACAGGTTGGCTTGAACAAGCGCGAAGCCAAGGACATGGTCGAAACCTTCTTCGGCGAAATCCGGGATGCGCTCGAGCGCGGTGAATCCGTGAAGCTGTCGGGCTTCGGCAATTTCCAGTTGCGCGACAAGCCGCAGCGCCCGGGTCGTAATCCAAAAACCGGTGAAGAAATCCCGATCAGCGCACGTCGCGTCGTGACCTTCCACGCCAGCCAGAAACTGAAGGCCATGGTCGACAGCGCTACCCAGCGCAATGCCTCGTCCCACGCCGCCTGATTCCTTTTCGCTGAATGAACGACCGCGCAGCCAAGCCTCTGCTGGAACCCTTGCCGCCAATTCCGGCCAAGCGTTACTTCACCATTGGCGAAGTCAGCGAGCTGTGCGGCGTCAAGCCGCACGTGCTGCGTTACTGGGAACAGGAATTCACCCAGCTCAAGCCGGTCAAGCGTCGCGGTAACCGGCGCTACTACCAGCATCACGAAGTCTTGCTGATCCGTCGCATTCGCGAACTGCTGTACGAGCAGGGCTTCACCATCAGCGGCGCGCGCAACAAGCTCGACAGCCGTCCTGAACCGGAAGCCGGTGCGGCCAGCGTGCCGCTGGATCTGCTGGCCATACGCAGCGAACTGACCGCCATCCTCGGCCTGCTCAAGGCCTGATTCCCTCTGCTCGTCTGCACCCGCGCAGGCAAAAAAAAAGCCCGCTCCTAGGAGCGGGCTAATCTATATCTGAGGAAAGACATAGAGGAGACAACCGGATTATGCTGCTCTGCAGAATATAAGGCAAATTCGAATTTTTAATGAATGACATAAAATTACTCAATAACTTATCGCGATCAGCCGCTTTTCCGGTGCGCCTGCCGCACAGCAGGGAATCTTGCCAGGGTATTCCTACGCGCTTCCTACACACCAAATTATTTGAATAACAATTTCAGGCTTATCTGCTTGAAGAACAAAGAATAATTTGCGAAATTTCGAACATTTCCCTTTATAATTTCTTTTAGGAATCAAAACGGCTGGCAACAGCCCCGGCGCAAAACGCGGGGTGTGCAGCTTAGTCGATGATCGTTATTATTTCTGACCTGAAATCTGGGAGGCGGTGTTGGCGGATTCAAATCAAAGCGGTTGCCTGACGGTAGGCGAAGGCGTCGTGCTGAACGGCACTTTTGTCGTGCCGGACATTGCATCGGTCTCGGGCAGCATCGAGGGCGATATCACGGCGCGCGAACTGATCGTTGCCAGCTCTGGCGTGATCAAGGGTAAAGTGACGGCAGATATCATCGACCTGCGTGGCGAAATCCACGACACGCTGACTGCAAAAAAGTCCCTGTTCATTCGCTCGACCGGCAAGGCGCTGGGTTCGGTGCAATACGCCGAAATCGAGATCGAAAAGGGTGGCGACCTGCAGGGTGCCCTGCAGAAGATCGACGAAGCCGCCGGCAATTAATCGGGTTCACATAGATTTCAGGGCATTGACACGTGTTCAACATTCGAAGAAACGACGAACGGGACAAGATGGCATCCACCAATGAGGTGAGTCTGCCGGTCAGCCAACCAGAGCCGGTGGAACCGGAGGTTGTCGCAGCGCCGGAGGCCGAACCTGCCCAGGCAGGCAACGCAGTCGCTAAACCCGCAGGAAACAATCTCAAACCCTCGATCATCAGCGAAGGTTTCGAGTTTATTGGCGAAATCCGCTCCAACGGTTACCTGACCATTGATGGCACGGTGCGCGGCACATTGTCGCTGCATTCGATCCAGATTGGCGTCACCGGCGTGCTGGACGGTAACGTTACCTGTGACACCATGAACGTGAAGGGCAATTTCTCCGGTTCGCTGGATTGCCGCGACCTGACGATCGGCAGCCGAGCAGTGGTCGATGGCAAGGTCAGCTTCAAGAGCATCACCATCCAGCGTGGTGGTGTGGTCAAGGGCGAGCTCAAGAAGAAGCCCTGACGCCGTACGCCGGCCGCAGCCTTTGCGGCCTGCGCACGGACCTCCCGGCTGCCCTCAGCGGCAGCCAATAAAAAAGCCTGATCGATCGATCAGGCTTTTTTATTGGCTGTCAGTCCAGGCAGGCCGGGGCGGTCCGGCGCGGTCAGGGGTGGCCAGGGACTTATTTCTTTTCCTGCGCCATCTTGATCACGCTTTGCGCATCGGCCGTGCTGGTGCTGTTGTTCTGGGTCTGGATCACCAGGCCGAGCAGCTTGGCGCCGTGTTCGACGCCGATGGTGCCGTAAGTGATGTCGCCGCGGACTTCCGAATCCTTATGGAACTCGGCGCGCTCGGTTGCGTAGATATTGCCTTCGATCTTGCCGGCCACCATCACGCGATGCGCGGTGATGTCGCCCGACACCTCGCCGGAACGGCCGATGGCCACGGTGACTTTCTTGTCCTTCGCCGTCTCGATATTGCCGACTACCTTGCCATCAATGCGCACACTGTCCAGCAGCACCAGGCGGCCATAGATCTCGGTCGTTGCACCGATCAGCGTGTCGAATTTTTCCTGAGTGGGTAGTAGTTTGTTTTGCTTCATCTTGCGGAACATCTGGCTCTCCAGTCCTTCTTGCCAAGACACAATATACCGGACACTCGATCCGCGCGGGCTTGATTATCTTCCAGAGAATCAAGCGCTTAGCTTGTTCTGGCGCGCATTTGAGGGACCAGGAAAAATTGCCTCCAAGTAAATCAACAACTTGCGGAGACTTCCTAGAAACAGACTTACCCGACGAATTCGCAGGGAAATGCAGAGGGGGCGAGCTCTGGCGCTCAGGTGGTACCCAGCGGCACGACCTGGACCGGGTTCAGCACGCGGCCATAGCGGAACACTTCGTAGTGCAGGTGCGGGCCGGTCGAGCGGCCGGTGCTGCCCACATCAGCGATGTGATGGCCGCGCCTGACTTGCTGGCCTTCGGCCACATGGCGCTTGCTGATGTGCGCATAGCGGGTCACGAAACCTTCGGCATGGGTGATCTCGACGATATTGCCATAGGTGTCTTCCCAACCCGAGCGGGTGACGACGCCGTCGGCCGCGGCCAGGATATGGGTGCCAGCCGCTGCGGTGAAGTCCAGGCCTTCGTGACGGGCCAGCATGCCGGTAAACGGATCGTTGCGCATGCCAAAGCCGCTGGTGACCCGGTAATCACCGGTGATCGGCATGCCAGTGGGCAAGGTAGTCAGCCAGGCCAATTGCTTGTCCCAGTCCGAGCGCATCGTGCTGACGACCTTGTTGAACTGGGTGAAGTCCTGCATGGCATCATCCAGCGAATGCACCAGCGGCTGATTCGCGCCATGCTCGGAGCGACTGGCCGGCAGCAGCGGGCCGCCCTTGCCATCTTCCTTGATCGGGGTGCCGGAACGGACCGCGCTCGGGGTCGCGATTTCCATGAACCGATTCTTCAGCGTCTGCAGCTGGCGTATGTCTTGCGCGGTCGAATCCAGCATCGCCTGCAGCTTGCCCAGGCGGTCACGATAGACCGCTTCCATGCGCGCCTGCTCGGCTTCCGTGGTCACGCCGCCCAGGCTGCGAGCCAGCTCGGGACGCACTTCAATCGCAATCTTGAAACCGACCAGATAAAGCAGGAAACCGGTGGCGACCAGCGAAAAGGCGAGTGCGCAGCTACCGATCAGCACTTTGCGTGCGGTGATCGAGATAGTGCGTACATGTCCGGTCGGACCAGAAACCCACATCAACTGCATCGTGACGTCCTTTATTGCGTTAAGGCAAACAACAGCCTTGCATTATATTGTTTTATAGAAAGACTTTACCAATTTCATGCCGAATAATTGCCAAATAGAAAGCGGTTTTCTGCATAAATTATCAATTTGAGACAGGTATTCGACAGGCCATTTTCATGGGTGAAAATCGGCCACGGAATTCGTCGCGTATCAGGAAAGGGATCGGATGCAGCGGGGGAAACTCAAGCGGGGAAACTCAAGCGACGAAACTTGAGCAGGGAAACTCAAGCAAAGAAACTTGAGCAGAGAAACTCAGGCCGGGTAACTCGCAAAGGCTTTGCTGCAGACTTCTTTGTGTGATGCCACATCAGCGCTTCAGCACCGCGCACCATCGACGTCAGCAAATTATTTGTCAGCAACGCAGTAATTGCCGATCGCCTCAAACCCGCGCGGGCAACTCATCGCGCTTCGGCGAAAAGCCAGCGTGGCGGCTGCCGTGGCCACGCAGTAGTTGCCTTGCATTTCATAGGCGGCGGGGCAGGCCTCGATTTTGACGATGGTGAATTGCGCTTGCGCCGTGGGTTCGCACTGATTGTCTTTGGCGACATAGGCCGACGGGCAGTCGCCGTCTTTCGGCAAGACGCTGGCCGCAGGCAAGGCCGCCAACGCGACGTGGGACGTCAACAGGGCAATCGCCAGAAGAATGAGTTTAGTCATTGGGTAATCCCGAGGCAGAGGCGAAACGTCAAGGCAGGTGAGTTATATAAAGCAAAAAAGCCAATCCGAAGATTGGCTTAAATGCTTGATTCTAATGGTCGGGGCGGCGGGATTCGAACTCGCGACCCCTTGCACCCCATGCAAGTGCGCTACCAGGCTGCGCTACGCCCCGACAAGCCTTCGATTATATCAGAGCAGCATCGTTTGCTGCCCATTTGATGAGCCGGGCTTGCTCAATGCAGCTGGCCGCTGCCCTGGCTGGTGTCTTCGGGCATCTCTGCATGCACCATCTCTTCATCGACATCGCTGAAGAAGGGCGAACCGCAGTCATCGCAGTACTCGGGCGGCATCATCGACTCGACCTGATGGATGCGAGTGACGCCGGATTCGCGCAGCACGGCGATGATCTGCTGCTGGGGCGTCAGCGGCGCATTGAGTCCGCGCCGCAGGCCCAGCGAGGGCAGCAGCTCTTCGGCGCTCTCTTCGTCATACAGCGGCCAGACGACGCCGTAGTAGACCTCGTTGCCAGTGGCAAGGCCGAAACTGATGCGGAACTCGTCGACCCGCATCTCGCTGGCCTCGTCGCCGATGGGCGCGATCACCACTTGCAGCTGCTCGGCTTCGACCGACAGGCTGTGCGTGAGGAAGTGCACGGCCGCGCGCAGCGAGATCGGACGGATCGCCTTGTCGGCCTCGCGGCAGGTGACGTAGTACGCGCCCGGTAACAGCAGCTCGACGCCGCAGCCCGGCATCAGCGCCTGCACATTCGGGCCTGCCTGCAGCTGCCATTGGGTCAGCGCGGCCTGGGCGCTGGCGTTGCGGCTGTTGCCGGCCTCGTCTTCCTGCCAGCGCAGCAGTGGCTGGCCGGCCTCGGCGGTGACGGCCACCAGCAGGTAGCGCGTATCGGCGAAGAAGGGCGCGGTCTCGGGCAGGTCTGTCGCCGCTTGCAGGGCCTTGCCACCGAGGGCGGCCTCGGCCATCCGACGCACCAGCAGATAGGTGTCGCAATAGGAGCGCGGCAGCTGGTCGATCGAGAACAGCGTGGGCGCGATCGCCGCGTGCACACCGCTGGCCAGGATGTGGCCGTGCAGGTGCGCCGAGATCGTCTGCAGCGTTGTCGCCGACACCGGGCCGGACGGGATCGCAAAGCGCGTCCAGGCCAGGATGGGCACGGCAATCAGCAGCGCATCATGGCGCTTGCCGTCCTTTTCGAGCGAACAGCTGGAGCTGATCGCTTCGACGCAGTCGAGCAGCGTGTCGTAGGCGTCGAGGTCGGTATGGAACAGATGATCGAGTGCGCTGTCGATGGCCTGCTGCTGGTTGGCCCCGAGCTGCTTCTGCAACACGGCATCGAGGCGGGATTCCCAGCTGCGCGCTTCAATGCGACTGGTTGCCAGCACCATGGATTGCGCAAGCGATGCCAGCCGTTGGCTGTCGGCAGAGAACTTGCGGGTAGGGGTCTTGGAGCTGCGGCGCACGGGGGAATCCTTCGGTGTTGTCGGCGTTGAAACCGCCATTGTAAGAGATGCGGCCGGCAGTTCAGCGACCGCAGTCCGAAGGGCGGGCGAGGGCGCGCCGGGGGCAGGCCGGCAGGCGCCATGAAAAAAGCGCGGCAAGCCGCGCTTTTTCGCCACCGCAGGGGATGGATTACTTCTTGTCGCCTTCGGGCACGGCGGTATCGGCGGCGGCCGGTGCTGCCGGTGCGGCAGCAGGTGCTGCGCCTTCGGTCTTGGCCGGTGCGGCTTCCTCGGTGTGGCCGCCGGCCTCACCCTGCATGTCGGCCTTGTCGCCGGCCTTGAAGACGACGGTCAGTGCGATCACGGAAAAAATGATGAACGCTACGAGAATTTTCCACATAGTTAGCTCCAGATAGATATTGTTTGTCGGTGGCCCGCCGGCCGGGAAATCCCGCCGGCGGGTTCTGCCATCAGGCTCAGGCTCAGGCCGCGAGCAGCTGGCGCAGCACGAACGGCAGGATGCCGCCGTGGCGGTAGTAATCCACTTCGATCGGCGTATCGATACGCAGCAGCACTTTCACTTGCTGGCTCTGGCCGTTCGCACGCTTGATCACCAGTGTCACTTCCTGTTGCGGCTTGATGTCGTTTTCCAGCCCGATCAGGTCATAGGTTTCGTTGCCGGTGATGGTCAGCGAAGCGACACTGTCGTTGCCGATGAACTGCAGCGGCAGCACGCCCATGCCGACCAGGTTGGAACGGTGGATGCGCTCGAACGAACGAGCGACCACGGCCTTGACGCCCAGCAGCTGGGTGCCCTTGGCCGCCCAGTCGCGCGACGAACCGGTGCCGTACTCTTCGCCGGCGAAGATCATCGTCGGTACGTCGTCCTTGATGTACTGCATCGCTGCATCATAGATCGACATTTCCTTGCCGGTCGGCTGGTGCAGGGTGATGCCGCCTTCGACACGCGAACCGTCCGGCTGGGCCGGGATCATCAGGTTCTTGATGCGCACGTTGGCGAAGGTGCCGCGCATCATGATCTCGTGGTTGCCGCGACGCGAGCCATAGGAGTTGAAGTCAGCCTTCAGCACGCCATTGGCCTGCAGCCACTTGCCTGCCGGGCTGGATTCCTTGATCGAACCGGCCGGCGAGATGTGGTCGGTGGTGATCGAGTCGCCAAACACGCCCAGGGCGCGTGCGCCGCTGATGCCGGCCGAGGCGGCCTTGGGTTCCATCGCGAAGTCGTCGAAGAACGGCGGCTCGGCGCTGTAGGTCGAGGTCGGCCAGTTGTAGACCTGGCCCGAGGCGACGCCCTTGATGTCTTCCCACAGCTTGCCCGGCGCGCCCTTGACGTCCGCATAGTTCGCCTTGAAGGTGCGGGCGTTCATCGCGTACTTCATCAGCTTGTTGATCTCTTCCGAGGTCGGCCAGATGTCGCCGATGTAAACGTCGCGGCCATCTTTGCCCTTGCCCAGCGGCTGGGTCATCAGGTCCACGGTCACGTTGCCGGCGATCGCATAGGCGACGACCAGCGGCGGCGAGGCCAGGAAGTTGGCGCGGATGTTCGGATGGATACGGGCTTCGAAGTTGCGGTTGCCCGACAACACGGCCGCGGCGACGACATCGTTCTTGACGATGGCTTCGTTCATGGCCGGGGTCAGGTCACCGGCGTTGCCGATACAGGTCGTGCAGCCGTAGGCGGTGACGCCAAAGCCCAGTTCCTCGAGGTAGGGCATCAGGCCCGCAGCTTCGAGGTACTTGGTGACCACGCGCGAGCCCGGGGCCAGCGAGGTCTTGATGTGCGCCGGCACGGTCAGGCCGAGCTTGACGGCTTTCTTGGCCAGCAGGCCGGCCGCCAGCAGCACGCTCGGGTTCGAGGTGTTGGTGCAGGAGGTGATGGCCGCGATCAGCACGTCGCCGTTCTTCAGCGGCACATTGTCCGAGGTGGTGTACTGGGCGTCGAGGTCGTCGGCCTTCTTGTTGAAGCCATTGTCGGCGACCGGCTTGGCGAACAGGTCCTGGAAGGTGGCGCGCACGTTGCCGATTTCGATGCGGTCTTGCGGACGCTTCGGGCCGGCCAGCGACGGTGCCACTTTCGACAGGTCCAGCTTCAGCACTTTCGAGTAATCGATGTCGCCGGCCTTCGGTACGCCGTACAGGCCCTGGGCCTTGAAGTAGGCCTGGAAGGCGTCGATCTCGGCCTTGGTGCGGCCGGTGCCGTGGAAGTAGTCGATGGTGGCTGCGTCGACCGGGAAGAAGCCCATGGTCGCGCCGTATTCCGGTGCCATGTTGGCGATGGTGGCACGGTCGGTCAGCGACAGCGACTCGGTGCCTTCGCCAAAGAATTCGACGAACTTGCCGACGACTTTTTCCTTGCGCAGCATCTCGGTGATGGTCAGCACCAGGTCGGTCGCGGTGACGCCTTCGCGCAG
>JACCDY010683688.1_pt1 | contig 11569 bp, 11 predicted proteins | sample 7446391 | NCBI WGS metagenome assembly JACCDY01 (sample SAMN15323451, study PRJNA562643) | freshwater metagenome | isolation source: river surface water | place: USA:Blue River Watershed | collected 2017-08-18
ACATTATTTATTATTTCTAGTTCATTATTATTTTGTACATTTGAAAAAAATCTAGGGAAAAGAAAAATCACTACTGCAACTAGCAATACAAAAATCGTTATATTTCTAAAAAAACTAATCTGTCTTTTTTTATTAGAAACAGTTTGAATATCAGCTAACATTATTGCTTCTTCAGAAGGAATATCACTATCATTAACAACCTCTCCAGAAACTTGTTTTTGATCTTTTGGGAATGAATGCAATATTGCACCTTGAACTTTTGGTTTAGGTTCTTCTTTTTTTTCTTCTTTTAATTCTTCTGGCATGTAATTATTATACTACAAAAATCGTAACAGTAATAAAAAAGCACCCCGGCTATTCTAATAGCTACACTTCTCATTTTGGAAAACAAAAATCTTAGAAGTCCGACCTCTCATGCGACGTGAGGTCGGACTTCTTTTAAATCACAGACCTCTCCCCTTGCCCCCTCTCCTTATTAAGGTAGAGGGGATTAAAAACAAAAAAGAAAAACCAAAGATGATTTTTAAAAAAATTAACTTTGGTTTTTCTTGATTTATGTAATTACACTTTAGGAGTAACTACTGGTTTTGGAAACATATCAGGATTAAGAGCTTTGATGGATACTCCAATTTTTCCTTCTTCAACTTTAATAACTTGCACTGGGAATTTCATTCCGACTTTTAACAAGCTATCAACCTTTTCAACTCGAAACGGTGCAATTTCAGAAATATGAACTAGTGCTTCACTATTGTCTGATATTTTTACAAATGCCCCAAAGTCAGCAATTCTTGTTACTTCAACTTCAGCAATAATATCACCAACTTTATAAACACGTGTTAAATCATCAATCATTTTTTTAGCACGAGCTGGGCCATCGTTTCGTCCAGTTATAATAACTGTTCCATCATCTTCAATACTTATGTCTGCTCCTGTTGCATCACGGATAGAATTTACCATCTTACCCCCCGGACCAATTACCATCCCGATTTGATCTACCGCAACTTTTGTAATTTCAATTCGTGGAGCCGAAGGTGAAAGATTTTCTCTTGGTGTAGAAATTTCTTTTGTGATAGTTTCTAAAATATGTTTACGAGCATTTTCTGCATCTATTAATGCTTCTTTTAAAATTTTAACTGATACACCAGATAATTTAATATCCAGCTGTATCGCAGTCACACCACGACTTGTTCCTGCAACTTTGAAATCCATATCACCATAATGGTCTTCCGGGCCTTGGATGTCGGTTAGGATTTTATAATTGTTTTCATCTTTTGGATCTTCCATTAATCCCATAGCAATCCCGGCAACCGGAGATTTAATAGGAACACCACCATCCATCATGGCAATTGTGGCAGCACAAATACTGGCTTGAGATGTGGAACCATTAGACGATGTTGATTCAGATACAACTCGAATAGTATAAGGGAATGTAGTATAATCTGGAATAACAGGAACTAACGCCTTTTCCGCTAAAAATCCATGACCCATTTCACGGCGATTCATTCCGCCTAGTCGTCCTGTTTCACCAACAGAATATGGAGGGAAATTATAGTGATGAATAAAACGCTTTTTACCGCTAGCTTCAATACCTTCAACTTCTTGACGTGTATTTGGACCATCTAGTGTAAGCACAGATAGGACATGAGTCTCTCCACGATAAAATATTCCTGTGCCGTGTAACATATCTGACACACCACCGGCTTTGGCGAAGAGCGGACGGACTTCGTTAAATGCACGCAAATCAGCACGCTTGTTTTCTTTGGTTGCTCCATCGTGAAACAGCTCGTCGAGCACATGGTGCATGTGATCCCAAATTGCATTCCGAGCGTTATTGTCTTCTGGATATTTTTCGGTAACTATTTCATCTAAGATACTTTCAGCTTCAGCAATGACGGCTTTACTTTTATTTCCAAAAAGTTCACCTTTAAGAATTGGTAATACTTTTTGATCGAACAATCCTAAAAGTTCGGCAGGAATTTCTGGTTTTGTAAATTCTAATTTTTCACAACCTTCTTTTGTAATTATTTCTTTTTGCCAATTTTCAAGTTTTGTAATTTCATTTACTGCCATGTCCAGTGCCTCTCCAAGACGATCATTAGTATATTCAAATGCAAGGGCTTCGATCATACAGACTTTACCATCTTTACCACACACAACTAAATCAAGATCATTTGTGGCTTCGCTAACTGTAGGTAAATAATTATTTATTTTTAATTCAGTTTCGTTCTTCGGTACTGTTATTGAAACTGCCCCAACTGGACCACCAAAAGGAATTGGTGAAACACAAAGTGCTAAACTAGCAGCATTAACTCCAAGAATCTTTGGATCCATTTTACCAACAGCAATTACAGTTACGATTACCTGAACTGCATTTTTAATATGGTGCGCAAAAAGTGGACGAATAGTTCTATCAATTACGCGTGATGCAAGTACAGCTTGGTCAGATGGTCTTCCTTCACGTTTATTCCATTGTCCGCCCAAGATTCTACCGGCAGCATAATGACGCTCGACATATTCAACAGTTAAGTTAAAAAATCCAGGGTTACCTTTATCACTTTTACTAATACATGCTGTTGCTAGTACCACAGTCCCATCACAAGTTAGCATAACGCTACCGCCGGCTTGCATTGCTAAATCACTAAACTTGGCTACGAATTCTCGTCCGCCAATATTGAGCGTATAATTTCTCTCATTCATCCCGTTAGAGGCAGGTCGCGATCTACTTACATAGAAAACAACTTCACCTAATTAATTTTATAATTTCATTTTACATTTCCCGCTTGTGAATACCGTGACCGCGGCCTCTAACGGGATCATGTTCTTTTATACTAGTTCGATCTTCTGATTTTAGTATTGAAACAATGAGACATATATCTCAATTTCACTACTACCTATCAAAAGACCGCGTTACTAATATATTGGTACTGTAGCATAAAATTATAATATGTTACAATACATTCATATGGCAGTTATATCACATAAAGCTCAACGGGTTGCGGTGTTAATTGATGCGCAGAATTTGTACCACAGTGCACGGCATTTATATAAACACAAAGTTAACTTTGGAGCGATTTTAAAAGAAGCAGTTGGCGAACGTCAATTAGTCCGCGCAATTGCATATGTTATTTCAACCGAAGCAGGTGACGAAAAACAATTTTTCGATGCATTAGTTCGAGTTGGAATAGAAACCAAAACAAAAGATTTACAAGTATTTATTGATGGCTCTAAAAAAGCCGACTGGGATGTAGGTATAGCAATTGATGCAGTAAGATTAGCAGAGAAAGTTGATGTAATAGTTATCGTATCAGGTGATGGGGACTTTGTTCCACTAGTGGAATATTTAAAAAATAAAGTTCAAGTAGAAGGAATGAATTTCCTACAATCAACATCATCCAAGCTTATTGAATCATTAGATGCATTTACCGATATGGGTGTAGATTCTAAAAAATATTTACTGGGTGGTCCAAACATGAATCACAAAAGACCAACGGGAAGAAATATTAAGAAAAAATAACGCACCCCACCCTAACCCTCCCCGTACCCAGGGAGGAAAATCACACTAAATAAATAGCGAAATAAGTATTTAAGAAATGCCTTGCGGACTGCAGGAGCAGAGCAAATTTTACCCAGAAAATTATGTGTGCATTTCGAGAATACTTGTTAAGCTATTATGTGTAATAAAGAAAAATCTCTCATAAATGAGAGATTTTTCTTTATATTATTTTTTCTTAGCTACTGTTTTTTTAACTGTCTTTGTTTCGCCTTCTACTTTTACTTTTTTTACCATTGGTTTTTTAGCAACCTTTTTAGCTATTTTACGAGCTGTTGATTTTGAAATTACTTTCTTAGGAGCAACCTTTGCTTTTACTACTGTTTTTGTACCATCTTTTGCTTTTTGTGTAGCAGCATATTTTTCATGAGTACGACGCTTGGAAACAAGTTTAATAAGACCACGGCGTGAATGGTTATCTTTTGGATGTTTCTTTAAATGACCAGATAACATCTCGATGCGTTCAGCTAATACTGCAGCTTGAACATGAGATGACCCAGTGTCTTGATCATGAAGCTGGACCTTTTTCATCACAGCTTGTTTCTTTTTTGGTGTTAACATATGAGAATAATATACTTTAAAAATAGATTTTTTGCAAGGGCTTTTATTTTGCGACACCAACAAAACCTTGTATACTATATGATATGGAAGCAAACCAAGCATTAAGAAATTTTCTAGAACACCTTGAGATTGAAAAAGGGTCCAGTTTAAAGACCGTGGATAATTATAATCGTTATATTTCAAAGTTTTTTGAATGGGCTAAAATCAAAAATGTAAAAGATATCACTGAAGATAAAATCCGGGAATTTCGACTTTATTTAAATCGTCTACCTGGTAGCACCAAAGGCATGGGGCCAAGATCTGTAAATAATGCAGACAATACAATGAAAAGAAATACCCAAAATTATTACCTTATTGCTATTCGTCAATTTTTAAAATATTTGGGCAAACGTGGAATTACATCACTAGCTCCGGACAAGATAGAACTAGCTAAACTTCGTGAAAGACAAATCGACTTTTTAAGTGGCGATGAACTACAAAGGATTTTAAATGCCCCAAATGGTGACGATGAAAAATCATTACGCGACCGCGCGATATTGGAAATGCTCTTTTCTACAGGACTACGTATATCCGAATTATGCTCTCTCCCCCGTGATATTAATCTTGAGCGTGATGAAATATCAATTCGAGGTAAAGGTGAAAAGGTTCGAGTGGTTTTTATATCCGATGATGCCAAAAATGCAATTAAAAATTATTTAAAGAAAAGAAAAGATTTAGGTGGTGGACTTTTTGCTCCAGTTAGGTCTAACGGCACAAAAAATTCTAAAAATACAAAAGGAAATAATGACGATTTAACTCCCCGATCTATCCAACGCATGATTAAAATGTATGCCACCAAAGCCGGTATCATGAAACATGTTACCCCGCATGTCTTGCGCCATAGTTTTGCAACAGATTTACTTTCCAACGGGGCGGACATTCGTAGTGTCCAAATGATGCTGGGTCATGCTAACATTGCCACAACCCAAATCTATACCCATGTTACCGACGCACACCTTCGAGATATACATAAGAAATTTCACTCAAAAAAATAAATTGTCTCACTATCATTAAAAGCCTGCCCCGTAGTATTTTATAAAAATAAAATTACTATGGGGTTCCATAGTAAAAAATAAAAAAGCGGGGTTACCCGCTGTTTTTTTTAATTTCTTTAGTTTTCTTATTTTTGGACATAAAAACATGGATTACTATTGTTGCTAACACCCAGATAATAAAAATTATTCCCCAAGCAACCACATAGTCTATTTTTGTATCGTCTTTTAATCTTTTATTTTTACCTACAATAAAAAACAAGGCTGGTATGATTGATCCATATAAAATGGAGATAATTATCTTTTTCATAACACATATAATTTAAGTTACATTTAAAATACTCCAAAATAAACAAAAAGTCCAATATTGACATAATTTATATTTTTATGTATCTTTAGATAAATTGCACCTTTCCGGGGGTTATCAGGGTATTCTAACCCTATCCCCACCCATTCTTAATTAAACCCCCAAAAGGGATTATAACTACGGCTGCTAACGTAGTTTAATCAAGCAATACCTCTCGAAAGAGAGGTTTTTTAATACTCCAATATCTTATTTACTCTTTCTAAATACACTGCTGGCTCGGGACAACCCATTATTTGATTAGCTTTTTTACGAGTTGATTTGTACCATTTACCTGTTGGTTTTTGATTTTTAATTTCCCAAGGATCTAATATCTGATCAGCATAATCCTTTTGAAAAGCTTGTACGGCTTTAAATGTCGTTATCCCATACACTCCATCTATTTTACCTTTATAGTATCCCTTTTCTTTAAGGAACATTTGAATTGCTCCAACATCGCCACCCCGATCCCCAAAAGCATGATATTTAGTGAAAGCGGAACAGTTTTTAAAATTAACGTTAGAATTTGTTGGAGCAGAGATTAAAGAAGGTTGCGCCAATTCTTCATTTAATCCATTTGGTCCATATATTGAAGAGTTAGCTGTATTTAAATATAAGCCTTGTGTTTGTATTCCATTATTTTCAAATTCACCTCCTTGGTTATAAGATGCACCATTAGTTGGTCCAATATAAGAACCAACAGACTGATAACCAATATCATCATTAAATCCACCATTATCTCCTGTTGTAGAGCTATTTGTATTATTAGTATTCGCCCCAGTATTTGTATTAGTGTTTGTGTTAGCTTTTGGAGCTGTTGCCCGACCACGATTTTGGTTTGGGTATGTATAATAATTCGCAGTAGCATTGTATACAGGTAAAGGAGCTGGAGAAACTGGATTATTCACTTGATTAACCGGATAATTTACTCCATTAATAAGAACAGTTTTAGTTACAGGATTATAAACCCCATTAACTTTCCCAGAGTTATTTAAATTAGTTCCATTAATTATCTTTGGGTCATATACATTTACACCAGTACCATTTGCTGGGTCTTTAGCCGGGTTTATTTGACCATAAGTAATATTATACATCCCAAAACCAAGAAGAAGTATTGAAAAAAGAGTTACAATAACTTCAAGATGTATTGGATAATTTTGTCCGTGAATATCGTCCATATATATATTATAGCACTTAAATCCAAAAAGTTAACGAGCTATAAATTATTATGCTAAAATAAGACCATGTTAAAAATTATATCTTGGAATATCAATGGAATTCGAGCAATTTGGAAAAGAGGTGATTTAAATTGGTTAATCGACCATGATATTGATGTTATTTGTTTTCAAGAAACCAAAGCCGAGGAAGACCAAGTTCCGAAAGAATTAAATGAGATGTTTGTAGATTATTACAAGGTCTATACTTCATCTAAACTACGCAAAGGCTATAGCGGGGTTGCAATGTATAGTAAAATTATCCCCGACAAAGTCGAAGGTCTTGGAATAAAAGAATTTGATGATGAAGGCCGAACAATAATAGCTCATTTTGGTAAAACAACAATTATTACATCATACTTCCCTAATGGTGGCCAAGGCCCGCACCGGCTGGAATACAAACTTAAATTCTATGATGCCTTTTTAAAAAAAATAATTGCATTAAGAAAAAAAGGTCAACGAGTATTTTTTTGCGGAGATGTAAATACTGCTCATACTGAAATTGATTTAGCTCGGCCGAAAGCCAACGTTATGAATACTGGGTTTTTACCTATTGAAAGAGCTTGGATAGATAAAGTAATAAAAAATGATTTTATTGATGTTTACCGTACAATCCACCCCGATGCCCGCGGAGAATATACTTACTGGGACCAAAAGACAGCATCAAGAGAGCGTAATGTTGGTTGGCGGATAGATTATTTCTTTATGGATAAAAAGTATTTAAAAGATGTAAAAAGTATTACCCACCATACCAATACCATGGGGTCTGACCATTGTCCGGTGGAATTAGTTTTAAAAAATTAAACCCATCCCCCTACCCCCTTCCCTTATCAAGGAAGCGGGTTTTAAGGTTGACAACCCTACCTCAAAAGCGTACAGTTTATATAATTTAAAATGTTTTAAAACTATTACGGCTATGAAAACAAAAATTAAAAAAACCAGCAAATTAAATTTTGTTTGGGATTATCTTACAAGGATAATCATCAACAAATGCAAAAAAATTGCACCGTTGATGTTTTCTTATGATCCACATGATCATGAGCGACACCAAAACCTTTATTACACAGATGAGTTGCAAAACTCACATTGTGTGACCTTAACAAAAAAAGAAATCGACAACATTGGTTTGTCGATTAAAAAAACGGGTGAAAGAATTTATGATTGTATATACAAAGAAAATCCAGAAAAAATTCTATTATTTGCAATCACTCATAACCACCAAAGAGAAGGAGGTTTATTGATTGCCAAGATTGATGGGTTCTGGGTTTCTTATAAAATCGGGAATTACCCTATTAAGATTACGAACAATATAGAATGCTTATTTAAAACCATCGATGAATGGTGGTTTGAAATAATGAAAGTTTGTAAAACCCATATTTTGTTAGAAACAAAACTGGAAGTTAACCTAACAAAAGAACTCATAAAAGCGGCCTAAATTGTTCATACAGATACGTGCCTTGTAAAAGGTGCACAAAGCGGAGGAATTCAAACACTTCCGCTTTTTTTATTACCTAAAAGATTGACAAAAAATTGTAGATAAGGTTTAATTTAAAAAAATAAAGATATGAAAGGTATAATATATTTCTCTGACATTTGGGAAAACATGCGAGAAAAAATAAAACTGCCCCTACTCTATATTTGGGGTTACCCATTTGCAAAATTTGGGAATGAGTATGTATATTACAAATACACAGACATGCAAGGTAAATATAGAAATGATTATAATCTGATAAACAAAAAGGATTTATTGGGTATAAAAAATTTAATATATGATCTTGAAATCACAGGTATATCTTTTGATAAAATAGAGGCACTTGTTAGAACAGAAAATCCAATTGGAGATTTTATTGCTATAAAAATTGACGATATGTACCTGCACCAAAGAATCCGTATAGTAGATTCTGGGGACTGGGAAGATTTACTTGATGTAGGTGAACCTATCTCAATAAATTTGGAAGAAAAAATATTTTATCTTTCACCAAACAGAACAGCTATTTTGCACTGGTTGGCATATTGGATAAAAGACCTTAATGGTAACATTCCACCCAAAGAACAAAAAAATATTAAGGGACTAATAAATAGAATAAAAAATTCTTTATAGTTAGTACCACAAAAAATAAAATCCTGCAGGTCAAACTGCAGGAAATTTTATTTCTTAACTCCATGTTTTTTGTGGAGTTGAGTAATTTCTTGTTCTTCTAATTCTTCCTTTTTTTCTTTAGCTTGCTCGCCTAAAGTTTTTAATTCTTTATCATCTAACTTATCCAATTCCCCTACGCGATTAAATAAATACTCTTGGGTATTTTTTTGTGGATCTTCTAATACTTCTTCAAGTAGTGCATTTAGCATCCAACCCATTCTTGGGCCGGGTTTGATTTTACAAGTATTCATTAAATCTTCACCATTGATTTTAAGTTGCTTAACACTTATTGGGTCACGCAATGCTTGTTCTATCATTGCGTGATATTTACGCAATCGGTATGGGGCTTCGGTTTTATCCATACCCACACGGTCACATTCACGAACTTGCATCAATTCCCAAATATGATCTACACCAACATTTTGTATCATTCGGCGTACGGGTGAAAGTGTAATAACTTCAGTATCAGAGAAAAACATATGATACCGTACCATTTTATAAACCAAATCAATTTCATTTCTGGAAAATTTTAGTCTTTCCATTATTTTTTTTGCCATCTTTGCCCCCACAACTTCATGACCATAAAAGTAGGCTTCACGTTAGGTTCTAGTTTCAAGTTTCTAGTTTCAAGTGTAGGCGAAGTACCCCCTCCGCCTGTCGGCACCTCCCCCTTGTTAAGGGGGAGGCCGGGTAGGGGTATTCTTTTTGTTCTTGGTTTCCCTATATCATGAAAAAGTGCTGAAAGTCGAATATGAAATGGGAATCCGCCAGCTGGCGGATTTTTGTCAGCTGCATGTTGCAATGCTTGCAACAAATGATTATACACATCGTATTTATGTGCCCCACCTTGGAAACAACCTACGCCTTCTAATAATTCTGGAATAAAATATTCTAAGAGTCCAAAACGACGCAACATATCCACGCCCATTGCAGGATTATTGGAATTAATTATTTTTACAAATTCATCACGAATTCTCTCACTTGAAATATGTTTGATAAGTTCAGCATTTTTAATAATACTATTCATTGTACCGGTCTCTATTGCAAACCCAAGCTGTGCGGAAAATCTTACAGCGCGCATTAACCTTAGCGGGTCTTCATTAAACCGTTCATCGGCATTACCAACAGTGCGAATTATCTTATTTTGTAAATCTATTTGCCCATTATATAAATCAACTAAATCCCCTGTTTTAATACGGTAAGCCATTGCATTAACAGTAAAATCTCGGCGTGACAAATCATCATTGATATTATTTGCAAAAGTTACATTGTCCGGATGACGTTTGTCGGTATACTTTCCTTCTTTCCTAAATGGAGTTACTTCAACTTGATTAGTTTCTAGTTTCAAGTTTCTAGTTTCAAGTGTAGACGCAGTACCCCCTCCGCCTGTCGGCACCTCCCCCTTGTTAAGGGGGAGGCCGGGTAGGGGTATCTCATTTATTACAAAAACTGTTCCAAAATTATTTTCATAAACTGTTTTTGGAAAAAGATTTATTATTTCATCTGGTATTGCGAGTGTTGCTAAATCAAAATCCTTGGGCTCATCCCCCATCAACATATCACGAACACACCCACCAACAAGATAAGTCTCAAAATTTGCGTCCTCTAAAGTTTGTGAAACACTTTTCACAAATTCAGGTATTTTATTTTCTTGTATTAAGTTTTGCATAGTAATAAAAATTAAAAGTAGTTTTAATTTTCTTAACGTTTTTGTGCGGGATAGGAGAATCGAACTCCTGTCTCATCCTTGGCAAGGACGTGTTCTACCACTAAACCAATCCCGCAACAAATATAGGTTAGCATATTTTCATTTATAAATAAAGAGTATCTGATTCCAAGTCTTTTCTTTATGTTAATAAAATGGTATGGTATAAAAGTTCCTTTTTAAATTTAATATTTGCACCTGTGGTGAAATGGATATCACAGCGGTCTTCGGAACCGTTATTCTGGGTTCGAATCCTGGCAGGTGCACATAAATTTATGAAATAAATTTCCTGAGAAACATATCTTCATATGTTTCGTTCAGGGTTCGAAAGATTTTCTTATATTGAATAATATGAAATAAGAAAATACCCGCGGCGGTAGCCGAGAATCCTATCCCGCACACATAAATTCACAAAAATCTCTCTCAATTGAGAGATTTTTTGTTTTATCTAAAATTTGACTTACATCATCTTAAATGGTTTAATTACACAAATTTAAAAATATGAAACTAACAGAAAAAGCTCAAAATTTAATGTTTTATATATTATATAAGACTGAAACATATATAGTATTAAACCAAGTATCAATGTCCGCCGCGATATTGTACCTTTCTGGTAAAGCTCTTACCGGTCTATACGAAGACAAAAATGGATTCCTTGTAACCGCAACAGGTGCCTTGGTTACAACATATAAATTTGCAAAAATAGATAAATTAAAAGTTCTGGCTATTCTAGAGTTTTTAACAGTTTTTGTTTTTATATATGGATTCTTAAAATGGTCCGAGGAACGCAAAGTTTTTACCATATCGGAAAAAATGATAATTAATTATATAACAGGGTTAATAGTATTGATATGTAACATAAGGTATCTTGTAGCAATTAAAAAAAATTCAAAACAAGAACCTCTTCAAAAGAACAATTTGGATATAAATTCTTTACTAGAGAATTTGTCTATCGCTGCATTTGCAATAGGTACGTCAATGATAATCTGTAAAAATGGTTATGGGTGGATTGGGTACATGGTTGC
>JACCDY011397576.1_pt1 | contig 11565 bp, 12 predicted proteins | sample 7446391 | NCBI WGS metagenome assembly JACCDY01 (sample SAMN15323451, study PRJNA562643) | freshwater metagenome | isolation source: river surface water | place: USA:Blue River Watershed | collected 2017-08-18
CTGCGCAGCAAAGGTGAGTTTTGAAGACTCTGCAAGGATCGAAAATCTTGCACCGAGTGTTTCGTGTGCGATTGCAAAACGCGATGTGGGAGGCACCGCATTGCTTTCCCATGGCCCAAAGGTAGTTTCACCTGACCATGTAGTCCATTGCAGGTGTTGAGGGTCGTCCAAAATACTCTTTACCCGTTGGTATGCAAGCGGAATACCAATGTCCGATACAGTGGGCTCCACGGGAACGTATCCTTCACCGCTACAAAACACATCAAGTGCGAAGACTGAGTTGACGCGTACTTCTAAGCCTATCAAGTAGTCTCCGGTATCTGGATTCTTACACAATACTATGTCGCTGTGTTGTGAAACTGTGGTGGGATGACCGCCACATACCTTGCTCACATTGTAGATAACGTCAGTTGATCCTATCGTCAACGTGATCTCTACGCTTGCCGTATTTTTTTGTGGCTCGTCTGCTACAAACCCTCCGACGTCACCACGAATGATTATCGTGCCCGTGTCAAGCGTTCCTGGGAAGATATGCGCAATCACAATGAAGCCCGGTGTATTGCCATTGATATGATCGACAAGGTCGAAATCTTGATTGTTCAAACCTATAACGGAGCGCGCGCGTTCTACGACCGAATCTTGACGTCCCACATACAAGGCGCGTGAGGCACGCACACTGCCAACAACATCAACGCCCTGTTCAAAGACGTTGCAAGCAGATTCGGGTAAACCTACAGTCAATGTTGCGCCTCTTATGGCAGCAGATCCATACACATCGAGCGCGTGTTGCGGTGAAATCGTGCCCACACCGAGCCGCCCGCCCGAAAACACCGCCCATGGATAATTATCATCCGCAAAACTAATGCCGCCACCGCGCGTGCATCCAACTTGTGTTACACCTCCATCATCGTCGTGAACCAAGACAGGATACCGAGATGTATCGTTGCTGTGCCAGAACCCAGCCCAGCTGCCCACTGTCCCCGCCTTGCCAATCGCAGAATTGGCACCGATTACTGTAGCAGATGCGCGCACGTCGCCGCTTACGTCGATGCGATACTCTGGAGTCGGTGCACCAACTCCAAAACGACCCTCCGCATCAAATACGGCTACAAAAGATGCATTGGCATTACAAAATGTTATGGCGTTTGACGCTGATATGCTCATAGATCCTTCCGATGCGTTTACAGAAGCTTCACCAGATGGAGCATGTGAAAGGCTAAGACCTGCAACACTGCGGTCATGTCTAATCGTCAACAATGCAGGCTCTGGATCGTCATGAGACTCTCGTTGCACATGTAATGCGCCACCTTCAACCGTCAACAATGCGGTTGGATCATTGATCTGCACGTCGGATCCGATGATACCAACGTACCCATTCGCCGTGACACGCATGCGCTCAACACCCGACGTGCCCATTGTTATCGTGTTGTTGCATGAAGTCGACGATGCGACATCGATGAAAGCTGCAGGAGTTTCATCAACGTCACCACCTGCAACGAGCCTCACGAAACCGGCAGCGCGGATTTCACCGGGCCATGGCTCCGAGTTACTATTGGGAATCAACGGTGCCGTGGCGTTACAATACGACGATGCCAATCGCAATCCTGCCAACGCCATATTAGATGCCGTTATGCGAGTTCCAAGGATGCACAAGTCATCATCGACAGTGTCAACGATAGACGTAAGCGCGTTCAATTGATTGGATAGCGTAACCGGCCGAGAAAATGTTACACGGTCATCAGTAATCGTGATTGCAGTCAATGGATTATTACTGCTCGAAGTTACTCGCAGTGTTTGAGACGAGTCGCCGGTGTTGATCACGACATCACCGTTCAAGCTGTCCTGTACAATATCTCCATTGCTCGTCGATTCCCTAATCCAAAGGCCATGGTGGCCATCATCATCGACGTTGCCAACACCTATGCTTGGCGTTTCGTCATACCACGTGGCTGTTGTCATTTGGAGATACGGAATTGTTGTCTGTGAGAGTCTTCTCCAGAGTCTTCAGGTTTTTTCCAGACACAACAAAACAACACACCTTTTACTCTCTGTCTGCATATTTTCACTACCAGCTGCTTTCTTTTCTGTACATGATTGCAAATGATTATGATGTCACAACTACAACGATCCAATCCACAACAACAATCTAGTGAAGCCAATGTTCAAACATCATTATCAAAAAAGCTGGAAAAATACATCGCACCACTGTCCCAAAAATCGGGGGTGTCTCAAACACCTCCCCGCACACCACCTCCCCACGTTGCCATTCGAACGCCAACCCCATCTCCAAGGTTCCGCATCAGTTCAGGCTATGATATTCGTACGATCAAACAACACGTGGAGCCATTCCCTGTAGAGTTTTGTTTTTCACCAAGCGACTCAATGAAACCCACTAACGTGTCCGAATTCATGGTGCGGCGAAATAGCGGAATACTGGATATCTTCGAGACATCTTTGGAACCCGTGTATTATCATTTCAAACACGTCATTATGAATGACACGATCTACAATGCGCTTTACTACTCTATTTTCTTCACAGAGTCGTTTTCTCCCGATGGCAAGCATCCAGTCACGCAACGCATCGTCATATTGTTCAACGAACAAGCAAGGCCAGAGTGGGTATTTTTTGGTGCGCAAGACAACGGACAAGGCCTTTGGGTGCCATGGTCGGACTGTGAAAAAACAAGTGAAGACGGGGTACTGCGCGTGTTTGTGGCACCAAAAACGCACGCGTTTTATCCGAGGGCAAGAACTTATCTCCGGAACTTTGGGCTATCAAACGATGTCACTACCAACACGGGAAAACATTGGCGTCCAAGGAAAATGGATTTTCAACCGTCATCATCACAGTCATGGTCTCGCACGTACGAGTATATAGTGGATGGTGTCAAGACGCCCAAGTGTGTAGATGATCCTGAATGTACTAGCATCTCTCCTCTTCAACGATTTGCGCTTCCGATTACAAAAGGCAAACTGTCGCGCGCAAAAAAGATATCGATAATCCCGCCACTTGCACGTTCTTCGTATCTCACGTCGGCCATGGCCTCCAACACACCTCCACGCAGCCCTCGCGGTGGAAGTTGGACACATGCAAGCGATTTGTTTGCAGCTCGCTTCAATCTTGCAATGTAGTGTTGTTTACATGGTGGGTGTCGTGGCAACAGGCTGTGTCGTCGTGGCAACAGGCTGTGTCGTCGTGGCAACAGGCTGTGTCGTCGGTACAAGAGGTGAAGGCTCCGTAGTTGGTGAAGGCTCCGTCGCTAGTTTTTGTTGAAAAGCGACAGTCGCCGTAAGTTGCTTCAATTGTGCAGCAGATATACAAGCCGCATCCAGGCACAACGACGATGCTGTTATTTTCTTTTCGGGAACATTCACCATTGTTCCGATGCTTTCAATGTTTTTCGTCTGTCCGGCGTCTGATGTTTTCAGTAGGCTCAATGAAGAATCTGCATTCGTGGCTTGAGTTTTCAAACTCGTCAAACTTTCCGTCATGGTTTGGAATTGATCCTCTAGGAATGTCGCGGCTTGGGCAATGACAAGGGATGCCATATCAAAATCCGTGCGTAGCTCGTTAGCCTTGGCGAGAGACCCCGACGCGATTTTGTTTGTCGCCAAGACATCGGTCTTGAGTTGGGATACATCATCCTGTTGACTCTTTGATGTACGCTCCAAAGCCGTCGTACGCTTCTCATGTGCCTCTTGTTGCTCGCGCATCTTGGGGAGGTCTGAACTCTTGATCACCGACACATTGTACTGCAATGCTCGAATGTCCTCGCTGTTCTTAAAGACCCTGCGTGACAAACGAGCATCAACTTGACGCGCATCTTTGAGTTTTTGCACCGTGTACACGATGTGCAAGATGACAAGCGTGAAAGCAGCGATAATGAGAAGAAAGCACAAGGCGATCAACCAAATCATTGGATTTTCAATTTGTTCCTGTGCTCAACGTGTTGATTGTATATATATCAAATGATATTAATATATCTACTATACAAAGTGCAAAACAGCATGGACAACATCACATGGCCGTTGGCGTTCTTTGCGTGGTTCTTGGTGATGGTAATGCTCGTTATGAGTGTAGGGGCAGTCGTTGAACGACGTGCCAAGTGAGTTTACTTTGCAACGTGTAAAGTATATTGATAGTATATACAAATGGAAGAAGGAAACAGGATTCAAGATGATCATGCAAGCAGCAGCAGTAACAACTCGACGAACAGCAATAGCAACAAAAAAAGAAACAAACGTTCGCGGCTGGTGGTGGGTTCCAGCAACACCAAAGAACCTAATGCAACGTCAAACCAAAGAGATGATGATGATGGCGGCGCTGAAATTGACCACTGGCGTCGCACTACAGCGCGCTTGCAAGAGGACTTGAGCAAAGCTCGGCGAGAGATGCAACAGTTACGCGATGCACATAATGACCAGTTGAGGGATCAACGCATGCAGTATTTGACACTACGCGGCGAATGGGGACGTCAGAAACTGGAACTCGCTGCGTGCCAAGACCAACTCGATGAAGCCGAAATGGCCAAGGCAATGCTCGAAATAAATAACGATGAACTTTTTCGTAGAATTCATGCGTTGAATATGGAAATAGCTCGGATGCGGGGATCTATGCCTACAAATGCTACTGTTGTCGATGACGATGATGATGAATCTCCACAACCAGAAGCCATGGGCAACACATTATGTTTGTGCTGTTGTGAAGCCAGCATAGATACAGTGTTTCGTTGTAGACATGCTGTCATGTGCGAAGATTGTGTCATTCGCATGATGCATCACGCCGATGAAAGTGATGTCTATGAAGACGAGACCGCAGCACGATGTCCAATCTGCAGAGATCCTATCACTTTCACACGTGCCGGCCCAGGAGACAGTGGGCTGTTGTTGGCCCCCTATACACGCATCTTTATCGGCGCTTGATCCGACAGTGAACAAAAAGAATATATCTTTTCTTAGAATAGTGTTGTTCATCGTATTGTTCATCGTATTGTTCATCGTACACGCAAAATACACAAGTCATGTCTTTGCCATATCCACTCACCGTCATCGGCAACAATCAACAAACCCTGAGCAGCAAAAGCGTCCAGATCTCGGCAAACGCTTCTCCTGACAGTCCTGTGACCTTTGCAAAAATCCGCACCGATACTTCAAAAATCATCAAGGCGTTGTTCAAAAACAGCAACAGCGCAAACGCAAACGCAAACGCAAACGCAACCTACTTCAGTATTACACCGCCACACAATACTTGGGCAAACAATTCTACCTATGGACAAGTCTCCGCATCCTCCAAGAACTTGTCGATCACTTGGTCGAACGAACCGACGATGCAGCCTCTTTCTTATTCGAGTGCATTCCCTGACAAAGAAACAGATGATTCAAAGAAGGAGTTCGCGCCTGCCATTGCAAAAATGTACATCCAGTATGTCGTCACGTATGTGTGTGATGCCCTCTCAAAACTAGTCGTAGACAAAAAGTCTTTGCCAGAGGTACAAAATCAACTTGATGCGCGCTTTACATATAGCATGAAGGCAATGTTGACAGAATTGTCACGATGAACCACCCTACCATCACCGTCCCTTGGACGCGGTGCTAGCCAACGAGTCCGCTTGCATGTTTCCGTGCCATAGGTGCCAAGCCCTGCTCGATTTGTCACGGGGTTCAATTCCATGGCCACGAACATGCACAAACACCGCGGACGTCTGTTGCACAAGTTTCAATACATCTTCAATCAAACGCCTGTTTTGCACCGGCTGGTTCTTTGATGCCTTTCGCCAGCCGTTACGCTTCCACTGTGCAGACCACACCGTTATGCATTTGATGCTATACATCGAGTCCGTGTTCACAATGATCTTTTTTTGCGAGGACCCGACACGCGACAATGCGTGCCATATGGCCATGAGTTCCATCGTTTGATTTGTTATCGCGTTCAAAGATGTCGTGATGTCGTTATGATCATAGCGTTTGCTAAAGTTTCGCTTGTCTCCGATCCCAAAAAACACCCCGACACCGCCAACGGCATTTCGCTTGCCATTCCCAATGCATGACCCGTCGGCAAATACTTCTTGAGTCGTGGATGTAGGTGTTGATGTCGTGTTTGTTGATGTCGTGTTTGTTGACTTGAGTGTTGATGTCGTGTTTGTTGACTTGAGTGTTGATGTCGTGTTTTTAAAGTATTGCATGATGCTCGAACGTACACGTGGGTTTTTGCTGTGTGTGTCATACAAGTCATCAAAAGCAAGATGATGATCTGCTGCAATAGTTGTGGCTGTGTTACTTGTGGCTGTGTTACTTAAGGCTGTGTTACTTGTGGCTGAGTTAACCGTGGTGGTAGTAGCAGGTAGACGTCGGATGAAGCGATCCATCAATGTATGCGTGCTCGTTCAGTGTGCTACACTTCGCCTAGATAAAGACATTGCACAACGAGACTAAGCAACAAACTTCAACACTCAGCTACAATACACAGCAACACAGCTACAACGCTCAGCTACAACGCTCAGCTACAACGCTCAGCTACAACGGTCAAAACATGACATCATCCATAGGCAGCGGTTCTTATGGCAATGTCACATCCGTGCGTAATGACTGCGTCAAGCGTTGTGACGTATTTGATGATACCGGTCTCCTTATACGTCCAAACTTGATGGAAGCTGTAGCAGCAGCCTATCTGTGTGCACAACCAGCACATGAAGTTGTTGGCGTTGTCACGTACAAAGGCGTTAGGGCAAAGAACGCAACGAAGAGCACACGCGCCTCGTTTCACATACGGATGGAGCGCTCCGTCCATGGCAGCCTACATCGCTTCATACAATCTCATACATTCCATGAACGAATGCGCGTTTTTCAACGGATGGTCGACCAGTTATCTCGGGCCATCATGACACTTCACGACCAAGGCTTCACGCATGGAGATCTTAAACCGTCAAATGTGATTGTCACAGACGCTTTTTTGGACACCTTTTCGTGCAAAGTCATTGATCTTGGGTCGTGTGTATTGTATCGCGAATGTGAGGACAAGGCTCGACAACACGAGTATTGTACTTACACTCATGCCCCACCCGAGTACTTTACGCGCTCTTGCCTACTCAGAGAGGACGTCATCAGAAAGCACGATGCGTACTCGCTCGGTGCAATCATGCACGACTTTATCTACAAGACTTCATTGTACAACGTCGAGCAAGCAGAGTCTTTCGACAACGTTAAACATCTTCACAAAAATGGTCTAATACAATACCCTACATCATGCCCCGCTGGCGTCCCTACGCACTTGTTCGATATGATGATGGCGTTACTTCGAGTTAACCCACACCAACGTGCCAGCATTGACGATGTATGTAGGCAACCCACGTCGGTGAGGTACATTGGCATGTTTTATAATTACCCTCGAATGAATCATGCACAATTGCAAAAGGCTTGGCGTGATCAACAAAGCATGGCTTATAACATCATCACTCGTCACATAAATGATGATAAGATTCGATCCATTGCTCTATCCATGTGCGATCGATTTGTGTACGCATTGGGAAGCCCATGCTCTTCTACAGAAGTGCGGGCTTGTGCTTGCATTGCAAACACGCTTATCACGGCTTCAAACGTGTCAGTTCTTGGTGACGATGAATTGCATGATGCTATCATTAATGTGATGCAAACGTTGCGATGCAGGGTCATTTGACACGTTTAATTGTAAACTTTTGTCAACATACTGCAGTGAAGAACATACTTGCTAGAGAAAAATTTACAATGTCTGCCTTCGATAACGATGCCAAGAAAATTGTGTTATGGTTCTTTACGACCAAAATGGGAGGCGCTATATCAGCACTCGTCATCATCTTGTGGGCGATCGGCCGGTTGACAATCGACACAATGGATACGAGTGGGTGAGGGCTGCACACCAATAGAAAGATCTTTATCATGAGTATGGTAGGATGTTTACACCTAGCTACATATCAATCGTTTCCGTCACGATCATTGCATTGCTTGTCTCTTGTATCGTATGTATCATCTACTACTCCTCTGGAGCTCGTCAACATTACAAGTTGACAAATGATGTATCGTGTGCCGTTGTCATAGGGGAACATCCTAGTGCGTCGAATCCAGGTCGTGTCGTTTGCTTTGATGTGGGACGTTATCCCAACGTCGCAATGCGCATTCCCTTCTCGCCTCAATACATCCGCGTTGCACCAGGGTACAAGTTGATTGCGTTCTCTCAACGCCAATTTGGCGAGCCGGTACGATATCGCATGGATGGACCTGCCGAACGCATCATATTGTGTGATGGACGAGAAGGACCCGAATCCAAGATCAATTCTTTGATTGTCACGCTTGGCATCACGCGTGGCGTGCAAGTGGATGATTGCAAAGCACTTGTTCGCATGAAAGATGGAAGCGAATTGTGCGTTAGCGAAGGCAATCCGCAACCCTCATTTGCAAGCACGCCTGTGTCAATCGACGTCCAAAAGGGATATCAATTGATCGCCACGTCTCAGCGACACTTTATGGGTGAGCGAGTTGCCGACTTTGTTGGGCCCATGCAACGCGACTTGGTAAACCCCAAAACCCAAAGTACCAAGTCATCCTGGGCAGCCATCAAAGTCCAGCCTTGTCTCTTGACTCTATATGCCCAGGTGAACATGAGCGGCATGCGGCGGTGCGTCAACGGTCCAATGCCATCCATCTTGACATTCCGACCCATGAGCTTCGCGCTTGCTGATGACACTAGGCTCCGCGTCTACTCTGAAAAGAACTTTGCTGGGGAAATCGTGTTCGAGGCATATGGGCCGCGTGCGGACAACTGTCCAAAGGCCACGATAGGACGGTGGGGGTCCTTGCACATTGAATCTATCCGCTGATGATGAGATCAGCGTTGTTTTTAGAACGCAAAGAAAAATATCGTGCTCTTCTATCGGATACAAATGCTCATGCCACACATCGAGGTACGCGATGTGCAATATGTCGGCGCAGCGGGCGCATTGGTGCTGATCGCCCTGGCAGTTTCCCTAGATGCACAGGTTATCAAGAAGGTCATGGGTCTTTCCATCATCGCAGTACTTGTTGTGTTGCTTGCCAATCGCTCGATCGTCATCGTTGATCGCGACACAAACATTAAACAATCGGACGTTGCGCCGGACACTACAAAACGTCAACTACGAGGCGACATGTATCAGGTCAGGCGCACCATGGACCACACAAACCTGACTGCCATTTTGCATCCAGACGTTTCGGCACACATTAGACGCATGCACAAGTTGTATGGAAAGAGCAACAAGGGTACAGTCGACATCATCGCAAGCGACATCGAGCATTTCATCAGTACGTATTCTCAAACACTGATGTTGAAGCAAACACAAGGATCTGCCGCGCGCCCGCTGTATGAACAGCTACATGATATGCGGAACAGCATCATCAATTCAATGGTCTCTCTCTTATATGCAAAGCCTCACGCCCACACCTCCAGAACTGTCATGTTGAATATTATCAATAGCTTTAAACGGCACAGTATGCGTTGTCTTCAAATACTGCACAACAAATTCGGACAACATGATCTGCAAGTCGATGCACCTATTGCACCCCGATCATTCGATCCAATTCGTATTCACGATCCTTTTTCGGTGCACATCTGACATTTCGCGCGCGTCCCATTCATGCCATTCATTTTCTACATGTCCTGAAGTAAAATCCCCATGACCGTTGTTGCTGATTCACCCATCGGCACAAGACTCGCTAGCCTCATCATCGAAGCCTTTGCTGACAATGATTTTGTCGATGTGACACCTTTTACAATCGACCTCCAAGGCATGAACGACACAGAATGCCAACGTTTGTTGAAACGAGTCTTGGTGCACGCGCGCAAAACCAACACCGTGTCAATGTCGCAACGAGCGTTGAGCGTGCAAGATTGCACCAACAACAGAGACTTGCTGCTTTGTATCCTATTGTGTCTACATCACACACATACATTATAATTCTTTCTACGTAATATGTTAAGATCAACACTACCAACCAAAAGACAACCACAGCGTAAACACAGGACACATGCCACAAGCGACCAAACCGGCTGTTAAAAAAACAGCCAAAGCCAAGACGGGTAAGGGCAAGGCGGTCGTCAAATCCGCCAAGAGACACACAGGTGGATCACAGGCATCCGATAACGTTGTTAGCTCAATGTCGAGCAATGCGTTTGCACGACTAGACAGCTTATTCACAGATCGTATACAAACCACCGCGCGAGGTGGGGGCGCGCGCGCTACGCCAAAGCCACGTAAAGCGGTGAAACCGAAACGCACTAGGACAGGTGCAAAAAAACCAAAGGTGATCGGAGGCGCTGGATCATCTGCATCCAACGCCGTTCTTGCAAACATGACTCCCGCGGCATTCCAAGAGATCAACGCTCATATGAACGGCGTTGCTCCAGAAGCGCAACTAGGGGGTGGTGCAAGCAAAAAGGCAAAGGTCAACAAAAACAAACCTGACAAACCTACCAAACCTACCAAACCTACCAAACCACCTACCAAATCGACAAAAGCGCAGGGGAAGGTAAAGGCGGGAAAGGGCAAGGGAAAGGCCCGCATCACCAAGACGGCTAAAAGGAGGATGAAAGGAGGAAGCGGAACGATCGATGGCACATGCGCCAACTCTGGAACCAATCTCTTTCACACAAAGGAAGACGCCTCAATGACGCCGGCGCTACCCATGGCAAGCGAGACCCGGTTCAGCACGTGCGCGTTCAAAGACGTGTTGACTGCGGCGCCAACGAGCTTGGGTCCCTATACCCCCTACCAATACCTTCCCACAAGTGACGCATCACTTTTTAGCCTATAAAGCAAGTAAACAAAAACAAACTCACTTGAGACACTCTTTCAACAGACCCTGCTTCTTCTTCAGCGTAGCAGGATTGATGAAAGCGTTGATGACCGAGTCTGAAATTGGGTGCTTATTCGTATTGCATACGTGATACACGACGGTGGCGGCCAATTGCTTTTGTTGAGTTCCCATGAGTCCTGGGAACACACGAGCGCGATGAGCAATGTCGATGCATTCTTTCGTTAACTTGAACCGCTGGTTTGACAGGTCCGTCGAGGGAAATACAATGCCCATAATGGCACGGATCTCATCATCATCACAGCACGACACATTCATTTTCTCGACATTGTCCATCTCTTCACGCATGACAGGATCTCGTTTCAAAACATCCATCACTTTATCGATGTCTTTGCGGGCGATCCGAGCCACGTTGAACTGACGAGCAATGTCCTTGTGATCAACCCCGTTACGCGACACAAAGGTTGCACATACCGCTTTCACCATGTTGATGTTCTTGGCCAACGCGCTGTTCGAGTCTTGTTTCTTGAATGATCGAATCATGCGGCCGGCAAGCAGAGCATTCGCATGGACCACACACAAAGACGTCTCGAGCTCGTGTTGGTAGTCTGAGATGATCTTGTCCATATCGTCCACCGAAGCCGCTCCGATAACTTGCATGTGAAGCTTTGCCATCTTGCGGCTCCCGCCATCGATGTGTGTGTAGTTGTGTGTGTTGTAGTTGTATGGCTGCAAGAACTCCTCCTC
>JACCDY011166301.1_pt1 | contig 11560 bp, 5 predicted proteins | sample 7446391 | NCBI WGS metagenome assembly JACCDY01 (sample SAMN15323451, study PRJNA562643) | freshwater metagenome | isolation source: river surface water | place: USA:Blue River Watershed | collected 2017-08-18
TAAAACATTAATCCAAGAAATTCACCAACAAAAAACATTGAACACGATTTATTTTTATATCGATCTAAATACATTCCTGTCGTTTTCAATGCAATACGAAATCCTGACATAAATAAAATATATATCAAGCATAATGCAAATCGATGAGAAAAGTTTGCTTGTATCGTGCGAAAGTACATTGTAAAAAATATTAATGAGATGTAGTTTCCAGTGTATAGAAAAAGGTAAATCGATAAAACTACCCAAATTTCTCTGCGATTCGCTTGCGGTGCAATTCCTCCAAATTGTGCCATGTAAACCTTTTGCTGAAATCTTGGTAAGAAAAAGAAATATTTTTCATGCAAGCAACTTTGAACGATGGATAGCAAATCTTGGAAAGGCTTATTAATAGTTATTTTATGAAAATATTTGGATGATGGTTCTCCCATAGATGGGCTGATAGACTCATTCCCTGGATCTGTTGATGATGACAAAGTCAACGAAAATAACGATGAATTAGCATGAGAACAATTTATATCATAACTGTGACCCGATTCCGGTTCATTTGGAGCTTCCATGAGATTCAACGAGATACCAACAGTCGAAACGGCTCTACCTCCTATTGTAGAATCATCCAGACCCATGGCAGCAAAAGTTGCACCCCAATCTTGATGATATGAAGATAAATTCGATGAGTTTGAATGAGTTGTTCGAGACATTCCAAACGACGGATCGCGTTTTAATTTTTCTAAAGCTTGTAATTGTTGTCTCGATTTGGGAGTTGTCAAACAATCAATCGCAAAGACCGAAACCATCCAAACCGTTGGCAAAGTTTGAATTACATTTGCCATAATGTATGAGTCTTCCATATTTAGGAACCACAAAATAGTATTCGATATCGGGGCAACAAACACACCAAAATAAGCCAGGATATAGATACTATCAGGTGAATCGGGCAAGACGTTATTGGCCATTTCAATCTTCGAGATACATATCATAGCAACCCAAAACTCTTTTTTAAACCATGTGTACAACCAGAAATCATATACCGGAATAATGGTATAAATCCATGCCAATAGTAATGCTTTGCATATTGATTTGAATGGTAGAGAATTCTCACTCGACCAGAAATTTATAAAAGATGATGTAACCGATGACAATGTGCTACTACTATTCACCAACAGTGATATATTTTCATTCAGGCCATTATCTTGGGATGCAACATCAGAAGCAACAATATCAGCATTAGATTGTTCTTGCATTGGATTCATCTTGATTTGAGATTTCGTGATTACAATATGAAATGCTCGGAAATTCGCTAAAATGAGGATAATTTGACCATCTTCATCGTCAACAACTAAATCGACCACAAAACGCTAGTCTTGTTGGAACGGTTGGAAAGATTTTAATTAATAAGCTTACCACAGACCAATCCCAAATAAGTCTTATAAGGATATAAGCTTTACGCCATCTAATATTTACACCATCAAAAGTAATCCTATAGGTCTAAAATATTCTTCGAATCTTTTTGGAGGATTTGGGATTGCGATTTTGGGATTGACTGTACTTTTGTTATTTGGTTGGTATTCTTACTCACAACGTAACTAAAAGATTTTTGATTTTCACTAGCGTGTAAACACATTGAATATCTATTTAGGGGGGGAAAGAGCACGCAATTCTTGCGAAAATGATCAGCTCTATTGGAGACGAAAGCAATGCCTCCTCGTCGGAAGGATCTTCTGTTAATCCACTTCATGTCCAGGGCGAAGAAAATGGTAATAAAATTATAGCGACTGCCAATCAAGAAAGCGATGGTAGTAAAAGTGAAGACGTTGGTTGGTTCGCTCGATTTTATGAGTCTGCTCTTCCAAGTTATCACTCTCGCCCTTTCCAAGTCATTACAAGAGCCTTTTTAATTGCTTGGATATATGCAATCATTCCAGTCAACAATTACTGGATTTATACATTAGTGAAAAGTCAACTTTGGGTAATTGTTGTCTCAGCAACAGAAATTGAAATATTTTCTAATAATCTCCCCGACACACCCGATAGTATCTACATTATCGCTTATTTTGGTATTTTTATTGCACCCATTTGTCATATATGGTTATGGTATTTAAATATGCAAAATTCTTTTCTATTTGCTAGTATATTACCAACATTTTCATTATTTTGGATAATGTTTATATTTTCTATTGATTGTTTACGTTATCCTATTTCCACACAACAATTACGTTTACAAAGAAAATTAAAACGTTATGAAGAATTTGGTATGTTAAAAGCATCAGTCGATGGTTCTGCTTCGTTAGTTAAACGTAAGAAAGTTATTGAAAGAAGAGATTGGGCAGCAATGTTTGCTGCAACTGGAATGGAATCGACGACATCTAGTTTTTCTAGTGCATCATCATCTACATCTGGTACTACTATCTCCACCGATTCAATGAGTAGTATGTTAGGCTTATCTATGCATACCATTGTTAATACACAAGGTTCTCCGCGCTATCCTGCAGTAGTTAATACTGGTCTCACTGCCACTGACCATGGTACCCCGTCGGTAAATCAAGAGGGCGGTGTGACTATGGACTTCATTGACATAGAAACTTTCGAAGCGAATATGGATAATCAAAGCTTCTTTCAAGATTATCAAGGTACTCCTGACTTTGATTTAGACGATGTTGATAATTTTCCAACTTCAGCAAGTATGGTTTTAGAGACTTCGACTGACAAACCCTCGACCAATATGAATACCACAAGATGTATGGATATTGTAACACATTTTCTAAGTTATCTCACTTATCTTTGGGCAGCATGTATTCAATATTCTTACAATTGTATTGATGCATGTTTTCAAGAAAAATATTTCTTTTTTTTACCAAGATTTTGGCAAAAGTATTATATTAAGAAATTTGGGGGTATCGCACCACAAACTAATCGTAGTATGATGTGGGCAGCTGTATCATTATTTTTAATTGTATATTCTGCTAATTATATATTTTTAATATATTTTACAATGTATTTTCGTACAATACAAGCAGATACAGCACATCGTTTTGGTTTATTTTTTATTTATATCTTTATTACATCAGGATTTCGTATTGCATTAAAATCAATTGGAATGTATTTAGATCGATATAAAAATAAATCGTGTTCAATGTTTTTTGTTGGTGAATTTCTTGGATTAATGTTTTATTATATATTTTATCGTGTTTTATTTGAATCGATTCATAGTATACCAGAATTTCTTGCTTTGCAAGCGTTGCATCTGGTATCTGAATGGATATTGTATGTATTACGAGCCACTGAATGGTATTATCAAACCACGGAGTATTTCGGTGAGAAATACTTTTCATGGGCATTGATGAAACCACGATTATCACATGCATATTGGCAACAGTTTATTGCATTAGATTTTGGTATTCGTTGTACTGTTTTTGTTTCAACAGCATTTGGGTTTTTAGTGTTATTGACAACAGTACAATTTGTACCATATCTGAATGCAACGAATGGTTTACATGTCACATTACTCAATTATGAGAAAACAGCAGGATTTATTATTTTAGCTGTTGTCCTTGAAATTGCAAATGCTGCATTAGTTAATGTAGTATATTTTCAAAAGGTGAATTTACATGTACGGCAAGAGCTATTGCATTGCTTCTCATTGAAGCAGTTTTCGTTTATTGTGATGATCCTTGGCACTGTGATGTTTATCAATCCTGTGTTTGCTTTCACTATGGTAGAATATCAGCATTAAAAACATGTGTTGGGTATGGTGATACATAAAAGATCAAAATTGTTGTAAAAATTATTGCTGCTATCAAACGAATGAGAATGTTTGTCTCCAGTGTTGTCTCTGTCCGTGTTCGTATGTCCCTCCCTCCCTTTTAAGTTTGTGCTGTGTGAAATGTATTTGTGTGTAATTCCCACTGTTTATTATCATATTCTTGTTGATTGAAAGTTTTGGAATAATGTCACATAGTTTCCATCGATCTGGGATTATGGAAGATATATAATGGTAGTAGTGTGTTGATAATAATTGAAAATGCTTATTAATAAAGTTCGCTTATATTGTGACATAGTATAGAATGCAGAATCTGATTGTAGTTTGACTATCTCAATGGTATTAAATAATTGTGCTTAATTTAAGGTTAATACATTTCTTTGCACTCAACTCTAACTACTATGCGACACTGCTTTTGAAATTACTAAACTTTCCCTTACTTCATATCTGTTTTTCATTCTTTTCTTCTTATTACATTGTTTTCTATCTAATAACTGTTAATAAAACCATACGAAGCATTGCATAGCATTTGTCAACTTTTACAATATGCACTTTATTACCTTATTATGGGTTGGGTTCTATTGAATAGACCATAGTGTGCGAACGAATAATAGGAAAATGCAACACGAAAGAAAAGGTTTAATACAAATTCTTATTCTCTTTTATTGAACATAAACAATCTGAGTTATAAAATAGGAACATGTATTTATGCGATGATGAGCTGTGAGAAACCTGATACTTTATCGGAGAAAGAAAGAAAGAGAAAGACCAATTAGAAATATCAACACAATACAAACAAAACATATAAAAACTGTGTGATATGGAGACTCTTTGAAAAGTACTGGCACAATAATTGAAACATGCGGCCATAATAACATTAAGAGAGGCGAGATGATGGTACGGTACAAGCAATGAGAGGAGTCAATGGTCAAAATGGTTAAGAGGAGGGTCCATGGTGGCGGAATATGGTTCAATAAGTAAACATTAAAAAATACAATTACATACAGAGAGAGAGAGAGAGGGAGAGAGAGAGAGAGGGAGAGAGAGAAGGATTTTATTCATTTTCTCATAGCTTTCTTTGCATCAAGTTCTTGTTCGATGGCAGCGATTCGCATAAGTATCGTCCGTTCAACTGGAATGAGCCACGGCATCAGATAGTACTTGATACCCAATCGCTTCTTCAATGTCTCGCCAGTGGTCGCCTCATCATCTGCTCCATCGGTGTTGAATAATCATGGGCAATAGCGCCATATCTCCTCCACCGAAAGATTTTCGTATTGAACGCTGTTGTAAGACCTTTCAACGTAAGGAAGATAATAATCCACCAGCTAGTCTAAAAGAAGCATTGGATTACTTAGAAAGTATTGATAGTAGTGATAATACGATATATACATTTGCACAAGTTGAGTCATTGACCTCAAAGTTCCCCGCTCTTATACAAGCTTCAGATCCACATTATTGAGAATACACTTGGTCAATATTGGCGGGATACTCATAAAGCAAAACTCAAAGATGCTCAAGAAGATTCAAAAAAGCGAGAACTCGATGCATTAGCTAACTAAACAACGCAAAGCGAGTGCAACTTGATTGAAGAGAGAAATGAGCGAGTAGAAGGAAAGCGTAGTTATAAGGTTGCGGGACGTAATCATCAAGTTCTTTTCAGATGGTGAACCGCTTCTGCTAGGCAATGGCCTTTAATTTTGATTCAACAAAATAGCAATCCATCGCAAATCGTCTTTCTTTGAAACAAACGCGTTTTTAAACACAAGACAAAACAATGACTCTTCTTAATTTAAAAACATGATCACTACAATGCTAAATTTACACAAACACAATCCTACACATAGACAATGTGATAATGTATTCCTCTTTGGATGAAGCGTAAGATAAAAATTATAATTATATAATATTATAGATGTTAATCAAATTAAAAATAATTAAACGTAGATCGATAAGCTCAAATGGCTTTGATTATTTCCTTGTATGTTTACTACTTCCTACCTATTTGTATATGGTATAATAATTGCACAACATAATATACCATTTGCTACAATGCCATTAGTAATATTTAAAATTATTATATATTTGATGATTAAATTACCTGATCATAATATTCTTCGAATTGTCTACATGGCCTTACCGTAACATTATCAAGACTATTCGCTCACCACCAACACTATGCGAGGACAACGGCCAATGGTCTGTTATCTATATTTCCCATATAACTATCAACTTTGAAGGAGGATGACACAATAGATATATATTATACAAACACTCTTTATTGGATATTTGAATGAAGACGCAGAAAGAATACACTCAATTTATCGCTCATGTACATGACATAGCGACAGAGCACTATACTCTTGACAATATAGCGCAGCGGATATCGATATAACATGAGATACGACACGCTACTCAATAAAGTTGCATGCAGAGAGATACCGGGAGAGGCACGGATGATAGAAAGAAAGAAGAAACCTGTTGAAAAAACATGAACAGCAGGAGTGAGAGAGGTAGAAAGAGAATGACTACTCTAACATATCAATCACAAACTCAATCTGCTATTAACATTGCTTAGGTTTCGCAATACACTATTGGACACAAACACACCAACACAGACACTCAATCTGATATACTACTCTCAGTATCATTATCAATCGTTTAGTTTATCACATGCAGGTTGAGTATAATAGTATTTATTAAACAATCACTGACATCAACCAATCAAACACTACTATCCATCACATCGTACCGAATGTATTCTGCGTTATTACATATGTTATCCTACTTGGCCACTATCAAATACAAGAATGCAACAAAGCAACCCTCAACTCATACAAAGCATTACAAATACAACGAAGAGAAAATTATTGAGTTTTGTGTAGAACTTAAGTAAATCATATCCGCAAAACCATGCCAACTTAAATTCGAAATTGGATAGACGACAACACAAACAAAGCCCAAACACAGAAATGTTGGATTGGGGAACGAGTACATGGGACAACGAATTCAATCCACTACAACATTGATGGAACATTCATACACAACAATTGTACATCATAGAAAAAAAATACTGTGTTATATATTAACTATGAAAACATGAACAATTGATATCGATATATTGCAGTGGTACATAGAAAGGAACGTACACACATGCAAAAGGGCTTAATTACAATGGTGTGTATATTGTATGCATTGGTAGCAAAAAGAAACTACTGCATAAAACAAAGACAAAACATACAGTTGAGAAAAAGTTAACCGTATTACATGTGTGTATTAAATATTACAAATCATGTCAATTCATCGGAGAAGATTTATGATTCCAGCGATATCGTAAAGTACAGGAAGAACAATATGAAGGCGAGATATTTCACCGACATGACAAACACCATCCTATTAACAGACACGCAACGCAGCATTAAAATGAATGATCAAGAAGGTATCAACAAACAACAACTTACCAATGCTTTAGTGTGAATCCAGCCCATGCAATCATTAAGTAGGTTGTAACCATAATGACAGCCAACAAGAGAATTGATAACACAACACCATCATCTCTTAGTGCTGAGTAGGGATGTCCACCATGTACGACGATATATGTCAACCATGGCAAACCAAGTCCAATATAATTGCTGAAAACATTCGATCCAATCGCATTACATACTGCAATATCACCATAACCATTTCTAGCTACTACTATACTTGACCATGCGGCGGGATAAGAGGCAGCCCAGGCACCAATAGTCAATCCCATCACTGCACCACTAATATTCATCATGTTTGCTAGACGAGACAACCCATCAATCAAGATATATGTCATCACAGCAACCCATAGAAAACTTATGGTGATCGATAGGATAGCTTTGTGTTCACTACCACCTCGACGTACATCAGGTGTGGAAACATAGATCAAATATTTGAGAGGAAAAGTGAAATAATACCATACTTTCTGCCACATTATTGCAGGTACAGCAAAGGCAGTCTCACCAACACTCTCATTATCTGGATCTGCTAAATCATCAACTCCTTGAATGATTTCATTCCTATTTACAATAAAAGTAAGTCAGCAAATTATGATTCACGGTGGATTCACTATAACAGTAGCTTACATTGATTTTAATGCCAAAGCACGCAATTCTGATTCTGATCTCTTTTTAATATCATCTAAAAATTCATACATTTTTGATAATACAGCATGAAAGATTTCAGCTGACGGTGCACGAAAACTATATGATTTTCTTTTTAAACGTAATTTAATATTAAATTCAAATGCTTCACGATCAGTAATTGTAACTTCTTCTAAATCAAAGACATCAATAAATCTTACATGTTGTCCGCGCATTGGTAAATAATAATCAAGTTTATAAAATAAACCATTATTATTAAATGTAAAATAACGTAATTTCCATTTACGACTGGACGGAAAACATCCGAAATCATTTGATGAATAGAAAACTGATTTAATAAACATTGAAAAGTCTTCTAATGGTGAATGATTTGCAAGAACAAGCGATGGTCCTTGATCAGCAAAATGAGGACCAACATTGCTTGATGAAATCATTTCAAATTCTATTGGTAATGAAGTGACTTCTTCAATGCGAGAGTGTAGATAATGTGCAGATAAAGGTGATGACGATTGGGCACAAGTTGCTCCTGATGATGATGGCGCATATGTGATGGATTCTTTATTACTTGGAGCCGGTGATGATTTTGATTTGACCTTAGTATTGGTTGGAACAGGAGAAGGTGTTGGTGCATCATCAATCATGTAATGATCGTACATACTGGCATCTACATCATCCGTACTGCCTAACGAGTATGAGTGATGTCTTCGTTGCAATAACCCACCGACACCACTATTAGTGGAAGTATTGATGTTACCACTGCAATTACCAATTCCTCCTACAATAATTTGAGTTGTGGAAGTATGACTGACATGAGATCTCTCTTCATCACTATCAATGCTGCGATGTGACGAAGAAGGTAATTCACCCATTAAATTGCGACTTGACATACGAGAACTACTAGTAAATGGTGAAATGAGTAAAACCATCCATGATTCTAATCCTTTTCGATATTTGTTGAAGACTTTAACAGTCATTGTTGATATCTCAGTGAAGTAACCATCAACTAAACAATATAAAATATAACTAAAGACCAAGACAAAGGCTGCTAACCATGGCACCGACAGACATGAAAGCCATTGTTCACGCTCAAATGCATGTAAAAATGCTTGGTGCAGATCACCTTTTGCAGCCCATATCACCAAGACACAAGACACCAGATAAAAGAAGACTTCACGTGTCAATACAATTGGATCTAATTTTAGAGTCTTTCGTGGAGCAACTTGAATACTAAGTGCGATGTTAAGTAATTGGTTGAATATATTGCCACCAACAACTGTACCTACACCGATTGCTGTATTAGCTACAAAGAGTCCAACGAAAGAAGCAAACAGTACAGGCAATGATAATCCTGTACCAATGAAAATAGCACCTGCAATATCATCAGAAATTTGATTACGTTTACAAAAGACAGTGATGGCAGGAACGGAATATTCTTCACATATAAATGACAATCCCCAAAACATAGCAATGATAGAAGCAACAATTAAGATGAAACCTCTGTGATGAAAATAGAGTCGTTACAAATTTTTAATTATAAAGAATCTTGACCACATCACTTACCCATCCATAATCCAGCCCGCGGTAGGATCACTATCAACACTGCCTGAGCAAGAGGACAAATTATCTTCTCCTGATACTGTACTCATCGCTGAAATCAATATTATCCTAGATATCTGCAACGAAAGTGTTTTCGTTCAGTCGTCTTCAACGACGAAGCTGGCAACAGTAAATTGAGCAATAGTTGTAGGAAATTGAAATTTAATACTTTTTCAATCAAAGCAACCGGACCGACCAGCAGCTCTGACTGAAACTTGAAGTTCTGGAGGAAAAAATCAAATTGATGTGAAATCCGTATACGAATATTTGCATGAGAAATGAAGAATGAAGCAGAGTGGAAAGGCAGGAAGACGGAGTACCAACCAAACAACCAAACCTGATGAAAATGGATATTGAAATCGAACATAAAATATGAACGGAATTCCAGGTTTCCTTCTGGCCGAAGTCCTTCGTCCATTTGTTGGTTCGTCCGCCCCACCAAACTCTGGTCGGCGCCGGCGCCACTTCTTTTGCTTTGCGTTCATCGTTTTGTTCTGGTATCGTTTGTGCAGAAAAAATTGCGATATATCATCTTAATTCTATTCTATTCCAATCGAAAGTTAAATTGCACTATTGCTTGAACCACACAGTTTTATTCGTTCACTCCGGAAATGTCATCCGTTATCCCATCTGGTGACGCACCAGTTTCCAATGAAGATGCTGAACCGATGACCGCAGCAGTATTGTCAGTTTATCTGATGGTATTGATCGTCACTTTTCTCACTGTGTACAAACTTGCGAATACAGTAAAGTGGCAATGGATCCCCTCATCTTGTCTGTATATTCTGTCGGGTATGCTTGTTTATGGAGGTTTATGTATGAGATTCAACAATTTCAATCCAAGTTTTGATCCAACTGTATTCTTCCTCATGCTGTTGCCACCCGTGATATTCAATTCTGGTCTGGAGGTGAATATTCCTATCTTTTTCCAGAATTATGCAACCATCATGGTTTTTGCCAATTTGGGCACAATTATTAATGCTATTGTGATTGGTCTCATCATGTACTGGGTAGGTTCAGTGGATGCTTCACCAACAATTATGATGTCAGAAGGTCTCTCTTTTGGTTCCGTGGTTAGCGCAACTGATCCAGTAACGACTATCGCAGTGTTTGATCGATTCAAAGTGGATCCCAATCTATACACTATTATCGTTGGAGTATCAGTCTTAGATGATGCTATTTCGGTAATACTCTTTAAGATTTTTAATGCGTTTATTTCTGGAGATGGACTCAACCCAGGAGGACTAGTGCTTGCTGCAATTCTCTTCCTCGTTAAAATGTTTGGTTCCATGGCCTGTGGATTCTGTTTGGGATTAATCTTCAGTCATTTGATACATTTCCAAGTTTTTAAGGAAAACAAGACTTTGCTTATGTGTATCTCGATTTTCTACTTGTATTTCATCTATGCGATTGCAGATGCCTTCTACCTATCAGGCATAATTTCGTCAATGCTTGCTGGAATTTCATTCCAATATTTTCATAAATATCGACAAGCAGTTGATCGAACCAATGTAAATCAAAGTGAAGGAGATGAATGCTTTGAACAAGTCCGTAGTCTAATCAATCAATGGTCTTTTCTTTTTGAGTCAATTGTTTTTGTTTACATTGGTTTGACTATCTTCTATCATCCTGCTCGGGATAATGGTGATGCTGCTTTTGTATTTTGGTCTTTTGTTGCATGCATCATTGGAAGAGTTGCCCAGATCTATCCACTCTCACAAGTCCTTAACTTCTATCAGAAGCAAATGAATAGTGATGATCGTGACCGCCATGTTGCTGTCCGTATAACGGAGGATTCAAGCCATGACAACAGTCATCCACCGCAACCAGAAGTTGTTGTTGCTAGTGGAGGTTTTCCAGTTCAACTGACAATCGGTTATCAACACATGATGATGCTAGCGGGTCTACGTGGACCTATAGCTTATGCTACTTCGCAGTGGTTTTCAGATCGATATGGTCATCAAAATTTAATTTCATTTGCGACTACTTTTATCGTGATAGCAACAACAGCGGTGTTTGGTGCTTTAACAATGCCTGGGTTAAATTGGTTTCATATTAGCTTTGGAGAAGATGTCGCTGA
>JACCDY010187909.1_pt1 | contig 11558 bp, 28 predicted proteins | sample 7446391 | NCBI WGS metagenome assembly JACCDY01 (sample SAMN15323451, study PRJNA562643) | freshwater metagenome | isolation source: river surface water | place: USA:Blue River Watershed | collected 2017-08-18
GTGGCATTGAAGTGTTCCGAAGAAAAGAAAATCGTAAGCAAGAAATCTATCAGTATTGTGAAAAGAATGGGATAGATTACCAAGAAGAGTTTTGACTTTTGGTTATAAGTAAGGTATTATAAACGTATGAATAAGCACATCGAAATCACCCGTCATCTTACAGTAGATGGCACAACTACTTACTATGTTGTTGAGAAGAGCAAGAACACCTCCAGTATCATCTGGAATGGCACTAGCAAGCAAGCCGCATATCAGGTTGCTTATCGAAATGCTCGCAAGGAAAACACTCCTCTTTACGACACTCTTTACAAGGCAGAATTTGACCGTAATGGTGTCAAGCACATCATTCCAATTGGCAATGAACTGCTGGAAGTAAATAACTAATTAACAAGCCCGAAAGGGCTTGTTTTTATAATAATTGTGGTATAATTAGGTAACGACAATGAAGTGGATATATCTAATGCTAACAATCGCTATTTTGCCCCTTGCTTTCCTAGCTTGTGTCTTTTTTACCATCGCTTGCACTATTGACAAGTATGTAAACGAAAATCACGCATAAATAAAATATCCTCTAGAAAAAATTCTGGAGGACATTTTTTAGGGCTGGTATTTACCATCCCTTCATTTTTTTCTCAATTTTTTTTCTTTCACTGGCTTGACACAATTCATAGCCAAAGCCTCACCACTTGCTTTCATCTCATTTGGTTGAGGTTTTTCTTTAACCATACAAGTCATTTTACAATCAGCACATTCCAAAGCATAACAATCATTGCCCAGAACAAGCCAATTCTTAACATTATGTCCACGAGCAAGAACAGCTTCTTTGGTTTCTTGCATCAATTCAAGCACACTGAATATTCCCATAGCGTTAGTATACCAGAAAAATTATACTTGCACACGTATATATTATTTGGTATATTAGTGACATGAGAACAGTACTTTGGAATGACACAGAGCGATGGTTCAATCATCATCATTATGAACTGTTGATTGAAGATATCACTGGTTTCGACCTCAAGCAAAGCCTATGTGCAGAATCTGTTAAGTATATGGCAAAACGCTTGAAAGATACACCTTACAGTAGGACATTCAGAAGCAAGTATAGTATCTATCAGGACGAATACAAAACACTGGTAGAAAAATTCAATAATCAAGCAGACAATAACGGAAAGATTGAGGTAGCGTAATGATTACTAAACCTGCATTTTCAAATGGTAAGGCTATTAAGCAATGTCAAGTCATAAAAGAAAACGCACATAGATATAAGCAAGATGTTGAAAAAGATTACATCTATCAACAATTTATCAATAAAGAAAAAAAGGTGAAGCAAAATGAAAAAATTCAAGAAGTTCATTGAAGAGTTGGCTATTGCATCAGGTACAGAAATGATGCGAGCTAGTCAGATGCGTCCAAGTACTTTCAAGGACAAATCAAAGTACACAAGAAAGACCAAGCACAAGAATCGTCATGATAAAAATTCTGACGATTCTTTTTAAGGTATGATCTCTATCATACCTAAAGATTTCTTGTAAAAAAAATTTCTTGCGCTATGATAACATATATGATATAAATAAGGGGTGAAAGATATGGATTTTAAAAATAAGATTTTCCTCAAAGATTGTATTGAAGGTATGAAAGAATTGCCTGATGCATCTATTGATATGATTTTGTGTGATTTGCCTTATGGTACAACACAATGTAAATGGGATGTAATTATTCCATTTGATGCTCTTTGGGAACAATACCATAGAATCATTAAACCCCATGGTGCTATCGTATTGACTGCATCTCAACCATTTACATCCCTATTGGTATCATCTAATATTAAAAACTATCGCTATTCTTGGATATATGAGAAAAGCAAAGCAACAGGATATTTGAATGCTAAAAAACGTCCTCTTGTTGCTCACGAAGATGTTCTAGTATTTTCTAAAAAGACTGTATGTTATTATCCACAAATGACACAAGGCGAACCATACAATAAAGGTACAGCATTGAGACCAACAGATGTATATGGTTCTCAAAAAGTAACTACAGTAAAGAATGATGATGGTTTGAGATACCCAAGAACTGTTCAATATTTTAAAACAGCAGAATCAGAAGGTAGTGTAATTCATCCTACACAAAAACCTGTTAGATTGTTTGAATATCTTATCAAGACTTACACTGAAGAGGATGATATAGTTTTGGATAATTGTATGGGAAGTGGAACTACCGCTATCGCTTGCCTTAATACTAATCGAGTTTTTGTAGGCTATGAAACTGACCCAACATATGCTGAAAACATCGAAAATAGAATCAAGGCTATTATGCCAGAATTTGAAATAACAAAATGAGTTTAAAAATTTCTTATATCCATGCTCAAAAACTAATTCAAGATTCTGATTTGCAAAAAGAATATGAGTCATACAAGAATAAAATTGTTGAAAATTTAGGCAATCCATCAGAACTGTCAAACATCCTTGAACAATACTTGACCTATTCTAAAAAGGTTGAGAAAACGAGCAATGATGTTACAGTTAGAAGCGCATACTATTCATCAATTCTAGAAGAGCATCCCGTCTTGGTTTTTGAAGACATTATCAAGAAACTAACATCTAGCATTCAAGGAGATTTCTTTCTAGGCAATTGTGAATGTGTTATTTTCTCTGGTGCTACTGTTGATTGCAAACCAAGATTTGATACAAAGAAAATTGATTTCGCTTTTGCCTACAAAACTGATAAATTTCCATACCCTGTTTTATTGGCTGGATATGAAGTAAAGAAATATCTAGATAAAACTATGTATGATTCTGTAGTGCAAACACATGAAGTTTTGCGTGAATTTAGACCAGCTACATTCTACGGTTTCTTAGGTGAAGATGAAGCCAGAGGAAAAGAAGTAATCTTGAATTCAAAGATGAAAAATAAAGAATTTATCTTGACCAATCAACCACGTAACAGAGATGAAAGAAACAAGATTGATTCTGATGTTTACAGCAAATGGTATGAATTCACCATCAATGAAATTAAAGAATCACTGAAACACTTGTAATTCTTGTGAAGTGTGATATATTAGTAGTGAACATGGGTTTGTCCTACTCATCCTCCATCTATTGGTAGCAGGTGGAGGATTTTTTTTGCATAAAATTTTAAGGTATGGTAGATCCCATACCTTAAGAAATTTGTCAAATAAAAAAGCAGAGTTTTCACTCTGCTGCAATCATCGTATAACCTTGCAAGTTATATCTTTTCATTGCGTGTCTAATTCCAGCCATCGTACTGGTAGAGACAAGACAAACACCATTGACATACAAGTTCATAAAGCCGAACTCAATCTTAACTGTTCCAATCATAGGGTCATTATATCACAAAAATAATGCTTGACAGGTCATACAATATTTGATATATTATTGGTGCAAGGAGTTTGATATGAAATCAACAAGAAATTCGGATAGGCTTCGTGATATTTTGGTCTCCACTCGTCATCAGATTGTCGCTCTTAAGGATATTCAGATTGACCTATTGCGTCATGATGCAAAGGTAGCGAATCAGGTTGCAACACAGATTTCAGCTTTGGAAGAAGTGTATAAGCATCAACTATCTTTGGTTACATTGGCAGAAAATGTAGAACCCAAACGTGCTGGCTGGTTCTCTGGTCAAATCAAGACCAAAGAAGACCGACTAGCCAACATTATGGACTAGAGAAAGCCCCTGAAATATGGGGCTTTTTTCTTGACACGATATATATAATCTGGTATATTTAACGTGGAGGAAGTAATGAGAAACATATATGCAAAGAAGTGTTGTTGGTGTAAGGTTGTAGTTCCACCAGGTTATGGCAAAGTCTGGAACTACAATGATAAGTGGTTCGTTGGTTGCCAAGATTGTATGGACGAAAAGTTCAAGGATTCAGATGACAAAGGGGACTAGTTCCCCTATTTTTTTGCTTATCTTTTTAAGGCATGGTAAAAACCATGCCTATAAATTTTTATCAAATTTATTTTTTAATTTGCATTCTATATACAATGTGTTATACTATTCATGTAAGGAGTTTGATATGAGAGATTTTATGACCCTTGGACCAGTTCCATTTGAAGAAGAATGTATTCAAGTCAGCCCAGAAGTTGACTACACTGAAATGCGTAATGAAGTTAGCAAATTTGTCAACCTTTTGCAAGAAAGGTTTGTAAACATCCCTGAAAACGCTTATTTTGGTGTCAAGCGTGAAAGCCATGACTTTGGTACTTACTTTGAAGCGGCTATCTACTGGGACACTGAAGACACTGATTCCCAAACCTTCGCATTCTTTGTAGAGAACAATCTGCCAGCAACTTGGAATGATGATGCGAAACTCGACTGGTCAGCTGAATACGTAACTGCTGGCGAATAATCTAAATAAATCCCCAGAAAAAATTCTGGGGATTTATCTTAAGTCATGGTAGTACCATGACTTCAAAATTTCAACAAAAAATTTTTTGGTAAGTTTTGTCATCTTGTTTGCAATGTGTTATACTAGAGGTTGTGAGAAATCACCGGAGAAATACTTATGAAAAAAATTACTATTGAAACTGAATTGACACAGGCACAAATTGCCGATATAATGGGCGTTAAGCAACCACAAGTATCTAACTGGTTGAATGGCAAACGCTTGCCTACATCACAAAATTTAGTTAAACTTGCAAATATATTAAATTACTATCCAGAAGAATTGTTGAATGATTTAGTAAAGATTCAACAACAAAACCAAGCCTAAAGAAAGCCCCAATTACTGGGGCTTTTATATTATGTGTGTTATAATTAGTCATCCTGCCAAGGAGAAGGGAAATGAATGTTTTAAATTGTCCAAAACAAATTGACCGTGAATTGATATATAGCCATCATGCTATAAATAGAGCCGAAGAAAGATGTGTGCCTTTACCAAAATATTTACCATTAAACTCTGAATGCACGAAAGTGGATTTGCAAAATGGTAAATTATATTACCATATTGATTACACATTTAATGATGTCAAGTACCGTATGGTTGTATCAGAAGACGAAGTGATTATAACTGTATATCCACTAGAATCTTCAATGACTAGTGAACTCATGGCACAGTTGAAACTAGAATATTATAGAAAAAAAGCATACATGAAACTGGCAAAAATTTATGACCAGATGTATATGCCATCCAAAAAAACTGTGCATGAAACACTTGGACAAACACTTACTTATGCAGGAGACGTTATATGCACCATGCGTGAGTTGAAACATTATGATAGCTTTTTCGCTTAACAATCAGGAGGGAAACCTCCTGATTTATTTCTTGACAAGTATACACAATGTGTTATAATGATGGTGTAAGGAGATAGGATGATGGATTACACTGAAGCAGAACTTGAAGCAAGGATTTTTCCTAGCGTTGATATCGACCCAATGGACTTGATGTATGATGATTGGGTCATTGACACATCCTCTGATTGCGAAACTGAAGACAGCGAACCATATGAGGATGAATCTTGGATGGATGGTGACGCACTCGCATCAGCTGGTTTTGGTACTGATGAAGACTATGGTGGATGCGACGGAGACTGGTAATCTCCACTACCATATCCCTTGACAGAAGTCAAGGGATATTTTTATTTGTGAATAATCTTAAGGTATGGAATTACCATACCTAAAAAATAATGCAAGAATTTTTTTCTTGCATTATTTTTAAAAGTCCAATGGTCTTGCTTCAATAACCATTTGCATTTCTTCAATATTTCCAGAAGGCTTAAATGTGCAATAATTCTTACCACATTCACAAAGAGGTGCCCAAGCATTCCATCCTTTGCAAGTTGGAATGCAAGCTTGACTGTCAAACTTATGCCATCTCTCTTCAGCCATAATTGATGACCAAAGAGAGAGGAACTTTTTTCTATAGTCTGTCATTTAACTCTGTAACACTTATCCAGTTTTAATTCTATCACACCATTGTTGTCTTCGGTAAAACCACGGTAGACATTATCAGCAACACGAACATAGCATACAGCAAAGTTTCCCAATTGCTCCCAGAACATTGGTTTGCGCATCTTCTTGTATCGTTTGCCATTATGTATGCCAACGACTTGAATCTTACTATCACAAACCCAGCGAGTACCACCCTGATTAAGGTAATAGTGTGCCATTACTTGTTTACTCCTCTTTGTGTGTAAAAATTGTTTCCGTCTTGGAGAATCCATTCTGTACAGTACTTGCAAGCATAATACTCACCCAAGTCGATTGGGTCACGACCAGAAGCAAGCAACAAACCATTATAGTGTGCAGTGTAGAGCATCTGTGGCACACGACTCTTGAATTTTACGATTACCTTGTCTGTAGTGTTCATAGCAATAGTATATCATCCTGTATATACATTGCAAGAGTTATTTAAAAATAAATTTTTTTGACAAAGATCTTAAGGTCTGGTAATTACCAGACCTATAAAAAAACCTCAAGAATTTTTCTTGAGGTTTTCCAAGGAAGTAATGCAAGCCCAGATTTATTATACCTTAAACCTGGGCTTGTAGCTGATTATTCTTCGATGTTTACGTGCTTGATGCAATCAAGAAGACCAAAGTTATATTCTTTCAAGTTTTGCATCACTACATCTTTCTCATACACGTCTTCACAGTCTGCGATGAACTTGACAAGTCGATTGACAAATGTTTGCTTTTTAATCAAAGTTAAGTCTGTGAGACTATCACCAAATGTGAACTGGTCAAGGAACTGTCCCTGTTCAAAATCACCAAGTTCTATCGCTTCAAACACATCGCTAGCGTTTACAAAATATACTGTTTCTGCCATTACTTTACCCCCAAGTCTACAAACGGGTCTTTGATGTCTTCTGTTTCACAAGCCATATCGTAGTCGGTTTCAATCTTTTCCAACTCTGCTTCAAGTTTATTCATCTCTTCTTCAATCCATTGAAGTTTCTGTGCGTCGCTTGCAATGTCAACCGAAAGAGCGGCTGTAACACCACATACAAAGATTGTCTTTGCGTTGTCCTTCAAACCAATGTAACTTGTGAAATCCATCATCCTATCTCCCTTACAAGAATAGTATATCATATAGTATATACTACGCAAGAAAATAAAAAAATTTGACAAAAAAATAAAGGTCTGGTTTTTACCAGACCTTAAGATGAATCACAAGAATTTTTTCTTATGATTCATCTTAAATGTAAAGTTTATGCTAGTTCTTTGACCAGCTTGCACACAGGATATTCACAATACCCTGATGGAACCTTTTCACCAGTCTGCACAAACAAACCAGATGATACAATGTCATTCCACAATGTAGCACCCATATTGTAATAATTGGCGCAGAATTCATCTTCAGCCATAGGAAAGATGTTAGTGGTGATGTAGACAACAGGTTGACCTGTCTCATCAACCAAGCTCAAAGCAAGGTTTCCATTGGTCTGATACTTAAACTTCTTTACTTTGCAAACGCCGTAGTTAGTGGTTTTGATTTCCATATCTTTCATCCTTACTCTGTCAGTATATCACAAAGTATATACTATGCAAACACTTTTTAGATATCGTTATAGATAAAGTCCCAATCAACTGTATTAGCTGCTTCACGTATTAAAGAGCAAGCAACTCCACATTCAACACCTGAAACCATCATATTAACAATCTCAATCTTGACTTGCAATACAGATATATTGGGATATTCAGTGCGGAGTTTCTTGACTTTATCTCTGAAAAAACTAACGTGAAAAGTTGCATCATTCTTATAAGGGCTCAAGGTATTCATAGAGTAATTATATCATCTAGTATATAACTGTCAAGAAAATAAATAAATTTGACAAAATTTTTAAGTCATGGAATTACCATGACTAAAGATAAATCCCAAGAATTTTTCTTGGGATTTATCTTTATTATTCAGCTGGTTTACAAAGAGTTAGGGTTGAAAGCAACCCCAACGCAAGTACTACACAACCAGAAACTACGAGAAGAGAATGTACTACGCTATTCATGTCTATATATTAACACCTTTTATATTACTTTGCAATGATGGTGAGATTAAATCTACCAAATATTTTGACTGCTCACATCTGTCGCACAATCCGTCATGGTTATGGTCATATCCATAACACCAAACGCATTTTTGCAAACCATGTCGGACATCATCTTTAATTTCCACTACATCAGCTAGGTTGATACGTGCGCCGGAACCTGTAACACCTTCAATAACCACTGTGTTAAACTGGTCAGTAAAAAGATGCGTGGTATCTACCTTAACCCACTTGCCTTGGAGACCTTTGAGAATGTTATAAAAACCCTCATTGTGCAACCCTACAGCATTAGGTTGTGTGCCTCTGTAGCATCGTCTGAAATAATTATTAGCGGCGTTCTCGTGAATCAAAATTTCCATATCATTCTTCCTTACAATACTAGTATATCATCTTTTATATAATTGTCAAAAGATTGATTTTTTGTAATCAACTGCCTTTGGTTTTTTCTCGTACGATGTAAATTTTTTATTCTTGATAATCCAACGTCCCACCAGTTCACCAGCTGGATTCTCATCATCTGCTACGTAAATGGCACAATAATCATTATTGTAAGCCTTGGTTAGGATATAGGCTTTGGCTTCTTTAAGGGATTTTTCAATGCCGATAGGTCTGGTGCTAAAAGGGTCTTGACCGAGAATCATTCTGTATACTTTGCTCATAGGGTTAGTATATCATATAGTATATAGTATGCAAGAAAATAAATAAATTTGACAAAATTTTAAAGGTCTGGTAAAAACCAGACCTAAAGATAAATCACAAGAAAAATTCTTGTGATTTATCTTATTTATATTAGGGAAGTTTAGATGATTGGCAAATGATGCATCTACCAATAATACCTACTTCATCAGTTCCGTAAGCCTCTCGATACATATTTGTGGCAATCATATTCACTACAGGATAGACCTTATACAAAGCTTCTTCATCACAAATGAGAATCATATCATCCTTGAGATTCACTACCTCAATCATTTCGCAATTTAAAGTCTCATATAGTGCTTCAAGAGTAAATTCACCCTTGAATTCATCAATGTCACCATTTGGTTTGATGACAAATGACTTGCCTGAACCAACCTGTTCTAGCATTACATCAATATCCATAGTTGGAAGTCCTAGTTTATTCATTTCATACCTCACTTACAAGAGTAGTATATCATCTATTATATACTGTGCAAGAAAATAAATTTATTTGACAAAAATTTATAGGTACGGTTTATACCGTACCTTAAGATAAATTGCAAAAAATATTTAAATAAAAATATCCCTTGACATTTGTCAAGGGATATGGTAAGTCTACTCTGGGTAGACTTTCAGTTCGTTAGTTTCAGGAATGTACCTTGTGTCAAAGTCATCGCTGTTGATGAAATCTGCAATTTTTGCATTGAATTCTTCTTCGGTCATACCCTCTGTGTAGCCGATTTCAGACATAGTATGTTTCCACCAGAAGTCGCTAGGATAGATGATTTCTACTTGTGTATCTTTGTTCATGTCTTAATTATATCACTTTTTATATACTTGTCAAGAAAATAAAGGGGAATAAATCCCCTTTATTTAGTGTGAGTATCCAGCTACTACTTGTGATTTATTGTTTTGAATTCTGTAGATAGTACAAGAACCGCCAGCGAATTCATCATAGAAGTAGGATTTAGCATCAGACAATGCCTTAAAAAATTTGCCATAAGAGACAGTTCCACGCTTGACGATAACTTGGTAAGTAGTGTTTTCCATACCAATAGTATAGACTATAATATACAATGTTGCAATACTTATTTATGTAAGAAATATAAACTAAATAATCCTTGCACTCTTATATACAAAGTGATATATTATGTACATGAACGAAATGCAATCAACAACAGCCTACGTCATCGAAGCCGGTATGCAAAAAGCATATGTGCTAATCCTCCACAGAATCATCAAGAATAGCATCAAGAATAAATTTGCTCTTGCAGAAGCAGACCGTATACTTGCAGAATCAAACACTGCCTACGACCGTGCTAAAGCCAAAGCAATGGAGATGTAGGCTTTACCATACTTACTAGATTTTGTCAAGTAAAAAAAATTATTTGACAAAATTTTTTAGGTTCGGTATTACCGTACCTTAGAATGAATTACAAAAAAATATTTAAATAAAATATCCCTTGACTTTTGTCAAGGGATGTGATATTAGCAGAAAATGATATCCCCGTAGATGTACCGGAACCCATCGCTTATGCCGATATTCAGGGCATCATCTAATTTTTCTTCAAAAGTAGCTAATGGACACTCTTCATTCACTTCTTCAAATGCGTCAAAGATAAATTCAATATATGGCATATCTTCTTCTTCAAGCGTGTCAGACATTATTCGTTCAATGATAGTATCCATGGGGACTAAAAGTCCCCAATGAAATTACCATCACAATCACTATCTCTGTCCCATTGTTCGTATGCATCTTCTATCGCTTCTTGCAACAGGTCAGACAAACTTTCAGATGGACTTTCTTGTTGCAAATCTTTTAAAGCATATGCAACATAACATACAAAATCTGGGTCTGTGTCTGCGTCAAGGTTGTCTTTCGCAAATTGGTAAGTAGTGTTTTCCATGTCTATATAATATCCTAAGTTATATCACTTTGCAATACTAAAAATAAATATAATTGTCCCTTGGCTTTCGTCAAGGGATATGGTAGCTAGGCGCATACCTCACGTTTGCGAAAAATGTCAATCAATCTGCTGTTTTCTGCTTCAATGTCACCTCTTGAGATAAGGTTCTTGATAGCATTCTCTGGTGTATCATCGCACAGGTTAGAATGAATCTGGAGTGTATCTTCAAAAATGTGAAGGTATTGGAGTTGGAAGCGGTACAGTTGGTTATGTGTACGTTGTTCCATTGTTACATGGTAAGGGAGGGAGTAGGAACGGTCTTCCTTACCGTTTCCAAGTCTAGCATATGCCATAGCACGTCCGACAGACTTGAAAGTTTCCAAAGCCCAAAGGAAGGTATCGACAATGCCTTCATATGCAAAGACATACAGTTCACTTGAATTCCAAGCACAGGCAATACAATCCTGTCCGTTGGCTGTCTGACCTACAAACAAAGACTTGACCGACGATGATTGGAAATTCTTGATTTCCCAGAGGTGCATAGTGTTTTCCATACCTGTATATTACGGCATAATATAACACATTGCAATACTTATTTAGTTATTAACTGAAAATAATTTTTTTCTTGACAAAGCAGCAAAAGTGTGGTAGTGATCAAGGTAAAAAAATTTATTTGACAAAAATTTATAGGTACGGTATTTACCGTACCTTAAGATAATTCACAAGAAAAAAATTCCCCATTTCTGGGGAACTTTTTTACTTTGCATAGTCAGTGCTTTGTCTGGTAGTGTTTTTGAAAATTTCTGCTATTTTGAAAGCTTCAGAAATATATGCGTGAATTGCACTAGTCAAATTCAAAGTTGAAATGTAATTAGCAGTGAGGGATTTTATTGGCAAAGTATATTTCAACTCTGTTTCATCATCAAGGAAATGGTATATGTCTGCTTCTATAGCATCCATTGTTGGACTTA
>JACCDY011322876.1_pt1 | contig 11556 bp, 8 predicted proteins | sample 7446391 | NCBI WGS metagenome assembly JACCDY01 (sample SAMN15323451, study PRJNA562643) | freshwater metagenome | isolation source: river surface water | place: USA:Blue River Watershed | collected 2017-08-18
AGTTCACCGAGCGTCCATCCCTACAAACCCGCGGCACCAACGAAGATCGCAACAACTGCCACTGTCACTCTCGGCGGCACGGCGACCGACACCGACCAAGCATTCCCGCCGACGGCAGTATGGAGTGTGGTCTCAACCTCCCCCGCTGATTTGACCGTCTCGTTTGAAAACGCTGAATCACCGAATACAACGGCCACTTTCACCCAGGCCGGCACCTACACCCTGCGCCTCACCGCCACCGATCTATGGGGAGCGGTCGGCACCAGTGATGTCACCATCACGGTTCTCGAAGCACTCCCATACGCCTATGCCTTATGGGCAGGCGGCAACTTCTCCAAAACTTTCACCAACAACGCCATCGACAGCAATCCGGATGGCGACGGCCGCAGCAACCTGATGGAGTTCGCTTTTGGCACCGACCCGACCCTGATGGACATGGGCCCGCTCGCCACGGACGGCTCCCGCCACGGCGACCCTGTGGTCAATCCGGATGGCAACGGCGGCTTCGAGCTCCATTTCATCCGACGCAAGGATCATGGCACACAAGGCAGCATCAGCTACACCGCCTGCTTCAGCAGTGATCTGGAAACCTTCTACGACAATGACGACATCGACAATCCGCCTGTCGTCGTCGGCCCGTCCAGCGTCCACGCGGACTACGAGGTGATCAAGGTGACCTTGCCGGCCAGCCTGCCGGACGGCAAGGCCGCCAGATTCGCCCGCATCCGCCTGAATGCATTGCCCTGAACAAGTGACCTTTCCGAAACGAAATCATTTGAGGGCAAGCGTCCTGCCCAGAGCGCGCAGTCATACACGTCCTAGGTGGTGTAGCTATCGCGCGAATGACCACGACAGGTTCTGCAGGGCCGGTGCCGCGAAACGGGAGCCAGTGTGATGATTGGGAATCGCTGGTCTGATCGGGTGAAAAACCGAAGCATAACACAAAGGAGATGACTGATGAAGACATGCATGACATGCTTAGGACTTGCGGCGCTTCTTGCGAGCGGCGTGGGAGCGCAAGAATTCTTCGTGTCGCGTGCCGGCGACGATTCCAACCCTGGAACGAAGGGGCAACCGCTCCGGTCGCTTTCCGGAGCCCGTGACGCCGTGCGCAAGGTCAACAAGACGATGGCCGGCGACGTCATCGTCCACGTGAGTGGCGGCGAGTACGCGTTGACGGAAACCGTTGCCTTCAATGCCCAGGACTCCGGGCAGAACGGCCATAAGGTAATCTACTCAGCTGTTAAGGGAAAAAAGCCAATCATCTCAGGCGGGGTCACAGTGACAGGTTGGCAAATGCATGATCCCAAGACGAACGTTTACTTAGCCAAGACGACAACAACCCCGTTCAGGCAACTTTACGTCGACGATGCCATTGCGATCCGGGCACGACACCCCAACCGCCAGTCGACAACGGACAACAGTCCCTATTGGGAATGCAAGGTCCCCAAAATCCCGAAGATGTCGATCAAGCCGGAATACTGGAAGGCTTGCGCCATGATCCCCGAAGACAAGCGTTCAGAGATCGAAATGGTGATGATCAGTCACTGGTATCATCAGCGCATCCGGATCGGTGCCGTCAAGGCCGTCGGCAAAGCGGTGGAGATAACCCCCGCAGAACCACACAAGAATTTCACCAAGGAACCCGAGTTCTATAAGAAGAACGGTAAGATAGACAACCCCTTCTACTTCGAAAACGCGCTGGCGTTCATCGACGAACCTTACGAGTGGTACCAGGACGCGGCCAAAGGCATCGTCTACATGGCCTTTCCAAAGGACGTCAAACCCGACACGGTCCGCGTGGAGGCTCCACTGATAGAGACCTTGATTGCCATTGAGGGTACGGCGGATGCACCCGTCCAGAACCTGGAGTTTCGGGGCTTGACGTTTTCGCTGAGCAACTGGAACAAGCCGTCATCGTTCGGCATCAACATGACCCAGGCCGCACAAGCCATAGGCTGCATGTCCCCGCCAGCCATGGTCTCCACCAAACACGTCGAGCGCGTGGCGTTTCGGAACAACACCTTTTGCAAGGCCGGCGGCCAGGGACTGGAACTGTACAACTGCGACCTCACCGACATCGAGGGAAACACCTTTCGTCATATCGCGGCAAACGGCATCCTGATCGACAAGGACACGGGAAAGAACCCCACCGCCGACAAGCAAAGCGTCGGCATCGCCATCTGGAACAACGACGCTTCGATATGCGGGAACCACTACTCCAACGGCATGTTCCTCTTTGCGAGCAACGTGAGAAAATTGACCGTAGCCCACAACCACATCCATGACCTGCCCTACAGCGGCATGCAGATCGGCCAACAACCCGGCGAAAAAGGGCACAAGGACGTGGGGTGCGGAGAGAACACCATCATCAACAACCTGCTCCATCACTGCAACCAGATCCATGGTGATGGTGGTGCGATCTACACCCTCGGCGGTATTCAGACGGGCACCGTGATCGCAGGCAACTACGTTCACGACACAAACCAGTCCAAGTGGGATAATTACCGAGTCTCCCACATCTATCTGGACAACTACACCTCCAAGGTCACGGTTAAGGACAACGTCACCAAAGGTGGCAAAGCCGAAGAGAGAAACGGATCGAAAGGGAACGTCCTCGAGAACAACACCCAGTCCAACCCGGCCATCGAGAAAAACGCCGGAATCAAGCCAGGGTACACGCCCAGGAAAGAGGATTCGAAATGATCCACTTCCGAAGGATAAAGGAGAGAGCAGACCCATGAATTATTATTGAGACTCGCATGATAAAGTGACTATTCGGGCCAAAGCTCAGCCTGAGCGAAGCATGCACGGATGATCCTGGGTCTGCGCCGCATTTTCCTCAATGCGGCGGTCGCATGATGGGAGAGTTGCCAGGCCTCGCGCACCAGCAGGAACAGGATGCCGCTTCGCGGGAGGTAATTTCCAATTCCGGCCTGCAGGTGCCGATTGCTGCGTTGTTCTTCGGTTGTGGATGTTCATCCACGCCCTCATCACGCCTTGCACTCGGCTCCCGCAGGCTCGGCCTTTCGGAAATTACTTTTGGCAAAAGGTCTAAACGGTCTACGGCGGCGGAATGCAAAGAGTCCGTCCACGCCCAGCAGAAGCAAGGAGCCCGCTCGTGAATGACCGATACTTCGAAGTTGTCCATCAGGCCGGTGCTGTCGGTGTAGTTGAAATAGAGGAAGAGATCATTTTCGTTGGTGACTAACCAGGTGAAGCTACCGGTCTTGACCGAACTACCGTTCAACTCGTTAATACTCCATGGATTACAGAATAGGGGGACTTTGCTGCTTCAGTGCGCGGGGAATCGCTTGTGGAACGATCGGCGGCAGGTGAAAAAAGGGGCCGGATGCCGGGAATATGCCTTTTCAAACCTCCAGTTACGCATCGACAAAGCCTTTCATATTGCCGATCTAGCCTACTTCACCAACGCGCGATGATGATGCTGAGATTGATGGCGATCCCCCCCCTGCTCTCGCTGTGCGCATTGGCCTGCGGCGCGGAGCCGGGCGTAGCGCCGAGCGCCGTACCGTCCGCGGTCATCGCCCGGGGCGACATCACACGTGATGCCATTCCCGCGCAACCCGTCCCCCTCTACCAGGGAAACGGCGTGTTCGGATCGGCCTATGGCGTGCTCGGCCTCCATGTGCATCCTGATGCCCCCGCGGCGCAGAAGGATTACGGTCATACGCAGTTCATGCATCTGGAACACTTCGTGCGTGCCAGGCACAACGCAGACTACCTCCTTGGTCTGGCGCGGATCTACTGGGAGAAGCCGCCTGCGGATCTCGACACCTATCACCAGCACCAATCGTTCCATGATGGCACCATCGAGACCGCCTTCTCCGGTGGCGGGCAGGACATCGTCATCACTTCGTGGTTCGACAGGAAGAATCCCAATGTGGCCGGCTTTGTGGTGGATGTCAGGGCAGGCAACCCATCCATCATCCTTGCACCGATCAGCAGAATGCCCGTGCATTACAGGCAGGAGATCGAGCAGGAGGTGAAAATCGCGGCCAACTCCCATGGCGCGAAGATCACCCTGGGCGCGCCGGGCAAATCGAACGACTTGTTTCTCGAAACCAATGCGAAAGTCACCGCCGTCGACGCGGGTCTCCGACTCGCGCTGACCCCGGGCGAGAACACGATCCTTCTCTCCGTCAATGGCCCATCCGCCACGACCGCGAAAGAATCGCTTGATCGCACCATCGCCGAGTGGAACGGCATCTGGAACTCGAAAGGCTGGCTCGATCTCCCCGACGACGGTGCCCAGAAGGTCTGGGTCCGCTCCCTGGCATACATTCTCAGCTCGGCAAGCGATGCGGGGCTTGGGATGACACCGCCTTGCGGCCTGACTGGAAACCAATGGCCCTTCCCCTTCCCGCAGGATCTCTCCTACATTCACCCGGCATTGCTGACCCACGGTCACCTGGACATCGCCCGGTCATGGATCGAATATTGGGCGAAAGATGCGGCCCGCATGCAGGAATACACGCGCCGCCTGCTCAAGGCCGACGGCATCTTCATGCCCTGGGTCTACCCCTATGGCGGACTCGATGGCTACCACGATCCCGGACCTCCGAACATCTTCCATTTCGGCCTTCACAACTCCGGTTACATCGCCCGCATGGCATGTGAAACCGGTGTCATGCTCGATGACCCCGGATGGACGCGCCGCAACGTGCTGCCACTCATCGAGCAGACGGCGAAATTCTACCGCTCCTGCGTGAAGCGGGAGGATGATGGCTATTGGCACCTGTTCCTGACGCCCTCCGTCGGGCAGGACGAACTTGGCGGCCAGAACCAGAAGGACTACCTCTGCGCGCTCTACAGCGCACAATACTGCTTCCAGAAAGCCATCGAATACGGCCTCGACCCAGACGGAGCCTACCGCAGGATTCTCAATGACGGGCTCGCCATTCCCACGCTCATCTCGGAGCGCGGACTCCTCTACTCGTGTGCCGGCGCCGGCCCGGAAAACTTCGGGAAACAGAAACACTTCGTGCAGCTCAATCCTCTGACCTTCCTGCCGCTCTACGATCAGGAACCCAAGGAGGTGGCCACTGCGTTCATCCACCGCTACGAAATCAATGAGCGCTCCCGCGAACCCTACTTTTACGGATGGACGGGCGGGCAGATTCTCCTCGCCGCCACGCGGCATGGCGATCCCGGCGAATGGATCCGTGATTGGAACAGCATCACCAAGGGATGCTATCTCGCCCCTGATTGGATTGCCGCCTACGAGACCACCGGCGTCAAGGATTCGCTCTTCTTCGTCACCACGCACGGCCTGCTGGCGCAGTCGCTGGCCGACAACGTGGCCTGCTCATGGTGGGGCAAACTGACCATCGGCCAGTGCATCCCGTGGAAGGAGCCCGTCAGGTTCGGCAATCTCCGCAGTCCGCTTGGCGTCACGGTTTCGGGCGAAATCCACAACGGCAAATCCGAAGTCACGCTTGTCGCATGGAAGGACTGCGAATTCGAAATCAATGGACGCCGGGTCAAACTCGCCAAAGGCGACACCAAGACGATCACCCTCTGATTGACTCAATCGAGGGATTCATCGGGCCTTGACGGAATGGTCATCCCAGACTTTGCGGTTCATGAGAATGAAGCGGCAACGCAGGGCTTCATCCGTGAAGTCGAAACGCATGACGTGATGGCCGTAGGCGGCGACGCCACCATCCTGAAGATACCATTGATTGCGGCTTGGCTTCTTCTGTTGCACTCCAAGCCCACCCTCTCCGACGTAGATGACTCCGCTTGGGTCTTTTTTGCCGTCTCGGATCGGCACGGTGCGCTTCATGCAATGACCATCCGACTCGAGTGCGATGTCGACGTTGTATTTGTCGAAGAGCGGGCAAAAAATGGGTGCCTGCTCGGCAGGTCCCTTGATCGCTGGATACATCGGGCGGTGGTATTGCACCATCAGCCAGCGGGTTTGTGGCCGCAGACTGGACAGCTGTGTTTCAAGCCATTCCGCTTGTGGCGCAGCAGCGGCGCTGGTGTCGAGGGTCACCAGCGCCACATCCTTTCCGAGCCGGGTGAGGTACCAGATCCCCCCAGGGCGATTCTGGTCGAAAATCTGGCCGTAGAAGGCGCCACCGTCGTGATTGCCCCGTGCTGGAATGATGGGCAGCACACGCCCATCCGGGGCGGTGGTGAGCTCGTGATGACTGAGCCACATCCGCCACTCATCCCAACTGTGACCGCTCTTGACGTAGTCACCACCGTGAGCAAAGGCCAGGATCTTGTCGTCATCACGGGCTAAGGCGGCAATCAGCAGGTTCATGCGGCAGCGATCGTCAAGACCACTACGGGAGTCGCCACCGTGGATGATGGAGAAACCCGTGCCACTTTGCGGCGCGGTGCGGAAATGCAGGGTCCTCGAACTCTCGCCATCACTCTCCATGACAAAATGGTAGGTGGTATCAGGCTTGAGCCCACTGATCCGGGCATGATGGTAAAACGCCCCTACCACTTCATTGGGCTTGCTCCCCGCTCGATAGGGCTCGTTGACCTGGCAATCCTGGATCAGATCGAGCTTGTCGGCAGAAGTTCCATAAAGAACCCGATGCTTGCTGCCTTGTTGTTTCGTCGACCAGGAAATGGTGGCTTCCCTGCTGGCATCCCCATTCCACATCACGCGCCATTGAGCCGGCGTGGTCCCCTTGAGTGGCGTCATGCGGGGGATCAACTCCTGGGCGGTGACTTTTGTGATGTCCGAATCGGCAATCGCAGCCGGCTGCCCAGCCACCAAGGGCATGATGGATCCGGCAATTGCAAAACACAGCAGTAATTGAAGTCGTTTCATGAGATCATGGCAGTTGGCTTGGAAGAATCGGTCGATGATGGAGTCGTTGGCTTCGTGGCCATCGGGCGGTTCTGATCGGTTTGCTTGCAAAATGAAACCAACGCTGGCAAGCCGATCGCCAGAATCAACCATGGACAGAATCCATTGGAAAGCCGGACTGCCAGCTCGGGCCAGGCAAGCCAACCGATGGTCAATGGACGGGCCAACGCAGTGACCAGGCCCCAAAAGACCATCCACCGCAACAATACCGGACGATGAATCAGGAGCACGCTCAGTGCCAGCCACACATCCATGAGCCCGATCGCGTGGAGCAACCCGTGGTTGACCACACTTGGAACCTTGACCCCGAACAGCGCACCAAAGCTATAGATCAGATCCTGAAAGGCCGGGTTGAGCCGGAACGCCTCCCAACCGTGGGTAGCAAACGTCATGGCCGTGGCGATGCGCAGCATCCAGTTGGCGGCCATCACAGCCGATGGGCGCCAAATCAATAGGGTCATCACCAGCGGCAGCATCCAGCGGGTCGCATGGGCCGGAATCGTCAGTTCGGCATGCGCCTTGCCACCTGTGTCCATGGCGGCGACGGCATTGGCCAAAAGCCAGAGTGCGGGAACCACATAACCCCACGCGCATGCCGTCTTCCACCGACAGAGCCAAGGCAGCGCTGCGGCAAGGGCAAGGCAAAGGATGGCACCAACCTTGTCAGCCACTCGCAAAAAATCAACAACTGCGCTGGGATCATGCGGGTTCGATTCAACCGCATCCGGCTTCTCCCCATAGAGTGCCGCCGCCATCGCGGCCTCAATGCCCTTGTCATCCACGGCCTCAACCAATTCCCGAGTCTCGAGATTCTTGCCCAAGTCACTGCCTTCCTGAAACAAGACCGGCCAAGCCGCACCCACCATCATCATGAAAAACACCCCATGGATCCATGCCAGCCCACAGCTGCTGAGTCGCGGCTTGCACAGCAGGTTGAAAGACCGCGTGATCCAGATCTGGCATGTATGGTAGATGGTCACCATTCGTGGTTTGGTTGGTCCTTCGCGTGAGCAAACTCAGGGGTCGGTTGACATCCGAGCCATGGCATCCGCAAAGGCCTTGCCGATATTTCCATAAATCTGGGCTGATCCCATGTAATGATATGACTGATTTGAAGATCCGATCTCGAGGATGTTGCGCTCATCGGGGGTGAGCACAAGGGGTGCCGTGGTGTTCCACTCGGTCTTGACCAATTTGTTCAATGACCTCTCCGTGATCCTGGGGCTCTCGGCCCTGACTTTTTCCTCAATGGCCGCTTTCAACTTGGCTCTGATCCGACAGAACTCCATGTCCCATAATTCGCCAGTCTCAACCGCAACCACATTGCCCTTGAATTCAGGCATGGCAGCCACCGCACACTGGGATTTGCGAAAGCTGAGTTGCTTGGGGCTCACCTGGTTGTCCGGCCCATCGATGCCCATTACGCCGATCACAACAGGCAATTTGGCAACCTTGAGATCCTTGCGCACGTCTCGGACCAAGCAGGATAGCAGGCGGGTGTATTCCGAATAATCGCCTTCTGGGTAAGCCCCGATGAAATCGTTGTATCCCTGAAACCAGACGAAACCTGCAATTTCGTAGCCGGCATTCGGATCATATTCAGGATGATATTTGCCGGGATCAGCCAAGACACTTTGCACGTTTTTCATCATCAACTGATAGTAAGCCCCCGTCGGATTGCCGTGTTTGTCCTTCGCTTCCGTGTAATCCCCCGCACTTGGCGACCGGAACTGCTGCAACAGGTTCCTTCCGCCCCAGGCTGTCTTGATGATCAGGATCGGCTCATTGAGGTGCTTGCGCATGTAGATACCGAAGGTGTAATCCGGCCCGAAGCGGGTCTTTGGTCCGGGAGTCGGCGAAAGACCGGGCAACAATGGACCACTGGATACCACAAGCGGTCTGGCAGCGCCCTTGCTCATGTCACCATCCGAGAAGAAAACCCCATAGACCCCTTTGGGTGCATCCAACACGTCATCGTCACCCATCATGTCCCGATACAATTCCTTGCTGCCGCCATCCAACTTCAACCTTTCGATCGTTTTGACTTGAGCTTGCCCCTGCATGTTCGACTGGCCTGCGAGAATGTAGACCTTGAGGGGCTTGCCTTCCGCCATGAGCTGGCCGGCCATCATCAGAACGGCCAGCGCGGTGAAAAATCGGGATGCATCTCTGTTCATCGTCATATGGGGATGTTTGCCATTTTATACATGAAGGCACTCGCGTTTATTTCCCGCAACCATCGTGGGTTTTCATGAAAAATGAATAGCCACTGATACTCTTTAGATCACATTCCATATCCTGATACCCCTGGCCGCCAAGAGCGCATGAGCATTGCATCCCATGGAGTAACAAAAGACCGAACCAAAGGGCAGCACTGGCTTTGCCGCTTCTTGCGCTTTTGAGACTTTCCGAGTCACAGGGCCGAATCGTATTATGACTGGCCATTGTTCTCCATGTTCCTAGTTTAAGCCGTATGAGAAAAACGATTATTGGGATATCATTCTCTTTGATGTCGCTGCTTTTGTTCAGTTGCGAAAAGAAAATCGATCCGCCAGTGCAGTTGAACGTGATCGCGCCAGCTGTGGAGAAACAGCTTGTGGATAAGATCGGTGACCGTTTTGTGAAAATCGGCAAAGTGGAATACAATGTCCCTGCGGGATGCATCTATCACGTTGAGGTCTTTTATATGGATGGAGATCAGGAAAAACGTTACGTGATGGCGTTCGTGAATGCCCCGGACGAACGCAATTTAAGGGTTTTCAGGGGCGAATTCCCATTGCATTTGATCGGCAAAGCCGAGCCCGGAGATGGCGCCTCGTTTTATGTCTCCATCGACGAAATGATGAACGAGTCAAAGGACTGATATTTGGAAGCCTCTTGAATCGTGGAGATTCGGCTTGGCGTTTGTTAGATAAGGTGCATGATATTCGCTTTTTTGATGCAAAATTCCGTGCACTTGCCGCGCACAAATCGGGCATGTATCGCGCCAATCGCCAGTCAGAAGTGCCCGATTTTCACCTACCCGTTGGCGGCAAGCTCGACCCGGAGAACCGCTGGGGCAAACTCGCACGGGTCGTGCCCTGGCATCTGATCGAAAGAAGACTGCCGATCCAACTCCGCTACCAGCGGCATGGGCGCTTCTGCAAAAGAGAGCTGATGTTCCCCATTTCGAAGCAGCGCTTGCACAATTCATGCGACTTTCAATCATGCTGTACGATCAAACAGATACATTTGGGGTATCAATGCATCAACACACACCGTTCCGATGAAGCTGACACAGGCCAAACCAGCCATAATTCCATGCCCTTCCGGCTTGCAGACGTATCGGTTGGACACCGCATAAGCATCGTATTGCCACCCAAGGAGTAACAAAAGACCGAACAAAATCACAGAATATGCATTGTCACCTTGCCACAATTGGATTCAAAAGAATCTCGAGAAGTGAAACTCCTCGAGGAGCAACTCTTGCATCTAATCCTCGAGGGCAAATACAACTTGTGGCTGAAGTGATGTTTATTCACGCAGGAAAGGGATGGAGCCTTGGTTCCAATCCTATTCTGGCGGCCCGGGGGTCGGGGCGTGGCCTCGGACCACGGGCCGCTCAGCAACCAATACCTATTCCACCATGAACACAGTGAAGAGACTCAAGACCCCCATCCTGTCACTAGCCCTCTTGACCGCTGGCCTGTGCATGGCCGAGCAACCCACCCGCATCCTGTTTTTCTCCAAATCCAGCGGCTTCGAGCACACCGTCATTGCTCGCATGGATGGCAAGCCGAGTTACGCGGAAAACGTGCTGGACGGCATCGCCAAAACGAAGGGTTGGGAGTTCGAGTTCTCCAAGGACGGATCGAAGTTCAGTCCGGATTATCTCAAGTCATTCCATACCGTCATCTTCTACACCAGCGGCGACCTCACCAAGACCGGCAAGGACAAGCAACCGGCAATGAGCAAAGAAGGCGTCAAGGCGCTCTTCGAATACGTGCGCAACGGCGGCGGCTTCATCGGCTTGCATTGCGCGAGCGACACTTTTCACTCCAAAGGCGCTGGCACTTTCGAGAACCACGAATGCCCATCTGACTTCATCTGCATGGTTGGCGGTGAGTTCATCGGCCATGGCTCACAGCAGAAGGCCACCAACAAGGTCATCAACCCGAAGTTCCCTGGCTACGAGAACCTCGGTGAATCCTTCACCCTGATGGAAGAATGGTATGCCCTCAAGAACTTCAATCCCGACATGCACGCCCTCACGGTCATCGACCCCAAAGGAATGGATGGCGGACGCAAGAACGTCTATGACCGCCCGGCCTACCCGACCAGCTGGGCGCGCATGGAAGGCAAGGGGCGCGTCTACTACAATGCGATGGGTCACCGCGAGGACGTCTGGGATGGCGACCTGTTCAAGAACATGATCATCGGAGCGGTCGAATGGACCAGCGGTGCCAAGCAGGTGGAGATCCCCGCCAACCTCAAGGAGGTCGCCCCCGAATACCACATCAACCAGTTCGAAACCAAACCAGCGACCACCGCTCCGTGAGCGGAATTTGAGCCCCACGGATCGCGGGTTGATCCGCCAAGACCATCAAAGACCACCGCGCATTCCAAGAGTGCTATCCTACAAGGTCTGTCCCTTTATCCTAAGGTATCCTACAAGGTCTGTCCCTTTATCCTAAGGTAGCGCGCCCTCGCCGAGGGCGCAG
>JACCDY010673398.1_pt1 | contig 11554 bp, 11 predicted proteins | sample 7446391 | NCBI WGS metagenome assembly JACCDY01 (sample SAMN15323451, study PRJNA562643) | freshwater metagenome | isolation source: river surface water | place: USA:Blue River Watershed | collected 2017-08-18
AACATATTGTTTTCTAAGTAAATCTAATTTTTTATTTAAAGATTCAATACTTTTAATACTATATTTAGATTTAATATTTTTAATATTATAATCAGAAGGAAATAAATTAAAGAAGTCCCCAGAAAATACAGATTTAACACTATCATCAAATTCTTGTAAGATGTTATCATACGATTCTCCTTTGCATTCTTTATTAGATTCAGATAGCGATTCATTATCATCTAGCGATTCATCATCTGATAAATTATTTAAATCTAATAATGATTCATCAGAAGAACTGTCAGAACTGGATTCAGGATATTTATCAGATTCATCAGAAGATGAAATAATAGAAGAACCATCAGAAGATGAATTATCATTTTTATTTTTATTATTTTCAAGTTTAGGTATTTTAGTTAATACATTATTATGGGCATTTGTATCGTAAGATACAGAACTAATAATAATCTTTCTTTTTTGACTTCTAGTTAACATAATATTTGTTAATGATGAATTACTATTAGTTAATTGTTTATATTAATAGAATTATGTATTTAAATTAATATTAATTATCTATTTAATGATTCTCTATACGAATTATCAAAATCATTATCAGATAATCCAGATAAATGTAAAAACACATTATAAACAAGTTGTGGGTGATTATTTATTATATCATTGGCATATGCTTCTCTATCTTTAATTCTATATAACACAAATGCTTGATCCCATTGTGTTCCAGGTCTTGCAGAAATTAAAAATCGAAATGTTTTGTTATCATCATTACCAGCAGTTGTATAAGATATTCTATCATAACCAGGAATGTAATTGGGCTTTTCTATTCCACCTACTAATTGAGGAGGTTTTCTAGATTGAGAACTATCATTATGAAAATTTTGTCTATCATTAGAACTATTATAATTATCAGAATGATCATCTCGACTTCTAGGTCTATTTTCATTTAATTGATGATTATAACCTAAATGATGATTTAAATTTCTTTCGGTTACATTCCAATTTGGATCATCATGATTTCGGCGCCATCCTTTAAATCTACTATAATCAGCCCCTGAGTGAGGCATCCAATTTAAATTATCCCCATTATCAATTTCCCTCCATTGAGCTTTCCAAACCCCTCCCCTTTTATCAGAAAATAAAGTCCATGGTGAACCATCCCAATGATTATTTTTAATATGATCTCTAATTCTATTATTATTACGGGGCTCAGGGATGCATTTAATAATTTTATTATTTTTATTTTTAATAACAATAAACCCAGTATTAGTTAATTCTAAATATGCACCTATATTACCATGTGTTCCTGCCGCATATATTGCTTCGTTTTTAATATTATAAATAACAAAATTACCATCAGTTTGCATACAAATATTATTATCAGTGCTTCTTGATACTGAATCTTCCCAAATCATATTATTATTATGAAACAGTTCCATATTTTTTGATCCTCCTAATACTAAGCGATAGCTTCCACTCGTTAATGTAATTCTTTTATAACATAATCCAGGATATAATCTATTTTTTTGTGTAAATCTACTAGATAATCTACTAGCATCAGTTTCTGACAATACACGAGATTTATTACATCTATTAATCATATTTAATAAATTATCAAAATTAGTAGATGTATTTTGTTTTTCTAAAATATAATCCAAATTATACTTGCTTAATTTTGAACGAACATTACCTTCTGTATCAAATACTAAATTTCTAGAATTAAATACATTTTCATTTTGATTAATAAGATGAAAATTATTAGAATCAAAATTATCAGGAAATGATGTACCTAATGGTTCATTACAACCAATACTATTTTTCCATACATTTTCAATAGAAGTATTAGATAATTTAGTTAAAGGACAATCTTCAGTATATGATATTTCAACAACATCTGGCTGTGGTGCAGTTTGTATTTTTGTAACCCTATATTTTGAATGCTGTAATGTGTTATTTAATCCTAATTTTCGTATTTCGTTAATCGTGTTAGAATCAAATATAGATGTAATAGCACTATCATATGGTTTAATTGGCTCGTTATTATATAATGAAGGTAGTGTATATCTTTGAGTAATCGTTCTTTTTTGTTGATTATGAGCACCTATACATCCAGTAGTAACAGAATTTTCTAACTGTCCACAATGATAACTAATATTATTTAATCGATTAGTTGATAATTCATGTTTACAGGAGTTGTCTTCTCCTCCATCGACAGGCTCATTATATATTCTAGTAAATAAAGCAAATCCATTAAAACAATCGCCACTAGGTAGCCAGTCAGTACAAGAACCATTTCTGGTTTGGCATACTGGTTTTGGAGCAGTACATGATACCCATCTAGTTGTATCACTTGAATTTAATGTATTAACCCCACCGGGTTGTGCAGGTACATATGTTCTAACTTGTTCTTTCCACCCTGTGCCACAAACAATTACAGGGGAAGTTCTATTTTGTTCTTTTCTACATGCACTGCCCTCAACATCAATATAATCAGTAAAATAATCATTTACAGGTCTTGGTTGTGTACCACATGGAGATTTTCTGGTTAAAACTCTAGATGCTACTGGAATATCAACACCACCATAATCGGCAGGAATATAACTTCTTTCTTCTTCTAAAAAGTCATCTGAAAATCTTGTTTTACAAGGATTTTTTGTTCTCCATTCTGTATAACTACCATCATTACACAATGGTAGATCTGTACAATCTTGAGTTTCTGTTAATTTTCTACTTGCTTCTGGAATATCAGTACCTCCATATTGAGCTGGTATATATTTTCTAGTTCTTTCTTTAGTTGCATTTGTTCCACATGGTTTTGAGCAACTACTCCATTCACTCCACTCTCCATAAGTCGCATCTTTTTTGAAAAAGAAAAACCAAATTAATAACAAACATAAAAATCCAATAGCAATTGTTGATGGTTTTATAGCACGAGTATTATTTTGTTGAAGATACCCTTCTACTGGATATCCAGATTGAGGTTCTTGAGCATATCCAGTTTGTGGATCTTGAGCATATCCAGATTGTAGATCTTGTCTATAGCTAGTTTGTGGATCTTGAACATATCCAGAAGTCTGAACTGGTGCATAAGCAGATCTATCCATTTTTTAATATAATTAATAATTAATTTATTATTCTATATTAATTAAAAAAAAAAAGATATAAAATTTAATTCTAATTAATAAGAATATTTAATTATATACATCATAGTATTTCTTAGAATTATTAAGTTCTAATATTTTATTTGAATTATAAATAATTTCATTAATTGTATCATAATTAATAGTGTTATTACTTATATATTTCATCCGATTCTGAGTTAAATAATCATTTTTACTAAATATTAAAATTAAATTACCAGAATTATCATTTAGCACAATTGGTACAATTGGTTTTTTTAAAATATATTGTTCAAGAGAATTAATTTTAAATTTATAGTTATAAAATATAATAGAATCATACTCTTGACTTAATTTAATAGAATTATATACATCATTAAATTTATCACAATCAGAAACAATTACTTTAATTATTTTATTACGATGTCTTTTAAACATATTTTTATTTTTATAATTCATATTTTCAAACTTTTGAGTAATTAATTTAATGATATTGTCATTAGTAGTATTAATAATTAATAAAATTGAATTAGAATTTGAGATATTATCTAAATGTTCTAAACCTAAATAATTTTTATTAGTATCTTCATTAGAATTAATTCCACCACTAACATTTGATTTCTTAGAACATTTAAAAAACTCAGATAAATTAGATTTAATTGTTATATTTTGATTATAATTTTTTTTTACAATTGTAAATTGATATAGATCTATAAATTCCTTATCTTCATTACTAAGAGCAGAATAAATTTTATTATTTTTAAAATCATTCAACAAGCAACTAAACGATTCAGATATTTCAGTTAAGAAATTGTTATCGTTAAATACATTAGTTAGATAATCTAAATTTATTAAATATTCAGTATAATATGTATTATTACTAAATGGTAGTAATACATCAATTTGCTGTCCGGTATTGTTTATTTTTGTAGAATTATTATATAATTTTTTAATTGAATATTTTAAAAAATCATTTTCATATAAATTCCATTCGTTTGTTTCTTGTAGCAAATTAAATATTTTATTGCCATTAAAGCAAGTAAATATAAAACGCCCATTAGGTTTTAAATAATAATTTAACAATTGAATTAAATTAAATAAATCAGAATCTTTTCCAATAATATAATGAATTGCAAAATTACAAATAATAATATCAATAGATTCTTTACTTGCATTAAATTGTTCTAATGATTTAATTATAGTTTTATAATTTGTATTTAAATTGACTTCATGGGTATAAATTTTCATATTTTTATGTTGATTAGATTTTAAATTAAACTTTCTATTAATTAATTCCATTAATGCATTTTTATCATTATCTAAAAATATTCCATGTTTAAAGCCTAAATTATTTATTCTCCCTAAATCTTGACCCTTACCTGATGCTAAATCAATTATCCATTCTTTATTATTTTTATCAGTTAATTTAGGATTAATAACAGTTTCTAATAAATAAGACTTAACAAATGAATTATATGATCTTAGTGCCTTATATAATTGATTATCATCAACTAAGAAATAATTAGAATTGGAATCACTAATTAACATATCAAATGTTAAAGGATTTTTAATATTATTCCATATTAATTCAGCAATTCTAAAATAATTACCAAAATATTCACCTCTATTTAATTCTACAATTCGATCAGTTCTAATTTTTTTTAACTTCCATTTATTGTCAGTATATAAAAATTCACCAATCTGGTTATCTAAATTTTGTTCTTTAGAAATAAATATATAATTAATTGGTTTATCACTAGTTGAAAATTGTATAGGAAAATAATTTTTATTATGGTATTCTTCAGGGATTATTTTACTATAATTAGATAAATAATTTAAATTTAATTTATCAAAATCTTCTTTTGATATTCCAGAAAATAATATATAAATTTTTTCATTTTTAACTGAATATTCTGAATATGGATAATGATCATACAAATTTTTAGGCAACTCTTTAATATAGAAATCAATAGTAATTTCATCAATAGGTTTCCATTTATAGCCAACCATATTATTATAATTAGTATTTGTTTTATATTTAGATGTATTACTTACTAATGATGTCGGTGTAAAAATTAATCCATCGATATGATAATTTCTTTTTTTATTATAAAAAGAATCAAGTTCTTTTTTATAATTATCAGTTAATTTTATATATTCTTTACATTCAACATTTAGATAATCTATTTTTTTAAATCCTTCTTTAATTAATTTATATCTAGATTCAAATGGCACATGTGATGTGCTATCATTATTTAATGCAATTATATCAAATATATATAATTTAACATCATTATATGATATTAATTCACATTTTGTTTCGGATAAAGTAAACTTATTAGATAGTATAAATTCAGAGTCTAAAATAGTATAATTATTAGAAGTAATATTATCATTATATTCAGCAATTTGATAAATTTTATTTGTGATCAATTTAATATTTTTTTTATCTTTATGTTCATTATATATAATAATACATCTTTGACCATCTATCTTATCAGTAACATAAAAGTTATTAATTTGTGGTTTAATATTTTTTATATATAATTCTGAATTCATTTCAATTACATTATTTAATAATTTTTTTAATCCTGATTTAAATTTAAAATTTTCTAAATAATTTTTATTAGATATAATAAATGTAGCAATAAGATAAATATAATCTTGATAATCTAAATTATCTTTATTACTGTCATTAAATATATTTTGAACATATTTAATTGTATTATCTAAATCTTTTTTTTCAAGTGTATTATTTAAAAATTCAGTTTCTAAAATTAATTCATCAAATAATTCATAATTTAATTCTTCTACAATATTACTTAATTGATATTTTTTAAAAATTCTATTTTTAATTTCTTTAATATTGTTTTCTTTTAAATTTACATTTTTTACTAAATCTAAATCAATTCTAAAATTTTCATTATTAAGTATAAAACTTAATCTCAGTTTAATATTAACCATCTTAATATCATTTAATCTCATTTTTTTAAATTTAGGTTCGTCTAACATTTCTTCTAATTTTAATTTAATATTATATTTTTTAATTACTGAAGAATTTAAATTTCCATTATATGTTTTAGATAATGTATGTTTTTTTAAATAGATGTCTTTATTAATATTTTCTCCATTTTTAAATTGTTTAGTAAGTCTTATATTGTTATCATAATATATATTAATATATTCATTTATTACAATAGTTGAGCTAAGATCATTTAATTTATTAAATATTCTACTATAAATATTTTTATTTTTTACTAAATGAAATGTAATTTCTAATTCAGTATTAAAATTACTACTCCTTTCTTCTGAAATTGATTCATTATATTTCTTAATTAAATTATTCAAAATTTCAGCCATCTTTTACTATTAATTTGATTCTTTGTGTTAATATTATTATTAATATTATTAAATTCAATTTTAATTACAATTTATTTTACTTAGTAATATACACTAAGCATGTAATCTATTATATATAAGACATACTTTTCTATGTTTAATTATATCATTATCAATTCTAAAATCATAACAGTTTTTACAATAAGAACAATAAATTTTATTTGTTATGTGACATTTATTGCATATATTACAATGTTCTATATAATATTGATTGATATGTAATAGATCACATATTGTGCAGTAATCATATTTAGATTCTGTATTATGTAGAGTATTATCTAAAGTATTATTAGATTCATTTATTACAATTTCTTTATTAACCAATGACCGAATTAATGATAATGGCTTAAAACGTGAAGATTGGAAAAGCATATTTTATTTAATAATGATAGTAGTACATTAAATAATTATTTAATTAATAAGTTAATTTAAAATTGAATATAAATTAATTATATTAATAACTAATAAAAATGGCTAACATAATTAAAAAATATCAAAATATTAAAAATAATTTAAAATTTACAATACCAGTTGATATTTATAAAGACAATTCTTATAATAAAAATCGTAGATCAATATTATTATTAATTTCTAATATTTTACAAAAAAATAAAAAATTTAAAAAATTAAATTTTGAGATTCAATCAGACATCATTATTAATATTGAATTATCATGCTATAATCATACATTAAATAAGTCAGATGAATTATTAATTTATCAATCATGGGATAATGAAAAATTTGAATATTTATATTATCTTACTTGTAATAAAGTTACTAAAAATCTAGACCCCGATTCAGAAGTAAATTCAGAATATCTAATTAATCTTATTTTAAATAATGAAATTGATATAACTCAAATTGGTTCAATGACATCAGAAGACCTATGTCCTGATAAATCTATAAATATTAAAGAAAATCTAAATTTAAGAAACAATCAAGAAATCAAAGTTAAAACAAGCACATTATATACCTGTCGTAATTGTAATCATAAAGAAGTAACAATTAAATCAGTACAAATTCGTGCATTAGATGAATCTGCAAGTCTTTCATTAACTTGTCAATTCTGCAATTTTAATTGGGTTGTTGGATAATTTATTATTAATATCTAATAATATTTTTTTAAAATCTTTAAAATCAGTTTTTAAGTCGGCAACATCAGTTTTTAAATCAGTAACATCAGTTTTTAATATTTGTATATCATTTTCAATTATATTAAATTTATGTTTATTATAACCAATATTAATGATACTAATAATATAAGATAACATAGATACTAATAAATTTTTAAAAATATATATAATTAGGTTAGTAATTATATTTAACCATAATATATTATTAAATAAGAATTGAATTAAGAATGTATTAAAAATAAAATCAAAATTTTCTTTAATCATGATAACAATTTAAAAGAGTAGATTATTTTATTCAATTTTAATTTTAGCACTATTACATTTATTTATTTTATTAGTAGTTTCTAATTTTTTTTCTAATCTATCAAATCCGTTTTTCATTACGGCGACATTAAGAATTTGTAAACACCCGCCGAGTATGTCAAAAAATATTTCAATGTGCATTAGTATATTATAAATCATTAATTAATTTTAAATTTTATTTATTTTTTGTTTTTTAATTTTAGAATTATCTAAATTAGATATTAATTCTTCTTTATATTTTCTTTTGTAATCATATTCACAATCATGTTCTTCAGAGTATCTATGAATATTACATAGAAGTTTATCACATCTACATTTGATTGCAAATAAAGGTAATTTTTTATTACAAACTGCACAATTATATCGATTTCTGTCATTTTTCATAATTAAAATATTATTTAAAATATTATATTAGTATTAATATTATTATCTTTATAATATTTTAATATGAAAAATTTTCATTCAGATAAAATAAATTCTATAAAAGTATGGATTTGTAGATTTATTGCAAATCAAACAAATAATTTAACAGATAATAAAAATACACTCCATACAAAACAAGGTTCAATAGTAAATAAATTAGAAGATAAAAATATATGTAATGCTTGGGTGTATAAAGATTATAATTTAAAATTAATATAATGATTATAATATAATTTATCAAAAATGTCAGTTAATGTTTTAAATTTAGAATTACGTTTTCATCCTAGTGAAAAAGACGCACTTTGTAAAAAAGATTTTACAAAATCAGATAAACCTATAGTATATTACAAAAGAGATCAACAATATTATACTTATTACGGCAAAAAATATTTTTCAATAACTTATTATATGTATTATGCTTTTAATTATGCAATTGGATTTAATGGTATATTTCCTAAAGTAGAAGCTTTTGGTTATCATCCGATTGATTTAGAATTAATTAGAATAATTTATAATATTAATACATTACAACCAGAATATGTATTCTTTAGCGCTCATAGTCAGGAAGGGTTGTGGGTAAAATATTCAGATTGCGAAATTAAAAATAATAATTTAGTTGCGTATGTAGCATTAAGTAGTCATGCTTTAAAACCACATGATGGTATATATTTTCGAGTATTTGGCTTTGCTAATGATTATTATAGCAATCGTGGTAAACATATTGTTCCTGAATTAATTGAAGACAATGATTTGCCATATAAAACAATTCAAAATAGAGAAGTATTTATATCATTTAAAAAAAGATTTTTACTCCCATTTTATGAAAAAAATAAAGAAGATTTCAAAAAATTACAAAAATTAGAAGAAAATGAAAATAATAAAGGGGTTTAAATTAAATCCTATGTTTTTTGAAATTAATTTATAAACTCGCTTAAATTCTTGATTTAATAATTTATTTCTTTTTTTGATATCGTCATAATTATATTTAATTTTTTTATTTGAACTATCTAATTTTAAATAATGTAATTCTAAATCCATATTTCTAATTTTATTTTTTAATTCATTATTTTTAAATTCTAAATTAGATAATTTATATAATAATTCAGTATTTTCTAATTCTAACTTTCTAATTTTATCAGACACTTGTTCTGATTTGATATTTAAATTAATTTTTAAATCATTTAATTCATTTTGTAAAAGTTCAATATGTTCTTCTGGTAATAACTTTTCAATAATTACTGGTTCAATATGTTCATAAAATAATATAGCGGTATGATTATGATGATTTTGACATTTTAATTGTTCAATTGTTTTTTCTTTTTTTATAAGTTGTTCTAAATTATAATTTACTCGATAATATACAATCGGAATTCCATTATAATTAGATAATATTCCAGTTAAATTAGGAAAATTATTAATTGTATAAGTTTCAGGGGTATGTAGATAACATTTAAAACAATGTATTATTAACATTGAATCAATATAATAGTTATTTTTAATTTTAAAAATAGGAATATATACCTTATTAGTAATCTCATCATATTTTAATACATCTTTGTAGTTTAAATAAATGTATGTACGCCAGTTAGAATTTAATGATTGACAATTAAAATTATGATTAGCATTATTAATATCTTTAATAATTTTAATAATATTATTAATTTCATCATTAACTATTTTGTAGTCTGTCATTATTTATTAAATTAAAAAAATAAATTCAATTTTAAAATTTAATTTAGCATTCAACAATACTGAATTGATTTTTAGAAGTAATGATATTGTTTAAAAATTTATTAACAGTAGTTAAATCATAATTAACAAATGCAAAATTGTTTTTAATCATTTCACTGGCAGTAATTTTAGAAAAGTAATAATTTGCAATATCCTTATCATGATTATTAAGTGAGTTAATAATTAATCTAATTTTTTTAAAATCATTTTGAGTTGCTACATTATTTTGACAGATAATTGGTAATACAATTAATGCTTTATGTTTATTTGGAAATAATCGACATGGTCTTAACATAGATTGAATAATTCTAATTTCAGATGTCATATTTTCAGCAAATATCACTGTATCTAATTCAGGTAAATCAAACCCTTCACCTAATGAATAAACAGAAACTAAGATATTATAATTATTTTTATCTAAATCAGATAATGTAAAATCGGATTTAGAAGTACAATTATGTAATTTAATAATTTTATTAGTGTTAATAATATTTTTTTTCAAAATAGATTCACAATTTTTTATAATTTCTTCAGCATTTTTAATTGTATTTGCATAAATTAATACATTTTTTGAATTAGAATCTTTAATATATCTTAAAGCAATATAAGCAGAAAAACATAGTTGATGATCTTTTTTTGTTATTTTAATCAATAAAGAGTTAATAACTGGTGTATTAACAATTAATAATTGAATTTCAAAATCAGTAATTACTTTATTTAAAACTCCCCATTCAATATTATATTCAGCAATTATATTACCAAAATAATCTATAGATGTATTATCAATTTTATTATCAATTTTTTTATTAATTTTTTTAATAGTTGCAGTTAAACTTAATTGTTTTTTCTTTTTTAAATTAAATGTATGGAAGAAACTTTTAGTCCGTAATTTAGTCAAATCACCAGTTAAATGATGACATTCATCTAAAATAATTAAATCAAATGTAATATCGATAAATTCATTAATATTTTTAGAATTATGATAAGTTGAAATTAAAATATCAAATTCAGTGATATTTTTTCTATATTTAGCAATTTTTTTATCTGTAAAAATTAATGAAATATTTGAAATCCATTGATTAAGTAAAACAAGCGATGGAACTAAAATTAAAATCTTTTCAGAATTTAATTCTTTAGCGATTGCTAGACTAGTAATAGTTTTGCCTGATCCACAACACATATTTAAAATTGCTTTATCATTACATTTAAAATGAGTAATAGTATTACTAATAATATCCTTTTGATAGTTGCGTAATTCAAATAGACTCATATTGATTATTTATTAGAATTAAAAAATAAAATTCAATTTTAATTTATTATCAATAATATATTTAAAATGCCTATACAAGCGGTTTTAGCACTAAATAAATTACAAAATGATAAAGAAAAATATATAAATTATGCATTAAAAGCTTTATTAGTAATTATAATTATACTTACTATATTATTACT
>JACCDY010604293.1_pt1 | contig 11545 bp, 8 predicted proteins | sample 7446391 | NCBI WGS metagenome assembly JACCDY01 (sample SAMN15323451, study PRJNA562643) | freshwater metagenome | isolation source: river surface water | place: USA:Blue River Watershed | collected 2017-08-18
AGCCTTTAAAGCCAAAGAGTAATTATGCTGTTACAGGCTTGTATTTCTATGACCAGCAGGTCTGCGATATTGCTAAGTCTATCAAGCCAAGTGCACGTGGAGAGCTTGAAATCACTGCTGTCAATGAGGCTTATCTCAAGATGAATCATTTAACAGTTGAAATCATGGGTCGAGGCTATGCATGGTTAGATACTGGCACACATGATTCTTTATTGGACGCAGCAGGTTTTATTGCAACACTACAAAAGCGCCAAGGATTGATGGTGGCTTGCCCTGAAGAGATTGCTTATCGTCAAGGGTGGATCACTGCTACTGATGTTCATAAGTTAGCTGCACCACTTAAGAAGAATGCTTATGGCCAGTATTTAGAAAAAATACTTTCCGAAAAGCTATCCTGATTCATTCGCTAAAGGAATATTAATGCCTATTAACGTTGCACCTACAGTAATGCCGGATGTATTAGTTATTGAGCCTAAAGTATTTGGTGATGATCGCGGCTGGTTTTGCGAGTCTTTTAATGATAAAGATTTTTCTGCCGCTGTTGGCCGCTCTGTGAGATTTGTTCAAGATAATCATTCGTTCTCTAAAAAAGGTGTCTTACGAGGTCTTCATTATCAACTGGAGCAGACTCAAGGAAAGCTTGTAAGAGTTTGTCATGGAGCTGTATTTGATGTCGTCGTAGATCTTCGGAAGTCATCGACTACTTTTGGTCATTGGGCGGGTATTGAGTTATCAGCTGAAAATAAAAAGCAGTTATGGATACCACCTGGGTTTGCTCACGGATTTCTAGTCTTATCTGAAACAGCCGAGTTTCTATATAAAACCACCGACTACTGGCATGCAGCCAGTGAACAGTGCATTGTATGGGATGATTCAACTTTGAATATTAATTGGCCAGATATTGGGGTGAAGCCAATTTTGAACTCCAAAGATGCAACTGGCCTAACATTTTTAGATGCAAGTTATTTTAAATAAAATTTTCTAAAAAACTGACTTCAAAAAAAGTCTTTTAGTAAGACTGTCTTATCTTTGAAGCATTTTTTACTTCAATTACTCATGCAAATTACTTCTTATAAAAATAAGAAAATAATGAGAAAATAACTTTCCACATGAAAAATCAGCTCATTTCTTTATCCCGCTTAGGAAAGCAATCAATTGTTTTGCTAGTTGATGCATTCTCAATACTTTTAGCGGTTTGGTTAGCATATTCTTTGCGTTTAGATCGTTTGCATATTCCAGAACATGCTGAATTTCTTGTGTATATCTTGCCTTTAACAATCGCAATACCAATTTTTATAAGAATGGGTCTGTATAGAGCGGTTTTTAGATATGCCGGCCAACATGCACTCTGGTCTATTGCTCGAGCAGTCTTTTTTTATGGGCTAGCCTTTTTCGCCCTGATTATTTCATGGGATTACCTCTCTTTACCTAAAAGTGCAGGGGTTATTCCGAGGAGTTTAGGTATTTTGCAGCCAGTCATGTTGCTAGTCTTGATTGTATTGAGCCGTTCTTTGGCAAGAGTTTGGCTCGCGGGGCATGCGTCAATTAGTAAAAAATCTCAACGCCGTACCTTGATTTATGGAGCTGGAGTCTCAGGGGCTCAGATTGGAAGTTCTCTTCAAAAAAGCGGGCAGTACTATTTAGTTGGTTATTTAGATGATGATTCTCAGTTGCGCCACAAAACTATCAATGGATTGACGATTTACGGTGTTGATGAGATCGATGTTCTCATTAATGAATTTGGGATCACGGATATTTTGTTGGCCTTACCATCAATTCAGCAATCGCGTCGCAATGAAATTTTGAGTTATTTGCGACGTTTCCATGTGCATGTTCGTTCTTTGCCCAGCATGGCTGATTTGGCCGAAGGTAAGGTCAAGGTGTCAGATATTCGAGAGCTGGATGTTGTTGACTTATTAGGGCGCAATCCGGTGACACCCAACAAAGAGTTATTTGAAAAAAATATCAAGAATCAAGTTGTGATGGTGACAGGTGCCGGCGGAAGTATCGGTAGTGAATTAACCCGTCAAATTTTGTTTTCTGGGCCCAAGACACTTATTCTTCTAGAACAAAGTGAATTTGCTTTGTATGCTCTTGATGCTGAACTAAGAGTCAGAATCAAAGATGAGAATCTAGATACTGAGTTAGTGTCTTTGTTGGGCAATGTTCGCCAATACGATTGGTTAAAGAAGATTTGCACTACTTGGCAAATTAACACGATCTATCATGCAGCTGCATATAAGCATGTACCGATTGTTGAGCAAAATGTCACAGAGGGCGTCTTAAATAATGTTTGGGGTACCTTAAATACTGCTCGTGCCGCTATTGAGTCAGGGGTTGATCAGTTTGTATTGATCAGTACTGATAAGGCGGTTAGACCCACCAATGTGATGGGTGCTTCTAAACGTTTGGCGGAAATGGTGTTGCAGGCTTTAGCAAATCAAACAGGCGTTCGTACGCAACTGTCCATGGTTCGTTTTGGTAATGTTTTGGGTTCGAGTGGTTCTGTGGTACCGCTGTTTCGTTCTCAAATTAACTCGGGCGGCCCAGTGACAGTGACTCATCATGAGGTAACACGTTACTTCATGACAATCCCAGAGGCTGCACAGTTAGTGATTCAAGCAGGTGCTATGGCCAGTATTTCTGGTGTTTTGGGTCAAGGATCTGTTTTTGTATTGGATATGGGTGAGCCGGTGAAGATTGTTGATCTTGCCCAGCGCATGATTGAGCTTTCTGGTTTTAGTCTTCAAAATGAACAAAACCCTAATGGTGATATTGCCATTGAGTTAGTTGGTTTAAGGCCTGGGGAGAAGCTATACGAGGAATTGCTGATCGGAGATAATCCGATGCCGACAGAACATCCAAGAATTATGAAAGCCCAAGAAAATTTTAAAACTTGGTCTGTGCTTGAAAAAGAATTAATCATATTGAAAGAGCTACTCAATGCTGGTGATGCACAAGCTATTTGCAAACAATTAAAATACCTGGTGATAGGTTTTAACCCCGATACAGAGATTGTGGATTGGATTTCAAAAGTTAAATAAAGGGCATTTACTTTTTGCTATAAGATTAATATATGAATGATGCCTTAAGCGCTAAATTTCACAAGGGAGCAGATGCTTCCTCTAGAATTATTAAGCCCATTATCCTATGCGGCGGCTCTGGCACCCGTTTATGGCCTTTATCCCGCGAATCATTTCCCAAGCAATTTGTTCCTCTAATTGAAGGTAAGAGTCTTTTGGAACTGACTCTGGGGCGAGTTAAATCATTGGGTTCTCCTATTTTCGTCACGAATGAAGATCATCGTTTCTTTGTTCAAGATTTGCTGCTCCATGATTCTCAATCAGCAAATAATTCAGCTTCAATTCTTTTGGAGCCTGCGGGAAGAAATACTGCCGCCGCAATGGCGAGCTCTGTTCTGATGCCGGGTGTATCTCCATCAGATCTTTTGCTGTTTTTACCTTCAGATCACTTCGTGCCGGATATAGATGCTTTTGTATCAACCATTGAAGCTGGCATCGCAGTAGCAAATGCAGGGTTTATTGTGACTTTTGGAGTTCAGCCAAGCTTCCCGAGTACTGCATATGGCTATATTCAGAAGGACGATTCACTTGATTTGGTATCTGGTGAAATCAATACATATACTGTAAAGCGTTTTGAAGAAAAGCCAGCACTTGAAAAAGCGCAAGCCATGCTTTTGTCTGGTAACTATCTTTGGAACGCAGGTATCTTTTTGTGTACTGCATCAACATTACTTAAAGCGCTTGAAGAGCATGCTCCTGATATTCTGAGTTCTTGTCAGCAGGCAATGCAAAGTCCAGAGATTGATGGTCATTTTGTTAGACCCAACAAAGAATCTTTTTTATCTTGTCGCTCTGAGTCAATTGACTATGCAGTGATGGAGCATTTTGACAAGGTGGCGGTTGTGCCATTCAAGAGTGCCTGGAGTGATGTGGGCAGTTGGAATGCTGTTGCCGCTTTAACGCCTGAAGATCAAACTGGTAACCGTATCAGCGGTCAGGGAATGGCTTTTCAATCTAACAACACCTATATCAACGCGCCGCACCGACCAGTGATTGCTTTAGGCACTTCTGATTTAGTGATTGTGGATACGCCAGATGCTGTTTTGGTGGCATCTGTAGATAAAGTTGAGCAAGTTAAAGAGGTGGTGGCTTCCTTAAAGAAGGCTGGTCAGACTGAGGCGGTAACGCATCGTAAAGTTGCTAGACCATGGGGTTGGTATGACTCTATTGATATGGGTGAACGTTTTCAGGTTAAGCGTATATCTGTTAAGCCTGGAGCTAGTCTAAGTTTACAAATGCATCATCACCGAGCTGAGCATTGGATTGTGGTCAAAGGCACTGCCAAAGTGACCAATGGCGACCAGGTTTTTCTATTAGAGGAAAATCAATCCACATATATCCCAATTGGTGCAAAACATCGTTTAGAGAATCCAGGTAAAACTAATCTTGAGATGATCGAAGTTCAATCTGGCGGGTATTTGGGAGAGGATGATATTGTGAGATTTGAAGATACTTATGGAAGAGCTTATTAAAATATGTCCAAAACACCCATTCTCATAACTTCAAGTGTTATTCCACACGATCAAACAGTTAAGCTAAAAGATCCTGAATCAAGAATTTTTCATACGATTGAAGCTCTTGATCAATGGATAAAAATTCATCCGAATGGAAGTTTTGTTTTATGTGATGGTTCTGGATATGATTTTAAAGAGCTTGTTTCATCCCGCTTTCCTCTAGCGAATATTGAATGCCTATCCTTTTTAAATGATAGTGAATTGGTTAAGTTTCATGGAAAGGGCTATGGAGAGGGTGAGATCATTAAGTATGCTTTGGAGCATTCAAGCTTGCTAAATGATGCCGACTCGTTCGTAAAATGCACTGGTAAGTTATGGGTTGAAAACTTTCAGAGCTGCATTAAAGATACTGAAAGTAACTTTTTATGTCAGGCAAACTTTTCAAATGTTTTTTCGCTTAAAAAGACAACTCTGAAATACATTGATACTCGTTTTTACTTCTTTAATAAAGACTTTTATTGCAAGTATTTCTTAAATGCGCATCAAGGTTTAAGCATTTCATCAGGATATGGCATTGAGGAGGGCTTTCGGGATATCGCAATTAAAAACTCTTTTACTCGTTTTTTATTTAACTATCCAGTAAGAATTTTAGGTGTAGGCGGAGGATCTGGTAGTTACTATAGAAGTACTGCCCGCAGATATTTAAAGGATGCACTGAGGTTGCGTATCGTTCGATTTTTTTCTAGCTATAAAAATTTATTTAATTAGTTTATTTTTTAGCAAAATGCCAGCCAATAGAGCCATGCTGAACCCTTGTATTTCAAGCATTTGGTCTCTTTGAGCGGTGTCTAATAAATTTCTAAGCATCCAAATAAAGCTTGTTACAAAAAGAGCTGCAGCAGCGGCCTCGGAGCCTTTGATTTTTTGTCGTATTGCATTAATGGCAATAAAGATATTGTTGATATAAATTGACAATAAAATTAGAACTCCAGCAACACCTATTCCAAGAGCTGAATCTACCCAGCCATTATGGGTATTTGCCAAATTTACTTTAGGGACACAAGTTCCTTGTAAGCTAATTTGGTAGGCATCTCGAGACGCATTAATTCCCCAAGGATTCTGCATCAATAATGTTAAGCCTGCTCTAGCTGTCACTATTCTTGATGCTGTGCCGCCTATGTCTATTTCATGGATTGTTTCAACATCATCGGCCGTTAAGCTTTTTCTTGTTTGTAATAATTCATTTTTAATTTCTTCGGCCCCATTGCAGTTGATTGATATTGAATCACCCATCAATCCAATCGTGATTTTGGAATCAAAATTTTTCCACTTATCAGGAAATAGCCCGGTCACTGTCTTTGCTACTGCTAATGCAGCTAAAAGCAAAAAAAATCCTAGTGCAATTTTTTTTCTCAAAGTGATTTTTTTAGTAGTAATTAATGAGAAAAATGCCACAGCCATGAAAGATAAAATTATGAAAATTAATCCACCTCTACTTTGCGCCAGAACAACGGAGGCAAGCATGAGGGTTATAAGTAGTAATAAGCTAAGTATGTGTTTTTTAGAGTTGCTGAAAAAAAATAGACATACACTCAAAAAGATTGTTCCTTGCAGGGCGGAGTAACCCAAATCTCCATGACTAAGGCTAAGTCCAGCATAGCCCCAGAGAATGGTTTGCTGTTTAATTGAATCGATAGAAAATAAACCTATGTGAATTAATAATGGGATTGCAAAACAAAATCCTAAAAATAAAAAAAGTTTCTTTATTGAATATTTTGCAAAATGTAAGCCAATGGCTCCGCCCAAAATACTATACAAAATAAATTTCAGCCATTCTGAATTGATATTTTTGATGGTTTCAAGCTGATCGCTTGCAATAAACAATATGAAAAAAACTAGATAGACAGAAAAAGCAATCAGGGGCTTTGATGATCTTAGATAGATTAACCAATCGCGATTGTTAAAAATAACCAGAATCAATAGCAATCCAGCTGTAATATTTCTAATCGCCATGGTGTGTGGAATATTCCAGACAGGGATGAGGATCAAAAGCAGACCACACAATAAAACATCAAGAAATCTAATGTTTGGGAAATTTTTACAAGTATTGCTGAAGTTCATTGTTTTATGCGCAAGTTTAAATGCTTGGAAGACATTCTTATTATTATAAGCTCTTGTTAATAGTGAGATAATTTGAAAATTCCTTGAATGAATCATTTAAATGAAAAAAGACGCTCATTTCTACCTGTTCTGTAAGTCATATCTTGGAGATCTCAAGAGGGTGCAGCAGTTGTGGGCTAGTGTTAAGAAGTTTAATGTGGACCGGATTCCTTTTTATTTGAGCGTTCCTGCTAAAGACTTGCCACTGTTTCAAGATCAAATGGATGATCCATGCCAATTAATTAATTGGATATGTGATGAAGATATTGTTAAATCTAATCCAAGAGCATCTTTAGATCATTACCTCAATTGCGATGGTCGACTATCTCAGCAAGTAGTTAAAAGTGAGTTTTGGAGAATTTTCCCAGATGGACTTTGTGATGCTTACTTGTGTTTGGATTCTGATTGTGAGTTCATCAGAGATTTTTACTTAGATAATTTTTATCATCCTTCTGGAGTGCCATACAGCGTTATGCATGAAAATAAAGAACTTTTACAAATGTCTTTGAACAAGGGTATAGAAAAAGTTTCGATTAATTTTCATAAAGAATGTGCGATGATGAAAGAGGTTTTCAATAGATCTGGGCCGGACTACGATTGGGGGCCAACACCTGTGATTTGGTCATCAAAAGTTTGGCATGATTTAGACCAGAAGTATCTTGAAGTTAATAATAAGACGATTTGGGATGCAATTATTGAGCGACCGAGTGAGCTTCGTTGGTATGGTGAAGCACTACTTGAGTTTAAAAGTATTCCGCTATATCCAAAAGAACCTATTTTCAGGGTTTATCACTACGATTGGCAGTTTTTTACATTTAAAAAACAAGGTGAGTCTGTTGATAAATTAAAAAGGCATTACTTGGGCATGTTGAAGCAGTCAAACTGGAATTTTGAGTCAGACTATTTGCCTGGAGTTAAGAAAAAGAGTCTTTCTTCGCGAGCTTTGAAAATGGCAAAAAGATTTTTAGCTAGATTCCGCTGAATAATTTAATAATGAAAAAAATTCTTATTCTTTCTCATGCATTCAATATGGATGGCCGGGCGGCTAGTCAGACTATTACAGATAAGGTACCATATTTTTTAGATGCTGGATATGAGTTGTATGTTTTAAGTGCTGTAACTGGTCAAAAAGATACGACAGTTCATCATAAGCAGCTGCTTGCTTGGGGGCCTTCAGCGTTCAGATTTGACTTTAGACATTGGTTTGCCATGCGTTATGGACGTAATGCTGCTTATAAATTGATCACAGGAATACTATCCATAGTACTTTTACCATTTATTTTTTTAGAAAAATTATTACTTGGTTTATCTAATCAATGGTCATGGACTTTTCCTGCTGTTATTAACGGTTATTGGTTGATTAAGACGAATAAGATTAATCTAATTTATTCAACTGGTGGTGCTTGGTCAGCGCATTTAGCTGGCTGGATCTTGAAAAAAATAACTGGGGCGATATTGATTGTGGAGGTTCATGACCCCTTGGTTATTCAAGATGTATCAACATCTTCTTGGTCGAAGAAGTTATGGTCACGTGAAAATCAATTCCAAAAAATTCTTGAAAGCTTGCTTTGTAAAGATGCTGATCTTGTTTGGTGGTTTACAGAGGGTGCGCTCTCTCTTGCAAGAAAAAGAAATCCCGAACTAGGTTCAAGGGGCTTTTATTTGCTACCAGGAGTTCAGGCTCCGGAGATGCGAATAAATCATAGCTTTAAGCCTTTTTTTAATATTGGGCATTTTGGCTCTCTGGCTGAGAGCAGATCACTGGAGCCCATCTTAAATGTGTTGCCTAAGTTTTTCGAAAAACACCCTGAAGCAAGAGGTCTTTTAAGAATCAATATTTTTGGATCTGGTCTTGATAGAAAATCAAATTCAATTATTCAAAGCCTTAGCCTTCAAAGTTCTATTGTTTCTCATGGACGTTTAGAGTATGACCCGGTCACGGGTTTAAGTGGCAGGCAAAGAATTATTCAAGAAATGCAGGCAAGTGATGTTTTACTGCTTTTGCATGGAAGTCATGATGGATGTTATGAATACATACCATCAAAAATATATGAGTATTGGTGGGCTGATCGACCAATCCTAGCTTGTACTCACTTAAATCAGCAGTTAGATGAGCTTGTTAAAAAAATTAATGGCCCAACAAATGATGCATATCTTTCTCATGTTGATGATGAAGATGAAGTTTATAAGTCAATTGAATTTGCGTGGTTAAACTGGTCAGAGAAAAAAGAATTCTTAAGGCAAAATGAACCTTTAAGCGTCAAAACTGCAGTCGAGCAGATTATTCAAAAGATTGCTCATAGATGAATTTACTTCATTCGAAGCAAAATTTTTATAGAAGAGATATTGATGGTTTAAGGGCAATATCAATACTTCTGGTATTGGCGTACCATGCATTTCCTGAAGCGATTCCTGGGGGGTACATTGGGGTTGATATCTTTTTTGTTATTTCTGGATATTTAATTACTAAGATTATTCTTGAGGAAATCAATAATAAAAGTTTTTCTCTGCTTAATTTTTACTCTAGACGAATCAAGCGAATTTTTCCGGCATTAATACTGGTTTTATTTTCAGCTCTTTTATTTGGCTGGTTTTTTTTAACAGCAGATGAACTTAAGAATTTAAGTGGACATGTTGTTGCTGGTGCAATTTTTAGTTCTAATTTATTGCTCTTGAAAGAGGCTGGATATTTTGATGCTTCTGCAGAATTAAAACCTTTATTGCATCTTTGGTCGCTAGGGATTGAGGAACAGTTTTATATTCTTTGGCCTCTGTTGTTGATCTTTTTTAAAAGCTCAAAATTTAAACTAATTCTCACCTTAATTTGTATAGGCTTATCTTTTTCTTTGAATATTTATTTAATTCAGGAAAGTGTAACCAGTAGTTTTTATCTGCCATTTTCTAGATTTTGGCAGATGTGGCTTGGCGCAATCTTGGCGATGCAATGGGATCAAATTAATATACTTGTTAAGAAAGTTGAGAGTTATTTCATTTATCTGGGTTTTTTCCTGATTGCACTTGGGGTCATGTTGCTTTCTAAAAATAGTTCTTATCCTGGTTGGTGGGTACTATTGCCGACATTTGGTGCCGTTTTCATTATCCTAAGTAAATCAGAATCCTTTTTAAATACAGTGCTAACAAACAAACTAATTGTTGGTATTGGCTTGATTAGTTATCCCTTGTACCTATGGCATTGGCCTATCTTGAGTTACCTGCACATAGCTAATGGTCATGCTCCGAGTATTCACTGGAGGATTGCAGCTTTAATCCTCACTTTTATTTTGGCAATTTTTACTTATTTTATTGTTGAGAAAAGAGTTCGTGCTAATTCAAAAAAATACCTGCCTAGCTTACTTATTCTTTTAATTTTTGTTGTGGGCACTTTAGGTTATTTGATTCATAACAAAAATGGATTCGAGTCGAGATATAAAAAGATAATCCATGTAGACCAATCATTTAAAGCCGACTTTCTTCGTTGGGAAGACACTGGATTGGTTCCCAATGTAGATTGCGTCAATTCTTTTAAATTTCCCAAGTGGAAAGTCTGCTTGCAGAGCAATGATACCCATCAACCAACCGCTGCTTTGATTGGCGACTCACATGCTTTTCATGCTTATTGGGGTGTTTCGGAGTTATTTAAAAAAAATGAGAATTTAATTTTGTTAGGGCAGGGCGCTTGCCTACCTTTTATCAATTTAAGCGATCAACTTGGTGGCACCAAATGTGCTGAATCTATAGATAAGTTATATAAATATATTCTTAATGAGAAATCTATTAAGACCGTGTTTATTTCACATAGATTTTTTTATATAAATCATGAATCTACCTCTAGGCAAATAGATTTATTTGAGCGGTCTGTAGATGAAACTTTCAGTCAACTAAAGGATGCTGGCAAAAAGATTGTTTATTTGAAGTCTGTTCCTGAGCCAGTCATAAATCCTAAATTGTGTGTGGGTGGACTGCCTTGGGGTAGAGCACTTCCCAAAGAAGCTTGTGATTTTTTACATCAAGCAGATTTAGATCGCCAGAAAAATTACAGATTAGCTATAGGTAGGGTTTTGCAGAAGTATCAAGAAGTGATAGTTTTTGATCCTAGGGATTATCTCTGTGAAATAACCAAATGCTCTTTAGTCATAGATGGCAAGGTAATGTTTATGGATGAAAATCATTTATCCAGATCAGGGTCTTTATTTTTAGGTGGAAGATTGGCAAGTTATCTTGACGATAAACCTAATAAGTAAAGTTATTGAACATGATTGGTTCTAACTTGATCTCTTCATGTCATAGAAATAGTAGTTCATTCTGGTTTGAGCGACAATAACATCTATGAAGATTTTGATCGTTAAGCTGTCCTCTTTGGGCGATGTTTTGCACAATTTACCCGTGGTTTGGGATCTGCGTGCCAAGTACCCAGAAGCTCAGATTGATTGGGTGGTGGAAGAGGGCTATGTGGGGCTTTTAGAGCCTCTGAAGACCATTACTTTGCCATCTGGCGATTCTGTTGCTGGTATCAACAACATCATTCCATTGGCGTTTCGTCGTTGGAAAAAAGCTTTAAAACGAGGCGAGTTCATCCGCAGTATTCAGGAATACATCACTTTTAAAGAGCAATTTAAGTCAGGTGTCTTTTCTGACTATGACTTAATCATTGAAACCCAGGGTTTATTGAAGTCAGCTTGGGTGACTCATTTGGCCAATCCAAATAAGACTGCTTCAGTTTTTGGTTTGGCTAATCAAACAGAGTTTTCTGGTTACGAGCCATGGGCTCGGAAGTTCTATACCGATTGTGTGCAAGTGCCGTTTCATTGTCATGCCGTTGATCGCTCGCGTTGGGTTACTGCCTCGGCC
>JACCDY010032492.1_pt1 | contig 11542 bp, 9 predicted proteins | sample 7446391 | NCBI WGS metagenome assembly JACCDY01 (sample SAMN15323451, study PRJNA562643) | freshwater metagenome | isolation source: river surface water | place: USA:Blue River Watershed | collected 2017-08-18
ACCGCATTAACGGAGGCGGGTTATGTCGGTGAAGATGTCGAGAACATCTTGCTCAAGCTTTTGCAGGCCGCAGATTACGATGTAAAGAAAGCTGAAACTGGAATCATCTACATCGATGAAATTGACAAAGTTGCACGTAAATCTGAGAACCCATCAATCACTCGCGATGTTTCAGGTGAGGGTGTTCAGCAAGCGCTGTTGAAGATTCTTGAGGGAACAGTTGCATCTGTACCACCACAGGGTGGTCGTAAGCACCCACATCAGGAGTTCATCCAGATCGATACAACAAATGTTTTGTTTATTGTCGGTGGAGCTTTTGCCGGTCTTGAAAAGATCATCGAATCACGTGTTGGTAAATCAGGTGTTGGCTTCAATGCAACTTTGCAGGACTCTGCCGACAGGAACCGCAAAGATATCTTCGCTGATGTAATGCCAGAGGATCTTTTGAAGTTTGGAATGATTCCTGAGTTCATTGGTCGCCTCCCAGTACTTACAAGTGTTGAAAACCTTGATAAGCCTGCATTGATGCAGATTTTGACTGAGCCAAAGAACGCTTTAGTTAAGCAGTATCAACGCCTATTTGATCTCGATCATGTACAGCTCGAATTTGATGCCGAAGCTCTTGATGCGATTGCAGATCTAGCGCAGGAGCGTGGAACAGGCGCACGTGGTCTTCGCGCGATTATGGAATCTGTCCTTTTGTCAGTTATGTATGACGTTCCTAGCCGCTCAGATGTAGAAAAGGTGATAATCACTAAGGAGTGCATCACATCTGGGGGAGCGCCAACTTTGATTAATCACACAGGTCCAAAACGCTCACGCGGACAAAAAGGTCAAGAGGAGAAGAGCGCATAATCTAGACTGCGCACTATGTCTTCAAGCCGTGAGCTAGCCTCAACTTTCTCGCCAGCCGAGATTGAGTCAGTCCTCTATGAAAAGTGGATGAAGGCTGGATATTTCACTGCAGATGCCACATCTTCTAAGGAAGCCTTTTCAATTGTTTTGCCACCTCCCAATGTGACGGGTGTATTGCATATCGGTCACGCCCTAGATCAAACATTGCAAGATTGTTTATCACGCATGAAGCGCATGCAGGGCTTTGAAGTTTTGTGGCTGCCCGGAATGGATCACGCTGGAATCGCAACGCAAAATGTTGTTGAAAAACAATTAGCTGCTTCAGGAAAATCCCGTCACGATCTTGGGCGTGAAGAGTTTGTTAAGAAAGTTTGGGAGTGGAAAGAGGAATCGGGGGGTGCGATTCTTGAGCAGATGAAGCGCCTGGGTTCATCAGTCGACTGGTCACGTGAACGTTTCACCATGGATGAAGGTATGTCCAAAGCAGTAGTAACTATTTTCAAGCGCATGTATGACGCTGGATTGATTTATCGCGCCGAGCGAATCATTAATTGGTGCCCACGTTGCTTAACAGCTTTGTCAGATATTGAGGTAGAGCACAACGATGATGCAGGTGAATTAGTCTCTATCCGCTATGGCGAAGGTGATAACGCAATTATTGTTGCAACCACTCGAGCTGAAACAATGTTGGGCGATACAGCGGTTGCAGTTAATCCCGACGATGAGCGTTACTCGCACATGATCGGAAAGACTGTAAAGGTCCCGCTCATCAATCGTGAGATTCCGATCGTTGCCGATGAGCATGTAGATCCAGCCTTTGGTACTGGTGCGGTCAAGGTAACCCCCGCACATGATGTGAATGACTTTGAAATTGGTTTGCGCCACAACCTGGCTAATGTTGTCATCTTGGATGCCGAAGCAAAGGTTGTTAATACAAACAGCGTCTTTGATGGCCTAGATCGCTTTGATGCGCGCAAAGCCGTTGTTGAAGCACTTCGCGCCGAAGGTCGCATCGTTGCTGAAAAGCGTCCTTACATGCACGCTGTCGGACATTGTTCTCGTTGCGATACAACGGTTGAGCCACGTTTATCAAAGCAGTGGTTTGTAAAGGTTGCGCCAATGGCAAAGGCATCTGCAGATGCTGTTCGCAGTGGTGCGGTAAAGATTGAACCTGAAGCTCTTGCTCCACGTTACTTCGAGTGGGTAGACAACATGCATGACTGGTGCATTTCACGTCAGTTGTGGTGGGGTCACAGAATTCCTGTCTGGTATGGACCAAATGGTGAGGTTCAAGTTGTTGGCCCGGATGAAACAGCACCTGCCGGTTGGACTCAAGATTCAGATGTTCTCGATACCTGGTTCTCATCAGGTCAGTGGGCCTTTTCAACCTTTGGTTGGCCAGAGAAATCAGCAGATCTAGCTAAGTTTTATCCAACATCGGTTCTTGTAACTGGTTATGACATCTTGTTCTTCTGGGTTGTTCGTATGATGATGATGTCAACATTTGCAATGGATGGAGTTCCACCATTTAAAACAATTATGTTGCACGGTTTAGTGCGCGATCAATTTGGCAAGAAGATGTCTAAGAGCCGCGGAAATGTTATTGATCCACTTGAGTTTATGGACAAATACGGCGCAGATGCACTTCGCTTCACACTTGCGCGTGGCGCAAATCCAGGAACCGATCAAGCACTTGCTGAAGACTGGATTGGTGGGTCTCGTAACTTTGCTACCAAGCTTTGGAACGCAACACGCTTTGCAATGATGAATGGTGCAACTGTTTCAGGTGATTTACCAGCTGTGGATTCACTCAATGCAATTGATAAGTGGATTCTTAGCCGATTATCAGAAACTATCTCAGAGACAACAGATCTGCTAGAAAAGTATGAATACGCTCGTGCATGCGAGTTGATGTATCACTTTGCTTGGGATGATTTATGTGACTGGTACCTAGAGCTTTCAAAGGAGGCATTTGCCTCTGGAAATGCCGAAGGAAGCAAGCGGGTACTCGGATATGTTCTCGATCAGCTGTTCCGCTTAATGCACCCAGTAATGCCATTTATTACAGAACAGATGTGGACCACATTAACTGGGGGAGAATCACTAGTTGTCGCACAATGGCCAGTTGCAAAGGCTGCACATGTCGATAAGAAGGCCGAAGCACTTATTGCTCAACTGCAAGAGATCATCACCGAAGTTCGTCGTTTCCGTAATGATCAAGGTATTAAGACTTCGCTCAAGATTCCTGGTCGTATTGTGGCCACGGGGGATATTGCGCAGTACGCATCAGCGGTTGCTTTCGTGGTTCGAATGGAGCTTGGCGATATAACCCCTAGCGCCCGCTGTGAAGTTGCAGGTGTAACTGTCGAATTTGACCTTACTGGTTCCATCGATGTTGTTGCTGAACGTGCACGTCTTGAAAAGGACTTAGCAACTGCAACCAAGGATAAGCAAACCGCTGAAGTGAAGTTAAACAACCAGGGCTTTATGGCTAAAGCTCCAGAAAATGTAGTTGTTGAAATTCGTGAACGTCTAGATAAGACAACCGCAGACATTGAACGAATAACCGCAGCACTCGCAGCATTGCCACAAGCATGATGATTTCTCCGGATGATCAGGAGCGTGTAGACGCAATTGAGCAAGCCTTGCTTGCCCGCTGGCCAGAAACACGAATTGCTCCGAGCACTGAACGCATCGCAGCCCTTGTAGACATCTTGGGTTCGCCACAACTTACATATCCAACGATTCATATCGGCGGAACAAATGGAAAGACAACAACTAGCCGCATGATTGATGCGCTTCTCTTTGCTCATGGGCTACGTACAGGCCGCTTTACAAGCCCGCATCTAGAAACTTATCGTGAACGCATTTCGATTAACGGCGAACCGATTGATCCGAAAGAATTAATTTTTTCTTACAATGACATAGCTGCCTATTTGGAATTAATGGACAGTAAGTTTGAACATCCCATTTCATTTTTTGAAGCTATTACCGCTTTAGGCTTTGTGGCCTTTGCAGAGCACCCCGTAGATGTTGGTGTGATTGAAGTTGGCATGGGTGGCGAGTGGGATGCAACCAACGTAGTTGATGCAGATGTTTCTGTCATCATGCCTATTGGTTTTGATCACATGGAGTACTTGGGCAACACCCTGCATGAAATTGCGGCAACCAAGGCTGGAATCATTAAAGAAGGTGGCTTTGTTGTGCTGGCCCAGCAAGAGCCAGAGGCGGCAAAAGAGCTGATTCGTAAGGCCGCTGAAGTAGGCGCAGATGTTGTACGTGAAGGTGTTGAGTTCTCAGTTCTATCGCGTGCAGTTGCTGTCGGCGGACAATTACTAACAATTCAAGGAATTCATGAGACCTACGATGAGATTTTTCTGCCATTACATGGTCGCCACCAGGCAGCAAATGCAGCAGCAGCCCTAGTTGCAGTTGAAGCTTTTTTTGGAGATCAGCCACTTGATATCGAAGCGGTTCGCGCAGGTTTTGCCGCGGTCACATCACCTGGCCGCTGTGAAGTCGTACATCGAGACCCAACGGTAATTCTTGATGCGGCACATAATCCTCATGGCGCAAAGGCTTTAGCTGACACACTTTTAAATGAGTTCAACTTTGATGAAATCATCGCAGTGGTTGGAGTCTTTGGCGATAAAGATGCCACAGGAATCTTTCAGGAACTTGAACCAATCGTTGATCATGTGATCGTTACACAAAGCTCATCATCTCGAGCCATGGCCTCATCAGATCTGGAAAAGATTGCATCATCAATCTTTGGTCCAGATCGCGTCTTTGAAGTTTCAGATCTAAACTCAGCTCTTGATAAAGCAATCGCTGATTCAGTTCGACCGCTCAGTGAAGACACAGTTGGAATTCTTGTCACAGGTTCGGTTGTTACAGTTGGTGAAGCTCGCACATATTTAAGAAAGAAGTTCTCACGATGAAGGTTCTAGGTGCATCGGTACTAATCGCTGAAAGCATGACATTGGGCTTTGCAATTTTATTGGCAATGAAGGATGCATCTCAGAGTGCGATTATCTACGGATGTGTAGTTTCCTTCCTACTTTTTATCGCAGCTGGTCTCGTGCGCTTCCCAGGTGGTTTTGTATTTGGTTCACTCATGCAAATCGCCATGATCTCTTTTGGATTTGTTGAGCCATCCTTCTTCATTATTGGGGTGGTTTTGATTGGTCTTTGGGTGGCTGCCATCGTTGTGGGCCGTAAGGGTGAGGCTGCGCGGGCTGCCTTGCTGGCTGCAGCCGATAAAAAACCCTAATAGACTAGGCGGGTGAGCACCGAGAAAACACTTATCCTCGTTAAACCCGATGGCGTACGCCGCGGTTTAGTTGGCGAGGTTATTTCCCGAATTGAAACAAAGGGTTATGCGATCGATGCATTGCGCATGTTGCAAGCAGATAGCGCAATACTCGAGAAGCATTACGCCGAACATGTTGGAAAACCATTTTATGAACCGCTCGTTGAGTTCATGATGTCAGGACCAATTGTTGCGATCGTTGCATCTGGAAATCGTGTTATCGAAGGGTTCCGTTCATTGGCTGGTGCAACAGATCCAACCGTTGCAGCTCCCGGAACAATTCGCGGAGATCTTGCTCGTGATCAAGGTACCAAAGTTATGCAGAACCTAGTTCACGGTTCAGACTCTCCAGAGTCAGCAGCCCGAGAAATCCAAATTTTCTTTCCACAGTAGTTCATTCCCCAAGTAAAAAAAGCACAAGGAGTAGAGATGTCACAAGGAAGCAGAATGTCATTCATCGGTCGCGATATGGCCGTTGACCTAGGCACAGCGAACACGCTTGTTTATGTTCGCGGACGTGGCATTGTTTTGAACGAGCCATCAGTAGTAGCTGTTAACCAAGACACCGGTGGAATTCTGGCTGTTGGTATTGAAGCAAAGAAGATGATCGGCCGTACTCCTGGCAATATCGTTGCAATCCGTCCTCTAAAAGATGGTGTTATCGCTGACTTTGATACAACAGAGCGCATGTTGCGTTACTTCATCCAAAAGGTTCACCGTCGTCGTTACTTGGCAAAGCCACGTATTGTTGTGTGTGTTCCATCAGGAATCACTGGTGTTGAACAGCGTGCTGTTAAGGATGCTGGTTACGCAGCAGGTGCACGTAAGGTTTACATCATCGAAGAGCCAATGGCCGCTGCAATCGGTGCTGGTCTGCCAATTCATGAGCCAACTGGAAATATGGTTGTAGATATCGGTGGCGGAACCACTGAGGTAGCCGTTATTTCACTCGGTGGAATCGTGACCTCGCTATCAATTCGCGTGGGCGGAGATGAGCTAGATCAATCCATTATTAACTGGGTTAAGCGTGAATTCTCACTTCTATTGGGTGAGCGCACCGCTGAAGAGATCAAGATGGCCATTGGATCTGCTTACCCACTAGCTGGAGAAAATGATGCAGAGATTCGTGGACGCGATCTAGCAACTGGTCTACCAAAGACAATTGTTGTATCGGCTGCAGAGATTCGTAAAGCTCTTGAAGAGCCAGTGAACTCAATTGTGAACGCGGTAAAGAGCACATTGGATAAGACTCCACCAGAGCTTGCATCAGATTTGATGGATCGTGGAATTGTTCTCACCGGTGGTGGAGCACTTCTAAAGGGACTTGATGAGCGCCTTCGTAAAGAAACTGGAATGCCAATTCATATCGCAGAGCGTCCACTCGATGCTGTTGCTGAGGGTTCCGGAAAGTGCATCGAAGAGTTTGAGGCTCTTGAGAAGGTTCTAATCTCCGAGCCACGTCGATAAGGCCAACTCTTTAATGCGTAACGGCGGTGAGGGTCGCGCACGTTTATTGTTGGTGGTCTTGATTGTCACCTCTTTATTTCTCATCACCTTAGATCTACGTGGCGTAAAAGTCATTGAAGGCTTCAAACAAGGTACTCAAACTGTTCTATCTCCATTCCAGCGCGCAGGTGCGGTTGTACTTAATCCTGTTAAGGATTTCTTTTCTGATGTCACGCACCTTGGTCGCACCAGAAGTCAAATTGAAAAGCTTGAGGAAGAGAACGCTAATTTAAAGATAGAGCTTCTCAACCGTAAGAACGCCGATGGTGAGCTAGAGCAGCTGAAGGATATTTTGGATCTAGCAGGAACCGCCGGATACAAGATTGTTAATGCAAAAGTTATCAGCCATGGTTCAAGTCAATCCTTTTCCCAAACAATAACAATTGATTCTGGAAGTAACGCCGGAATCAAAAAGAATATGACTGTGCTATCGCAGTTTGGTCTTGCTGGTGTTGTTAAGGATGTGTATCCAAACTCCGCCTTAATTCAACTTGCTAGCGATCCTGCATTTAAGGTTGGTGCTCGTATCGCTGGCTCGCAGCAGATCGGCATCCTTTCTGGACGCGGAAACCGTTCAGCGAGCCTGCAATTGCTTGATAATTCAACAGAGGTCAAGGAGGGGGATGTTCTCCTGGCCCGTGGAAGTATCGCCAACCGTCCATTCGTACCGGGAGTTCCATTAGGTTTTATTACCAAGGTCGATAATTCAGCTGGTGCGGTCGCACAGACAGCCTCAGTTCGTTACTACACAAACTTTTCAACGCTTGGAGTTGTCGCAATTGTAGTTAGTGGTCCAACATCTAACCCAGGTGATGCACTCGTTCCTCAGAAGCCGCAAGTCACTCCACTCCCAACAGTTACCGTCACAGTTACTCCAACACCTGCTGCAAGCAATTAATTCACATGTTTACCCGTCAGATTTCAGTCGCAGCTCCAATCTTTCTTTTGATCTTTGTAATTCAAGAAGCGGTGATTTCTCAATTTCGTCTGCCAGGTGGAGGATTTTCAATCCTATTAATCTTTGCTTTAACCTGGTCGGTCTTAAGTCAACCTGAAGTAGCAGCGGTAATTGGATTCTCGGCTGGAATCTTGATGGATCTATCGCAGAGTGCAAGTGGACCTTTTGGCCAGTGGACACTCATCATGCTGCTTGCAGGTTATGCCATTTCATACGTTGGGTATGGCGATGACAATGTGCACGCCAATGCACTTGGTATTGTCTTTTTTGTGGTTGTTGCCAACTTCTTTGTTGAGATTGCATATCTTGCAACAGGAGCACTACTGGGTGTAGCAACTGGAGCGTTTAATCAGATAGTGATCACACTTATTGGAATGAGTATCTGGGCACTCTTAGTGTCGCCAATCATGCTTCCGGTTTTCACCCGTTTGCATGCGTTGATCTTTGATTCAAGGTCCTCGATATGAACAGTAGATCGCGTTTAGCTCTGCTTGTTGTTCAGATTTTGATTGTCTCTTTAATGGCTGCGCTATTTGGTCGCCTTTTCTACTTGCAGGTTGCTGCTGGACCCAAGTACAAAGATGCAGCGCTGAGTATTCAAAGCCGAGATGTAGTGGCACCTGCCACCCGTGGATTGATTGTTGATGGCTATGGGGTGCCACTGGCTATGAATAAGCCAGGTTTAGCCATAACAATCGACAGAATCACAATCGATAAATTGGAGGATAAAGGCGTCGATGTGATGAAACGTTTAGCCAAGTTACTTGATCTTCGCTATAAGGATATTTATCAAAACACTCGCCTCTGCGGAGAGCTGCCTAAAGGACAGAAGGCGGGATGTTGGCAGGGATCAAGATACCAACCAATTCCAATTACAAAATCTGCAGATCCAGATATAGCGCTGCAGATTGTTGAGCGCTCAGACTCTTTCCCAGGAGTAGATGCTCAACCGATTGCGATTAGAAACTACCCGGGGTATGTGGATGTAAATGCCGCTCATGTTTTGGGCTATGTGGGTCCATTGACGGAAGGTGACTTACTTAAGGGAAATGGCAAGCAGTACTTCCGAAGTGAATCAATTGGTAAATCGGGTCTAGAGATCGAGTACGACTCATTCTTGCGTGGTGAACCAGGAATTAGAACGGTAATCGTAGATAGAAAAGAATCAATTACTCGCGAAAGCCAGAATACAAAGGCAGTTGCTGGGGATCACTTAGTTACAAGTCTCGATGTTCGATTACAGGCTGCGGCTGAAAAAGCTCTCAAGGATGCGGTGCTTCGTGGACGGGCAAATGGATACACATCAGATTCAGGTGCCGCTGTTGTAATGGACATTAAAACGGGAAGAGTTTTAGCTCTTGCTTCGTATCCGACTTACGATCCAAATGCCTGGGAAAAAGGTTTAACGGTTCAACAAGCAGAAGATCTCTTTAGCGAGAAGAAATCAGTTCCAGCACTTAACCGTGCTTTACAGGGTTTATTTGCACCCGCTTCAACTTTTAAGGTGGTCTCACTGTTAGCAGCTGAAAGTGCAGGCTATGACCTCAAGGCAAATTACAAGTGTCCTTCAGAGGTTCAGGTAGGAACTCGAACCTTTAGAAACTTTGATAGCAAGAACCAAGGCACTATGAATATGTATAAAGCGATGGCGGTCTCTTGCGACACTATTTGGTATCAAATTGCCTTCGATGAATGGCTGCGAGATGGTGGATTGAGGCCTAAATCAAATGCCAACGATTACTTCTTTGAGGCTGCCAAAGCCTTTAACATCACCCAGAAGGTAGGAATAGATCTTCCATCTGAGTCATCCTCACGCCTTGCAGATCGTGAGTATAAAAAGAGTTGGTACCAGCAAAACAAGGATTTCTATTGCAATTACAAAGAGCGCTCAACCAAAGCGCAACAAACTCCATTTCTTCTTCAACTTGCTGAAGAAAACTGTGTCGATGGAGACAAGATCCGTGCGGGAGATGCTGTGAACTTCTCTATCGGGCAGGGTGACACCGTTGTCACACCTTTGAAGTTGACGCAGATGTACGCCGCGATCGCTAATGGCGGAACTATTTGGCAAATGTTGGTTGCCAAAGCGATTGTGAAAACAGATGGAACTGTTGTTAAAACATTTACTCCTCAGAAGCTTGGAACTGTAAAGACCGCACCTTCAAACTTGGCATTTTTGCGTGGCTCACTACGAGAAGTTGTTGTTAGTGGAACCGCGGCGGGAGCATTTGCTGGATTCCCAATTGAGGTAAGTGGTAAGACCGGAACCGCTCAAGTTTTTGGTCGTAACCCAAATGGTTCACTCAAAGATGACACCTCTTGGTTTGCATCCTATGCACCAAGTAAAAATCCGCGCTACGCAGTTGTCATGATGGTTGGTCAGGGTGGCTTTGGTGCATCAACATCCGGTGTTGGTGTTAGAAGAATCTATGAAACATTATTTGGAGTATCGGGTAGCAAGGTTATTCCGGGCGCGGCGTTGTTCCCAGAAGGTAAACCACCGACCCAACTGCCTAAGATTTCACCAGCTACCAAACCTAAGGAGGCGAGCAAGTGAGTCAGATTCAAGCCCGCCAACGGTTGTACCGTCGTAGCCGCCAATCCCTGTTACATGGTTGGGATCCAGTATTAACAGCTGTTGTGGCGCTACTTCTGATCATTGGAACACTTCTTGTGTGGGCTGCTACTCGCGATTGGTACATTCGTAATGGATTAGATGGCCAGTACTACTTAAAGCGCCATGTGATCAATATTTTAATTGGTGGCCTGCTGGCATATGGTGCAACGGTTGTTGATTACCGCTTACTTCGTGCCTACACACCATTTTTGTGGGGAGCAGGAGTTATTGGCTTAGCAATTGTTTTAATTCCTGGTTTGGGATCTGAAGTCAATGGTGCTCGCGCCTGGATTAACCTTCCAGGTGGTTTCCAGATCCAACCTGCAGAGCTTGCAAAGATTGCCATCATTATTGGAATGTCAATGATTTTGTCGGAGCGAACCCACGACAGTAATGAACCGACAAGTAAAGATGTACTTCAGGCACTAGGTATCGCAGCTATTCCAGTGATCTTGATTATTTTGCAACCCGATATGGGAACAATCTTAATTATTGCAGCAGCTGTTGTAACAATCATTGCAGTATCTGGAGCTCCAGCACGATGGGTGGTGGGATTACTACTACTTGCTGTACTTGGCGGATTTGTGGCGGTAAAGGCAGGTGTTGTCAGCGAGTACCAAGTAAATCGATTGCAGACATTTGTTGACCCCAACGCTGACACTCAAGGTGCCGGTTATCAGTTGCGCCAAGCACGAATCACAGTTGGTTCGGGAGGATTACTAGGAACAGGATTATTTAATGGTCCACAAACAAATGGTCGCTTTGTTCCAGAACAACAAACAGATTTTATTTTTACCGTCGCAGGTGAAGAGCTTGGTTTTGTGGGTAGTGGATTCATTTTGATTTTGTACCTCACCTTGCTCATGCGAGCATTCTCAATTGCACGGCGCACATCAGACCCTTTTGGGCGATTGGTGTGTACTGGAGTTATCGCCTGGTTCTCATTTCAAATTTTTGAAAATATTGGAATGACTTTGGGGTTGATGCCAATGACAGGGGTGCCGTTGCCATTTATCTCTTATGGTGGATCATCGATGTTTGCGACCTTGATTGGATTTGGTCTTTTACAGAACGTTCACGCTCGTTTACGCGGGTAAATAGGCAAATCAGCCCTGCTCTGCCATAATTAAGGCACCAGTTCAGCGCGGCTCGCGATCAATCGCGATACAAGCCCAGCGCGAACGGTACGGAAAACCCAACAGGATTTTTTAAGAAGATAGCTCCGCAAGGGGCATAAAGGATTTGGTGCCATGGCGATTGAGCCTAAAACACCGCGCAAGCGTGCGGTTAAAAA
>JACCDY010280653.1_pt1 | contig 11537 bp, 8 predicted proteins | sample 7446391 | NCBI WGS metagenome assembly JACCDY01 (sample SAMN15323451, study PRJNA562643) | freshwater metagenome | isolation source: river surface water | place: USA:Blue River Watershed | collected 2017-08-18
CCTGGTAGCTCGTTGGGCTCATAACCCAAAGGTCGTAGGTTCAAATCCTACTCGCGCAACCACTTTAAAACGCCCGCTGAATTTATTCAGTGGGCGTTTTTCTTGGAAAATTCATACATGGAAATCACGCGTGTCGAGGCTTTGTCAGAACGCATCGTGCAAAGCTATGCATGGGGTGATGCCGTGTGGCATGTCTGGGGCCCGCAGAAGACGCGGCAAGATGGCGTTGAACACGATGTAGACACGGGTGATGGTCAAGCTGTGCCAAGCCCTTTGGTGCTGCTGCACGGGGGCTCAGGCAGTTGGACGCACTGGCTGCGTAATGTGGAACACTTTGCCCAGCATTGTGACGTGTGGGCGCTAGACATCCCAGGCTTTGGTGATTCCAGTTTGCCCAGTGGCGTCACAGATGCTGATGGCTTGGTGCCCTACATCGCAGACATTCTCAATCAAACCTTTCAAGGCAGCGCTGTGGATGTCATGGGCTTTTCCTTTGGCGGTATGACAGCAGGTTTAGTGGCCGCAGAATATCCTGCATTGATTCGCCAGCTGATTTTGGTGGGTACGCCAGGCTTGGGTTTGCATGGAAAAGAGCTGGCCATGCGTGGCATGACACCCAGCATGGATGAGGCAGCGCAGCGCGAAGTGCACAGACACAACCTCAATGCGATGATGTTTGCGCACCCTGAGAGTGTCACGGAAGAGGTGATCGATCTGCAAGAAGCCAATGTGAGGCGTGACCGATTGCGCCGCCGACGCATTGCACGCACCCAGATCTTGGCCCAAGCGCAAGCACGATGGACGTGCTCCGTACATGGGGTATGGGCTGAGTTTGATGCTTTGTACAAAGACACTTTGCAACAAGTGCCACAAGTGCTCTCAAACATGGCGTCATTCAGTATCGTGCCCAATGCAGGACATTGGGTGATGTTTGAAAACCCAGATGCATTTCATGCGGTTGTAGATCCATTGCTAGGACATGGAAAGAAAACTGGTTGACGCAGCGCGCCATGAGCGCACAATGAACACATGCTGTACAAATTCAAATCGAAAGCCACAGGCGACCTCATCATGTTGGAGCCCCAAGGCAAACACATCCTCCAACTCATCGGCAAAGAGTCGGGTGCCAAAGGCATCATCCTGCCCAATGAAATGTTGGCTGCAATTGATGCCTTGAACGCTGCTGTGTTGCAAGAAGAGTTGGCGATACAAGCCGCAAAAGATGCAAGCAATGGCGAGGGCAATGATGCGGCGGCAGCGCCAATCACCGACGGCCCACGCACCATTAGTTTGAAACAACGCGTCGTGCCCTTCATCGACATGTTGCGACGCGCGCATGCCGAAGACAAAGAGGTTGTTTGGGGTGTTTGACGGCGAGGCCAAGCAGCATGCCTATGAAGCACTGACACCCGATGTGGTGCTGGATGCCCTGTCCGATTTAGGCCTTGAAGTCGATGGCCGTCTCACGGCCATGAGCTCTTACGAAAACCGTGTCTACCAAGCCATGTTGGATGACAACAGTTCGGTGGTTGCCAAGTTTTACAGGCCAGAGCGCTGGAGCGATGCGCAAATACTCGAAGAGCACAGCTTTGCGGCAGAGCTGATGGCAGAAGAAGTGCCATTGGTGGGGCCGCTCAATTTGGACGGCAAGACTTTGCACCATGCCCATGGCTTTGCATTCAGTGTCAGCCCGCGCAGAGGCGGGCGCATGCCAGAGTTAGACGATGCAGAAGTGTTGGAGTGGATCGGCCGTTTCATCGCGCGCATTCACAACGTGGGTGCGCAGCGTGACTTCTTGTCGCGTCCCACGTTAGATGTGAACTCATTCGCCATTGACTCGCGCGATTGGTTGATGGCGCACAGCATCATTCCGATGGACCAACAAACCGAATGGTTGGCGGTGTGCAATCAAGCCATTGAGATTGCTGAAGAAAAATTTGCTGCGCATCCTGCACATCACATTCGCCTGCATGGCGACTGCCACCCAGGCAATATTTTGTGGACACCTACAGACTTACCCAACGGTGGCCTACACTTTGTAGACCTAGACGATGCCCGCATGGGGCCCGCTATTCAAGACTTGTGGATGTTGCTCAGTGGGGAGCGGGCACAACGCACGCAACAGCTATCGATGTTGCTAGAGGGTTACGAGCAAATGCGTGAACTCAATCGCAGTGAATTGGCGTTGATCGAACCCTTGCGTACTTTGCGTTTGATCCACTACAGCGCATGGCTGGCAAGACGCAAAGACGACCCAGCCTTCGTGCAGTACTTTTCATGGTTTGGCAGCAGCGACTATTGGGCAGGGCAAACACACATGTTGGTCGAGCAGTGCGAAGCTATGCAAGAAGAGCCGCTTTACGCATAAAACAACGGGTTCGTTTACTTGCTTGCGGCGCTTTCAGCAGATGCTGCACTGGCGCGTTGTGCAAACTCAGCCCGCAAGGCTTTGAGTTTTTCGCGTGGGTCTTCTTTGACCGTGTCTTTGTTCAAGTCCATCTCTGCAATGAAGCGGCTGGGCATGGCCGCAATCATCTCGCGGCCTTTTTTGCGTTTGCGGGTCCAGCTCACGGCCAAGGTGCGTTGGGCACGGGTGATGCCCACGTACATCAGGCGGCGTTCTTCTTGTAGTCGCACGGCGATGTTGTCATTGGTGTGTTCGTCGCCCGGCTCATCATCTAAACGGAAGGGCAGCATGCCTTCTGTGACTCCCACCAGCATGACGTGAGGCCACTCCAGACCTTTGGAAGCGTGCAGGGTGGAGAGTGTGACCACGTTTTGGTCTTTTTCGCGCTCGGTCAAAGTAGAGAGCAAGGCGATGGTTTGTGCCACTTCCAATAAGTTTTTCGCTTCATTGCCCAGAGTCACACCTGCCGTGTCGTCAATTTGGCCGCCACAACGCTGGGCCATCCAGTCGCAAAACTCCATCACGTTGGCCCACTTAGACGCCGCAGCTTTTTCGCTTTCTTCTGCGTCGTAAAGGTGCTTTTCATAGCCAATGTCTTTGAGCCAATCGGTCAAAAAGGCACGGGCATCGTCGGCACCCGTGGTGAGGCGGGCGCGAAACTCTAGGTCGTTCACATAACGGCCAAACTCGTGCAAGCTACCCAATGCACGTGCGTTGAGCACAGAAGGCAAGCTGTTACTGAACAGCGCCTCAAACATGCTGAGCTTGTATTTGCTGGCGAATGCACCGAGAGCGGCGAGGGTTTGGTGACCAATGCCGCGCTTTGGCGTGGTGACAGCGCGCAAAAAAGCAGGGTCATCATCGTTGTTGACCCACAGGCGTAACCAAGCGCACAGATCGCGAATTTCAGCACGATCAAAAAAGCTTTGGCCGCCCGACACCTTGTACGGAATTTGCGCTTTACGCATGGCAATTTCAATCACGCGGGCTTGGTGGTTGGCGCGGTAAAGGATGGCAAAGTCTTGCAACTCACGGTGGCCACTGCCGCTGGCGTCCGTCCCTGCTCGCAAGGATTGGATGCGCGCCACCACGCGTTCGGCTTCGTGCTCTTCATTGTCGGCATCGACCACGCGCACGGGTTCACCTTCACCAAGTTCTGAAAACAAGGTTTTGGGAAACAGCTTGGGGTTGAGCTGAATCACATTGTTGGCCGCGCGCAGGATGGCGCTGGTGGAGCGGTAGTTTTGCTCCAGCTTGATGACTTTTAAGGTCGGAAAGTCTTGCGGTAGCTTGCGCAGATTGTCTAGCGTGGCACCACGCCAACCGTAGATGGATTGGTCATCGTCACCCACTGCCGTGAAGCGCGCGCTGTTGTGGTCTGGCCCCACCAAACACTTGAGCACTTCGTATTGGGTGGCGTTGGTGTCTTGGTATTCGTCCACCAGCACATGGCCGAGCTGAGCCTGCCACTTGGCGCGTACTTCCTCGTGCTCTTGCAACAGTTTCAACGGCATGCCAATGAGGTCGTCAAAATCCACGCTTTGGTAGGCGCTCAGGCGTTCTTCATAGCGGGCCATGATTTTGGCGATGGTGCGTTCGTTGTCGTCCTTGGCCAGTGCCAACGCTTGGGCTGAGTTCAGGCCCATGTTCTTCCATAGGCTGATGGTCCATTGCCATTGACGTGCGGTGGCAATGTCGGTTGTGCCGCCAGCGTCTTTCAAGATGCCCGTCACGTCAGCGCTGTCCATGATGCTGAACTGGGGTTTGAGCCCTAGCACGCCACCATCTTGGCGCAGCATGCGCACGCCCAGCGCGTGGAAGGTGCAAATCAACACATCGTTGGCAGCTTTGCCAATCAGGCCCTTGGCGCGCTCGCGCATTTCGGCGGCGGCTTTGTTGGTAAAGGTGATCGCGGCAATGCGCTTGGGCTCAAGCCCTGTTTGGATGAGGCGGCCTATCTTGTGCGTGATGACGCGCGTCTTGCCCGAGCCTGCCCCCGCCAACACCAGACAAGGGCCGTGCAAGAAATTGACGGCTTCTTGTTGCGCGAGATTCAGACCAGCAGACATTCAGGAGACAGGGATTGCAAAGCCTTCAATGATACCGACCAACCCACAAGGCAAAATAGCGGCGTGCTGAACATTCTTCTCGTTACTTTCCCCTTCTTTGCGTTGGTGCTGGCTGGCTTTGTGGCAGCGCACCGCCGCATGCTGCCGTTGGACGCAATTCCTGGCTTGAACGGCTTCGTGCTGTTTTTTGCGTTGCCGTGCATGTTGTACCGCTTTGGTGCCAGCACGCCGATCGTGCAGCTGCTGGATGCCACGCTGTTTTTTGCATACTTGCTGTGCGCTTTGCTGATGGTGGGCTTTGTGGTGGCCGTGAGCTTGAATCGGCGAATCGGCTGGAACGATGCTTCATTTGGTGCGTTGGTGGGGGCTTTCCCAAATACTGGATTTATGGGGGTGCCCTTGTTGGTGGCCTTGCTAGGCGCATCAGCGGCAGGTCCAGCCATCGTGACCATCGTGGTGGACATGGTCATCACCACGTCGTTGTGCATTGCCCTGTCTCGTCTAGATGGGGCAGATGAACATGGCGCAAGCAAGGCGGCCACAAGCGCGCTGAAAGGCGTATTGACCAACCCAATGCCATGGGCGATCAGTTTGGGTGGTTTGTCCTCAGCGATGGATTGGCAATTGGTTGGGCCTGTTGCCAAAACGGTCGGTTTGCTCGCTGATGCCGCGTCACCCGTGGCGCTGTTCACCATTGGTGCGGTGCTGGCGCGTTCACAAATTCGAGTGAAAGAAAGCGGTCATCCGCCCATTCTGTGGCGTGACTTTTTACCTGTGGCGATTTTTAAATTGGTGCTGCATCCTGTGCTGGTGCTGCTCGTGTTGGCCGCGGCGGTGCAAATGGGTTTTGTGATCGAGCGATTCACCATGATCGTGGTGGTCCTGGTGGCGGCATTGCCAAGTGCCAGCAATGTGGCTTTGTTGTCCGAGCGTTTTGGTGCGGACACGGGGCGCATTGCCATGATTATTTTGGTCACCACAGCGGCAGCGTTTTTCACCTTCTCAGGTGCGGTAGCTGTGCTGCACGGCTAAGCGATTTAAATTGCCAGAGGGTCGACGTCGACGGCCCAGCGAATGACCTGCCGATGTGCGCTGCGCATGGTGTGTAAATCAGTCTGCCAATGCGCCAAGAAGTGCTGCAGCGCTTTGCGCGAGGTGCATTCAATCAACATCTGTGCGCGTTCGATGTTGGCCACGCGCTGAATCGTCATAGGCACAGCGGGATACAAATCCACCAACAGCTCATCGGCCAATGCTGCACCTGCTTCGCGTGCCGCATTCAAAAAGCCTTGTGCGGCTTCTTGGCTACGTGCCTCAGCCCGCACCAGGGCTTGGAAGCTGAAGGGTGGCAAGGTGGCTTGTTCGCGCTCTTTGAGTTGCTGTTCGGCGAAGGCGGGGTAGTCGTGCTGTTTGAGCGCTTCAAACAGCGGATGCAGCGGGTGGAAGCTTTGCACCCACATCTCGCAGGGACTGACCAAGCTCATGCTGGCATCGCGTCCAGCTCGACCTGCGGCTTGCATGAGTAAGCTAAACAAACGCTCAGGCGCACGGAAGTCGCTAGAGAACAAAGCACCATCGGGGTTGAGCGCCGCCACCAAGGTGACGCGCCTGAAGTCGTGGCCCTTCGCAATCATTTGTGTGCCCACCAGCACATCTACCGCACCTGCATGCACCTCGGCCAGCTGACGTTCGAGTTCTCCTTTGAGGCGGGTGCTGTCGGCATCAATGCGGGCAATGCGGATGTGCTCGCCATCGGGTCTGCGCACATCGGCCAGCAGTTCGGCCAAGTGTTCTTCGAGTTGCTCGGTGCCGCGCCCCAAAGGGCTGATGTCTAGGTTGCCGCAGCTTGGGCAAGCGCGTGGCACGGGCTGCGTGAAGCCGCAGTGGTGGCAGCGCAATGTGCGGTCAAGTTTGTGGAACACGCGGTAAGCGCTGCAGTGCGGGCATTCGCTTTTCCAGCCGCAGTCATTGCAGCTGAGCACGGGTGCGTAGCCACGGCGGTTGAGCAGTACCAAGATTTGTTCGCCACGCGTCACGCGTTCACGCATGGCGTCGAGTAGGTGGTTGGAAAACACCGTCTTGTAAGGCTGGCGGTTCATGTCCACGCGGCGGACCAAAGGCAATGCGCCCTGGCCCACGCGTGAGGGCATGGTCAAGCGCATGTAGCGACCTGCAGGCTCTGCGTCCGTGGCAGGGCGGCTGTGATGCCAGCTTTCTAGTGAAGGCGTGGCCGAACCCAAAATGACTTTGGCGCCTTCGAGTTGTCCGCGATACACAGCTAAATCGCGTGCTGAGTAACGTGCGCCTTCTTGCTGCTTGTAGCTGGGGTCGTGTTCTTCATCCACCACGATGAGCTGTAAATGCGGCATCGACGCAAACACGGCCATGCGCGTGCCCAACACAATGCGTGCTTCGCCGTTGTGTGCCGCGAGCCAGTTTTTCAGGCGTTGTGCGGGGGTGAGGCTGCTGTGCATGGACACCAAACAGTCGGCACCCCACTGGGGGCAAAAGCGGGCGCGAAAACGTTCTTCGAGTTGGGGCGTGAGGTTGATCTCGGGCACCATCACCAAAATTTGCGCTTGGGGTTTGTCTTCTAGCACCGTTTGCGCCGCGCGCAAGTACACCTCGGTCTTGCCGCTGCCCGTGTTGCCAAACAATAAGAATGGCCCTTTGTTGGCTGCAATATCTGCCAGCACTTGGGCTTGCTCGTCGGTCGGTGTGGGAACGGTTTGATTTGCACCCTCATAGGCCATCACGGCCTTGGGTTTGCGCTTTAAGCGCCGCGCCCATTGTTCGGTGCTGAGGTCGCGCAGTTGGCTCGGCAGAGCGGCCAACGCCACTTCGCCCGCACTGCGTTGGTAGTAGTGAGCGGCAAACTGCACCAGCTGGCGCCAGTGGGCGCTCAGTGGTGGCACGCCTTCGAGCACGCTGGCGATGGCGCGCAATTGCAGTGGGGCTAAGGTTGGTAACTCGGCTTCCACACTGCTGCTTTGGGCGTGCGCTTTGGCCTCGTCCCAGACCACGCCGAGCAACTCTCGACTGCCCAGTGGCACGCGCACCAAGGTGCCAGGCGCATGCGCAGCATCACTTTCGTACGTGAGTGCACCACCAATCCCGCTGTGCGCGGGGGTGTGAACCATCACTGAAATTTGGTGTGACATGTCAAGCGTTAAGTTGGGGTGTTTTGCTCAGGTGTTTTGGCAGAAAAGGCTATAAGTCGTTGATTTAAAAAGGCTTCATGGCAAACTCAGATTTTCTGTGGATAACTTTGTTGATATCTACAGTTGAGTAGCTCAGAAGGCGCATGAGTCAAGGCTTGGAACAAACTGCCTCAAAAAAATGCAACCCAAGAAGTTCATATAAATCAATGACTTAGGAGAAATTAAAGTTTTCTGAAATACGGCAAAAGAAAAAACCAACTTGGTGCGCAGGATCAACTTTTTTGTGCATAAGTGTCAAGTTGAAATAAAACTTTTTGTCGCTTGACACTTCATCTGTTGGGTAGTTTTTTAAGATTTTCTCAATGCACGCGAGTGACTGTGCACGGTTTCGACCAACACGCCAACGCTCTCTGGCGGTGTGTATTGGCTGATGCCGTGGCCCAAGTTGAAAATTTGGGTGGGGCCCGTGGTGGATGTGTCTGTGTGTGGTTTGCCAAAAGCGTCAAGCACGCGGCGCGCTTCTGCTGCAATGGCGTCTGCTGGTGCAAACAACGAATTGGGGTCGAGGTTGCCTTGCAAGGCTTTGCCTGGGCCGCCTACGTCGCCGCCGACTTGAGCGCGAGCTTTTGCGAGGTTGACCGTCCAGTCCACACCCAATACCTCGCAGTCGAGGTCGGCCATTTCAGGTAACCACAAACCACCGCCTTTGGTGAACACCAAGCGAGGAATCACGGCGCCATCGTGTGAGCGCTTGAGTTGTGCCAACACGCGCTTGGTGTAGGCCAGGCTGAATTGTTGGAACATGCCATCGGCCAGCACGCCGCCCCAGCTGTCAAAAATCATCACGGCCTGTGCGCCCGCTTCGATTTGGGTGTTGAGGTACAGGGCCACTGCGTCGGCATTGATTTCCAAAATGCGGTGCATCAGGTCGGGGCGGCTGTACATCAAGCTTTTGACTTGACGGTAGTCGTCTGAGCCAGCGCCTTCGACCATGTAACAAGCCAAAGTCCAAGGGCTGCCAGAGAAGCCAATCAGGGGCACACGACCGTTGAGTGCTTTGCGAATAGAGGTGACTGCGTCAAACACATAGCGCAGCTTGGCCATGTCGGGTACGGCCAGCTCATTCACAGCGGCTTCGTTGCGCACGTTCTTGGCGAACTTGGGCCCTTCGCCTTGAGCGAACGAGAGGCCTAAGCCCATCGCATCTGGCACCGTCAAGATGTCGCTGAACAAAATGGCGGCATCGAGCGGGTAGCGCTCAAGCGGCTGCAGGGTGACTTCAGTGGCGAAGTCGGTGTTGGTGGCCAAACCCATGAAGCTGCCAGCTTTGGCGCGCGTGGCGCAGTACTCTGGCAAGTAACGTCCCGCTTGGCGCATGAGCCAGACAGGGGTGTGGTCGGTGGCTTGGCGCATACAAGCGCGCAAAAAGGTGTCGTTTTGGAGTGGTGCAAACATGGCGACATTGTCGCCGAGGACGGGCTTAGCCCAGTTGACGGTGCTCAACCATCAGGCAAAGGTTTTGCACCACGACCAAGCCTGCGTCGGTGGCTTGTTTGGCAGCGGCATCGTGGACCACCCCAATTTGCAGCCACAACGACTTGGCCCCTATGGCAATGGCCTCTGCCGCAATGGGAGGGATGTCTTCAGAGTTGCGAAAACAGTTCACCATGTCGATAGGCGCGTGCTGCGCTGCTTCGGTGAGTGTGGCGTAGGCTTTTTCCCCCAACACTTCGTGCGCGTTGGGGTTGATGGGCACGATGCGAAAGCCGTGGGCTTGCATGTACTTGGCCACCCGAAAACTGTCGCGATGCGGTTTGGGTGAGAGGCCCACCACCGCAATGGTTTTGCAGTTGGCAAGGCTTTGGCGAATGGCAGCTTGTGACATGCTTATTTGCGGGTGACGATCGCGGGTGAACTGGGTTTGGCAGGCCATGCGAAGTCTGTGGCAGGTTTTGTTGGAGTGGCGGCGGGCAAGGTGGCCAGCGCTTCTTTCATCTTGTTCACACTAAGTAACTCTGACAACACCAGCGGCGCTTTACCTGGCGCATGCAGCACATACACAGGCACGCCACTGCGGCCCAAGGCGCTGAGCGCGGCGGTGATGGCGGAGTCACGGCGCGTCCAGTCGGCGCGCATGAGGGTGACTTGGTGCGTGGCAAAGTCTGCCAACACCTCGCTGTTGGAAAGCGTGGATTTTTTGTTGATTTGGCAGGTCACGCACCATGCGGCAGTGAAGTCCACAAACACGGGGCGACCTTGGGCCAGGCTTTGCGCCACGGCGGCTTCGGACCATGGTTGCCAAGCTTGGCTGGTGTGGTCTGGGCTATTGGATGGCAACGCACTTGTGGGCGTGGTGGCATTCGTTGGCGCATTCAATTCATCTGCAAAGCTGAATGCACCCCATGCCATGGCCGCAGCCAGCAGCCAAGCTAAACCTCGCGCAGCAGGCGTGTGTTGCTTGAGTGACCAAATGAACGCTGCGAGCAACAGCAAACCACCTAGCGCAAACATGGCAGCATCTAAGCTGGTTTGTTGGCCTAGCACCCACAGCAGCCACACCACGGTCGCCAACATGGGGAAGGCCAAGAGTTGGCGCAGCGTGACCATCCAAGGGCCAGGGTGTGGCAACAGACGGGCCACCGCAGGGATAAAGCTGGCCAGCAAGTAAGGCGCGGCAAGCCCCAAACCCATGGCGACAAAAATACTCAGCGCTTGCCAAGTGGGCAAGGTCATTGCGAGCCCCAAAGATGCCCCCATGAACGGTGCAGTGCATGGCGATGCCACGGCCACCGCCAGCACGCCAGAAAGGGCGGCGTCCATGACGGGGTGTTTGTATTGAAAGCTGGCCACGCGTGAAGGCAAGATTTGCCCAAACTCAAACAGGCCAAATAAATTCAGGGCAATGAGTGTGAAGAAGGCAGCCAACACGCTCACGACAGCGGGCGATTGCAACTGAAAGCCCCAGCCCAATTGCTCGCCTGCGGCACGTAACGCCAGCACACCCGTCCCTAAGGCCAAGAAACTCAGCACCACCCCTGCGGTGTAGGCCATGCCTGCCACGCGGTGTGCTCGGTGTGCGCGGCTGTGTTGCGCGAAGCCCAGCAGTTTGATGGCCAACACAGGCAGTACGCAGGGCATGAGGTTAAGGATGAGGCCACCCACAAAAGCCCCCAGAAGTGCCAGCACAAACCCCAAAGCCCCTTCGTCGTGAACGACAGGTGCGACGGCGGGCGCTGTGTCAGCTGTCAGTTCGGACACGGCTGGCCAAGCCTGTGTGATGGCGGCAGACACTTCAAAGCCTTGTCGTGCAGAGCCTTCGCCCGAGGTGAGTAAAAAACTCAGTTGTTTCGGATCGTCCAATCGCAAATTGCTCAGCGGCAGTTGCGCGGTCCACACGCCTTCTTGCCAAGACTGGCTGGCACGTGGGTGTTGTTCTGCGGCAGACGCCAGCACCTCAGGCACATTTGGAAACACGCTCAGGGTTTGGCCTTGTAGGTCGGTAGGCAGACCGCTGACACGCAGCACCAAGCGTTGCGCGTCAAAGTGGGTCGCAGCTTTGGCGTTAGGTAAGACTTGGGGTTGCTGCCGCTGCAAGGCGTCAAACGCCGCCGCGTGTGGTGCGTAACTGCTGTGCACGGGAATGCGCAAAGCAAAGTCACCTTCTTGCGGGATGCATTCAAGTCGGCACACCAGCCAGTTGGCGTTTACTTGCAGGTCTAATGTTTGCAAGGTATCGGGCTTGTATTGCTTGGTCACCGTCAGCGGTACGGCCAGCAACACGGTTTTGTCGTAGCCGTAGTTGGTGAGGTGGCCTGCCTTGAGCTTGTGCGGCAGCGGCCATTGCATATCACCCGCCGTGATGCCCGCTGGGAGGTTGAGTTCAATTTGCGTGGGCAGCCC
>JACCDY010290016.1_pt1 | contig 11537 bp, 12 predicted proteins | sample 7446391 | NCBI WGS metagenome assembly JACCDY01 (sample SAMN15323451, study PRJNA562643) | freshwater metagenome | isolation source: river surface water | place: USA:Blue River Watershed | collected 2017-08-18
CAGCACCCCGGCGCTCTCGTAACAGTGGCGGTCCATCCAGACATCGCCGGTTTCCACGGCTCCGACCTTGATGCATTCCATGCTGGAGCGGATTTCCATCCCGGTGGATTTGGGAGTTAGGCCCAGCGATTCCACCATCGCCCGTTGACCCTCTGCCGTGGCACCGTTGTGGGAGCCCATGCAGGGGACGAGAAAAGGTTTCGCCCCGTGGTCGCGTAACCAGTCTCCGGCGGCCTTGGTGATTTCCACCAGATTGCTGATGCCGCGGCTGCCGGCCGTGATGGCGACTTCACCCTTAGGCGGAAATAGCCCTATTTGGTCGAGGGCTTTTTTGACCTCCGCGGCCACATCCCCCAGGGGTGCCGAAACGAGCCGCTGTTCGATCCGGTAAAGTTCCACACCTCAAATTACGCCCGAGGGGCGTGAGGGAAATTCAAATACGACGAGACTGTCTAGCCGGGGACTTCGGACTGAAGCGGGGCGTCGCCGAGTTGCATCGGTTCGAGAATGATGTCCTTCACCGTGGCACCGGCGGGAATCATCGGCAGCACGTGTTCGGTGTAGGGGACCATCACGTCCAGCACGTAAGCGGTCTTGGAGGCGAGCAGCCGTTCGAGCGCCGGTCGGACCTCCTCGGGCTTGGTGATGCGTTCGGCGGGCACGCCGAAGCCCTGGCAGATGGGTAGGTAGTCCGGGAAAATTTTCTGGGTGTCGTTCGGATCTCCCAAAAAGGTGTGGCCGCGGTTGCTGGAAAAGAAGCGGTCTTCCCACTGCACGACCATCCCGAGGTACTGGTTGTTAATGATGATGGCCTTGGCCGCAATGTTTTCCGCCATGGCGGTGGCCAGCTCCTGTACGTTCATCAAGAAGGAGCCGTCCCCGTCGATGTCGATGACCTCGCGCTTCGGGCAGGCCACCTTGGCGCCGATCGCCGCCGGATAGCCAAAACCCATCGATCCAAGTCCGGCTGAGGTCAGGAAACTGCGGGGTTGGTGGAAGTCGTAGAACTGGCCGGCCCACATCTGGTGCTGGCCCACGCCGGTGGTGAGGATGGCCTCGCCCCGGGTCTGGCGGCAGAGCTCCTCGATGACCTGCTGGGGCAGGATCCGGCCTGGCACCGGGGAGTAAGTGAAGGGGTATTTTTTCCGCCAGCCCTCGATCTTCTCCCGCCACTTGGCAAAGCGTTTGGGCAACGCGGCCGTCGAGCGTCGGGCCAGGAGCTGATTGAGTTGACGGAGAGCAGCGCGGACATCCGCCAGAATCGGCAGGTGGACGGACTTATTTTTGTTGAGTTCGGAATTGTCGATGTCGATGTGGACGATGGTGGCGCGTTTGGCGAACTCCGAGACCTTGCCGGTCACGCGGTCGTCAAAGCGGACGCCAAGAGCGAGAAGGAGATCGCACTCATCCACCGCATAGTTGGCGTACACCGTGCCGTGCATGCCCAGCCACTTGAGGGACTGGGGGTCGTTTTCCGGGAAGCAGCCGATGCCCATGAGCGTGGTGGTGACGGGGATGCCGGTAGTGCGGGCAAACTTCTGCAGTTCCTCGGCCGCGCCGGAGGTGATGATGCCGCCGCCGACGTAAAGGACGGGGCGCTCGGCCTTGTCGATCAGGCCGAGAATTTCGTGCAAGGCGTGTTCATCCGCGGCCGGGGGCGTGCGGTAACCCGGAATGTCGAGGGCCGGGGGCCAGGAGGTCTGGGCGGTGGCCTTCTGAACATCCTTGGGAATGTCAATGACCACCGGTCCCGGCCGGCCGGTGGTGGCAATGTGGAATGCCTCGGCGACGATCCGCGGAATGTCGCCGGGATGCATCACCAGGTAGCTGTGTTTGACGATCGGGAGAGTGAGCCCAAACACATCGGTTTCCTGGAAAGCGCCGCGGCCGATTGCCGTGGTGGGCACTTGGCCAGTGATGGCAACGAGCGGGACGGAGTCCATGAAGGCATCGGCGATGCCGGTCACGAGGTTGGTGGCACCAGGGCCGGAGGTGGCCATGACCACTCCGGCCTTACCGGTGGCGCGGGCATATCCTTCCGCCATGAAAACGCCGCCCTGTTCGTGACGCGGGAGAATGGTGCGGATCTGTTTCGAGCGGGTCAGGGACTGGTGGAGCATCATGCTGGCCCCGCCCGGGTAGGCGAAGATGGTGTCAACGCCGACCTTCTCTAGGGAATCGACCAACAGGTCACAGCCCATCCGGGGCGGAGCCAAGCGCGGGGAGGAGACCTTTGCCTTGGGGGCAGTGGCCTTTGTTTTCGGGCTGGTCTTGGAGCGGCTCATGAATCTTTCAACATAAACCACCCGTCTTGAATTTCCTAGAAAAAAGGTGCCTTTTCAGGCTTTTTTTGCGTTTTAAAATTGACCGGTCAGACTAGTCAAAATATACTCAATTTATGAAGCTAATTCCTTCTTATGAAGCAAAATCCAAGTTTTCCGAGATTCTAAGGGAGGCTTCTGAGGGGAAGAGTTTTGTGATTACGAGGAATGGAAGGCGGATGGCGGAGCTTCGTCCTTGTCGGTCTCCGGAGGTCCGGAGAAAGCGGGGAATGATGCGGGAAATGTTCGGTCCCTTGGGCCGGGAATTTCACGAACCGCGGGAGGAAGGGGCCGAATATCCGTGAAGCTTCTGCTCGATACGCCGGCGCTGATCTGGTTTTTGCGGGATGATCCGGAGTTGTCGCCCCTGGCAGCCCGGGCCGTGGAGGACTCGCGCAATCAGGTCTGGGTGAGTGCGGCGGCCCTGTGGGAAATCTCTGTCAAGGCATCGGCGGGCACCATGCCGGCCCCAAAAAACTTTGGTGAGGGCCTGCACCGAAAATTGGAGGAGGCCGGATTCCATCTGTTGTCGGTCGAGCCCCGTCATGCCGAGGAGGTCTACCAATTGCCTCGCGTCCATCCGGACGGGTTCGACCGGTTGATGATCGCCCAGTGCCGCCTGGAAAAGCTGACCGCAGTGACCCCCAATCCCGAGTGGGCGGACCGACGCTACGAAATTTCGACGATCTGGAAGTAGGCTAAATATGCCGGGAATCGGCGTGGTCTTTGACGGCGTAGCCGGATTCCTGGCGCTTGTGATTCACCTCGTTCTTTTTGACATAGCCGTCATAGATGTCCTGCGCGGTCATCCCGAGGGTTTGGGCGAGGGAAACCAGGAAATGAAAAAGATCCACCACCTCCACCCGGGCATTCTGCTCGTCGATCTTTTGGTATTTGGCCCACCATTTCCAGGGAAAGCTGTCGATCAACTCGGCGATCTCCTGGGTCATGGCGCGGGAGTAGTTTAAGGCCCATTTGGTTTTGTCCTCGGGGGAAAGGTGGGCGAGATCCACCCCGATCTTTTTGTTGAGGATCTCCTGCATGCGAAAGATCTCCTCGAGTTTGTCGGCTTGGGCCATGCAATCTTCGTAGCGCTCTCCCCGAGGAGAGGGAGACTTTTTTGCACAGGGAGGGTTGAAACCTGTGAAAAAGAGCCGAGGGATGTTTCGACGGCTTCCGCCGCGGGCGATATCAAGTCTCGATGAGAAATGCGGTCATTCTGGGAAGCGGTTGTGCCGGTTGGACCGCCGCCCTGTATCTGGCTCGGGCGAATCTGAAGCCTCTGGTTCTCACCGGCACCCAGACCGGAGGACTTCTCACCACCACCTCCATCGTGGAAAACTTTCCGGGCTTTCCCCAAGGCGTGGATGGGACGGCGCTGATGAGCCAGATGATGGAGCAGGCGCAAAAGTTCGGGGCGGAGGTGGAGTTCGGCCTGACCGCGGACGAGGTGATTTTTGGCCGACCCGTCCATCAGATCCGTGCCGGCAAACGCCTGATCGAGACGAAGACCCTGATCATTTCCACCGGGGCGGGGCATCGTCACCTCGATGTTCCCGGGGAAAATGAACTGGAGACCAAAGGCGTTACGTACTGCGCGACGTGCGATGGGGCGCTACCGATGTTTCGTAACCAACCGCTCGTGGTGGTGGGAGGAGGCGATTCAGCCTGCGAGGAGGCCAGCTTTCTCACCCGCTTTGCCTCCACGGTCTATCTGGTGCATCGCCGGGATCAGCTACGCGCCTCCAAGATCATGGCCGAGCGGGTCCTGGGGAATCCGAAAATTAAACCCGTATGGAATTCGGTCGTGGAGTCGGTGGAGGGTGTCGCGCAGGGCAAGGTGACGGGGGTGAAGCTGAAGGACACGGCCACGGGAAAGAGTTCGGTGTTGGCCTGCGCCGGGGTGTTTGTGGCGATCGGTCACGTGCCCAACACCCGGATCTTCGGGGGAAAAATCAAAATGGATGAGGCTGGCTACCTGCAGTTAGGACCGGGTAGCCGCACGAACGTGGAAGGGGTGTTCGGGGCGGGAGACTGTGCGGACCGGGTGTATCGGCAGGCCATTACGGCCGCCGGCATGGGTTGTATGGCCGCGATCGACGCGGAGCGTTATTTGGCCGGAGGTTGAGACGTTGGCATCGCGGCCGGAATCGGCGCAGCGGCGGACGGCGGGGGAGGCAGTTTTTCCAGCAGGGCGCGGGCCTCGGGTAGGAACGCACTGCCGTTGTTTTCCGCGAGGACATCGTTGAGAACCTGGCGGGCGGCCTCTGGGCGGTTTTCTTGGATCTGGATCCGGGCGAGTCCGACGGCCGCGGCGGTGCGGAAAGAGTCGGCCGGACGCTCGGTAACGATACGTAGATAGAGGGACTGGGCCGCGGCGCCGTCTCCGGCGAGGGCCAGTTGGTTGGCTTGGCCGAACCGGGCAGCCGAGAGCAGGGGATGTTTGGGAAATTCACGGCCAAACTTTTCGTAGAGGCCGGCCGCTTTGCGGTGATCCTTTTTCGAAGAGGCGTCTTCCGCCGCGTTCAGGATGGCCAGGGCCGTGGCCGGCTGGCCAGGGTAGTCGCGGATCAGCTTCTCCCAGGTTTCTGCTCCCGGAGCAGAGGCGAGCAGGTGGGCGGCTTCCGTCCGGGCTTTTTCGGCCTTGGAAAACTGCCAAAGGATCAGGCCGACCCCGGCGGCCACAGCCAGGACCACGGGCACAATCGTCTTGGCGGAAAGCCAAGAGGGCGTTTCCGACGGTAGAATCATAGGTGCTTCTGCAGGGATGGGTTGGTTCTCGGCCATAAAGTGAAGCGATAGAATGGTCGGACTACCGGTTTACGGCAAGCCGACAGCGGGGTTAGGGGATACTCCCACGCCCAGTTTGGGCAACCGACCTGGAAAGGGGAGGGGGGATGCTCTGGCCTGGAAAAGTGCCGAGCTTGAGGATCAAGGATTTGGCCAAAAAAGGCGTTGACGCTAGTGGTATGAGGTGGGTAAAAATGGGTAATCGAGGTGAATAGTGTTTATTTATGGATAACAAGGACATAGGAAGATGAAAGAGGCTTATACCGATAGGTTTGAGTTTTCCCTGGATGACAAGGGACGGGTCTCCGTGCCCGCGGAGTGGCGAGGAGAGGCTTTTGAAAAAAGATTTCTGGTGATGCCCTCGGAAGAAGGTTGCCTCCGCGTCTATCCCGCCTCGTTCCTTGGTCGGCAGTTGGAAAAACTTTCCGCCGACGGCGCCAGCTCGACCGATGTCCGTCGCAAAAGCCTGGAAAAACTTGCGAGCGTGATCCAGGCCGCCGAGCCCGATCAGCAGGGCCGGATCATGATCCGAGAAAAGTTCCGCCAGCACGCCGGCCTGCAGCGCCACGCCATGCTCGTCGGCCGGCTCGACCACTTTCAAATCTGGGACACCCGCCGCTGGCAGAAAATCGCCCCGCCTGCGCTCACCTTTGAAGAGGTGGCCAAGGAGGCGGGCCTATGATGATCCAGCTGGCGGCCACTCCCGGCACCCTCTTTCGGCCGTGGAGATCCTCCTCCCAGGCCGCTCCCGCCCTTTTCCACTCCCACGACTCCGATCGCCGGCGGAAGTTCCGCCGGGAGGTGGCGCGGCGGTGGGATCTCCTCCAGTTGGAGGAGGAAAGGAAACCAACCGGCCGCCGGGTCTGAATTCGGCGGACGGGCCCGGGAGGCACGCGCCGCTGGATCAGCGCGTGCGTCCCTGGAGGACAACATGGACTGGAAACAGATGATGCGCAGCAAGCTGGCGATTGGATTTTCCTGCCGGAGAGACGAATCCGGCCGCGTGGAGGGTCACGGCATCGTGAAACTCCCGAAACGAAACCCCTATGAACTGATCGGCCTCCGCCGCCCGGTGCGCCGCGAGGTGCTCCGGCTCCGCCCGGCCGCCTAAACGGGTGGAACACGTCCCGGTCCTACTCGACGCGATCATGGAGATGCTCCAACCCGCTCCCGGACGCACGGTGATCGACGCGACCTTTGGCCGCGGCGGCCATACCCGCGCTTTCCTAGAACGGGGAGCCCGCGTGGTCGCCCTCGATGTGGACCCTGACGCCCAGGCCGAGGCGGAAAAACTTTCCCGCGAAGCCGGTGCGGACCGTTTCCGGTTTGTCCGCCAAAACTTCGGCCATCTCGCCGAGGTCGTCGCGGAAGAGGGGCCGGTCGACGGCTTGCTGATCGATCTCGGTCTCTCCTCGCCCCAACTCGACCGCGCAGAACGGGGCTTCAGTTTTCAACAGTCCGGCCCGCTCGACATGCGGATGGATCCAAGCCGGGGGGAATCCGCTGCCGAGCTGGTCAATCGCCTGTCTGAGCCGGAACTCCGGCAGCTCCTCCGGGATGGCGGGGAAGATCGTGATCCCGGCCGGATCGCCCGCGCCATCGCCCGTGCCCGTCCCTTGCGCACTACCGGGGATCTCGCGCAGGCGGTCATCCGTGCCACCCAGGCGCCGCGGCCCGGGGCGAAACATCCCGCGACCCGGACCTTCCTGGCCATCCGCCGGGCCGTGAACCATGAGGGCGCGATGCTCGATCAGGCTCTCGCCGCCGTCCCCCGCGCTCTCAAAACCGGTGGCCGTCTCGCGGTCCTAACCTACCAGTCCCTCGAGGACCGCGTGGTGAAAAACTGGATCCGGGAGCATGCGGAAGAGGAAAAGCGCCAGCCTGGCATGGCTTTCGGTCAGCCTAATGCGGAACGCTGGGTGAAGCCGCTCGGGGAAGCGGTTCCCTCCGAGGAAGAAATTGCCGCCAACCCGCGCGCCCGCAGCGCCCGCCTCCGTGGGGCGGAAAGAATCGGGGGAGGGATCTCATGAGCCGCAATCAGATCCGGCGCACCAACGAGGTCGGCGGCACCAAGCTGGTTCGGTTCCTGCTCGGGGCCGGGGTGACCACCTCCCTCGTCGTCGTTTTCGTCCTGCTCCACGTCACCAATATCCGTGCAGCCACCGAGCTGAAAAAGCAGGAGACCGCCCATGCGCGCCTCGATGATCTGGTGAAGTCCGCCCGCCTCCAGGCGGAGAAGCTCCGCTCGCCCCGGCATCTGGCCGAGCGCTCGGCCGAAATGACCCTCGGCCTGATCAGCGTCAGCCAGCTGGAAATTGTTGAGGCACCAGCCCGTCGTTCCCCGGCCCCGACGGATATCGCCCGGGAGGGAGGCCGATGAATCCCCGTTCCCGGATCATCATGATCACGGTCGGTCTGGCCATCGCCTTCACCGCTGTTTCCGCCCGGCTGATCTACATCCAGATGGTCAAACAGCACGAGTACCGCGAGGAGGCGATTCGCCTCCACACCAGCGGGGAACCCGTCCCGGCCCAGCGTGGTTCCATACTCGATACCGGCGGCCGCGTCCTTGCCCAAAGTGTTCCGCGGATCGAAGTCCGGCTTGACGGTAAAATTCTTGCCGAGCGGCCGCAGGAACTTCCCACCCTCGCCACCCTCTTGGGAGTTTCCGCGGAGTGGCTCCGTGGGCAGATCGATCCCCAGAACCGCTACCAGAAAATTGCGGACGGCGTGAATGCGGACCTGGAGGGCAGGCTTCGGGCAGCCCAACTCCGCTCGGTTCGGCTCGAACGCAAAACCACGCGCGACTATCCCAATGGCACGGAAACTTCCCAGGTCCTCGGTTTTGTCAACCTGCGCGACCAGACGGTGGGTTCGGATCGGACCGTGAGTTTTGAAACCGGCGAAGCCGGCATCGAAAAGTCGATGGACCGTTATTTGAAGGGGGTAGCCGGGGAGCGCCGGATCATCCGCGATGCCCGGCGCCGCGAGATCCCTTACTTCCGCCTCTCGGACCGGCCCGCCCGCGACGGCTACCATGTCGTTCTCACCATCGATCAGGGCATTCAGCACATCGTGGAGAGGGAAGCGGATCGGCTCGTCGAACAGTATCAACCCGACAATCTTCATATCCTCATCGTCCGCCCCGCCACCGGGGAGATTCTGGCGATGGCCAGCCGGCCCACTTTTGATCCGAATCACCGCGACTCCTTCCAACCGGAGGCGATGAAGGAGCGCGTGATCGCCGACGCTTACGAGCCCGGTTCCACTTTCAAGATTGTCACTCTCGCCGCCGGTCTGAATGAGGGCGTGGCTGATCTCGGTAGCACCTTCTTTTGTGAAAATGGCCAGATGATGATGGCCGGGCACTGGTTGAAGGACCATGAGCCGTACGGCCTGCTCACCCTTCGGGAAATCATTGCCAAATCCAGTAACATCGGCATGGCCAAGCTGGCCGTGCTGCTGGGGCAGGAAAAACTGCACCACTACGGCCGTTTGTTCGGCTTTGGGGCCAAGGCCCAAAAGGGCGAGGGGATTCTGCCCGGCGAAGTCGCGGGCACGCTCCACCCCTTGAAAAAGTGGACGAAGGTTTCGCTGACACGTTTTCCGATGGGCTATGAAATCGCCGTCACCAATCTCCAGATGGCTTTGGCCTACGCCGCCATCGCCAACGGGGGGAAGCGAATGGAGCCGCGGCTCATCAAGGCGGTGGTCGATCGCGACAACCGCGTCGTGATGCAGTTTTTGCCCAAGGTTGTCTGCCAGGTGGTCCGTCCCGAGGTGGCCAAACAAGTGACCGAGGCGCTGCGCGGGGTGGTTTCCGAAGAGGGCACCGCCGCCGAGGCGCAGGTGCCGGGTTTCGAAGTGGCAGGCAAGACTGGCACGGCCCAGAAGTACACGCCCCAGGGTTACGTCAACCAGTACCGCGCCTCCTTTATCGGCTATTTGCCCGCCGAGAAGCCTGAGTTCGTGGTTTCCATCCTCGTCGATCACCCGAAGGGAAAAAAATACTACGGTGGCCAGATCGCCGGTCCGGCTTTCCGTGAGATCGCCACGCATGTGGCCCAGCAACTCAACCTGAATCGGACTTCGGTTGTGGCAAGGCGGGAGACCCCATGAATCTCACCGAGATCATGGACGGCGTGAAAGTGCGGTCCTGGGACGGTCCGCAACAGGCGGAAGTTTCCTCGCTGGCCTATGATGCCCGTCGCGTCTTGCCCGGCTCCGTCTTCTGCACCTGGAAGGGACTCCAGCGCGATGGCCACGCTTTTGTGCCCGACGCCATCCAACGTGGTGCCGTGGCGGTCGTGGCGGAGAAACGTCTGGCCGATCTCTCCGTTCCCAATATCCGGGTCGAGAGTGGTCGCCGCGCGCTCGGCCGCATGGCGGCCAACTTCTACGGGCATCCGTCCCGCCATCTGCAAGTCATCGGTGTGACCGGCACCAATGGAAAAACTTCCACTTCCATGCTGCTTCAGTCGCTCCTCGAAGCGGGCGGCCTGCGGTGTGGTCTTCTCGGTACGGTCTCGAATGATACCGGCAAAGGTTGCGCTCCCGCTCAGCACACCACGCCGGAGGCGCTCGATCTGCAGCAGCTTCTCGCGGAGATGCGCGGGAACGGCTGCCGGGCCGCTTCCATTGAGGTCAGCTCACACGCCCTCGCGCAGGGTCGGACGGAGGGTCTCGATTTCGCCGGGGCGGTTTTCACCAACCTTGGCCGGGACCACCTTGACTATCACCTAACGATGGAAGCTTATGAGGAATCGAAGGCACTGCTCTTTCGTGGCCTCCGCGCCGGAACCTTTGCCGTGGTGAACGTGGACGATCCATGTGGGGTGCGGATGGCGGCCCGGTGCGCACCCGGCGTTCGGATCCTTCGGTACGGCTTGGAAAAAGGGGAAGTCCGAGTTGCCGATTTGAAGATGGGAATTCAGGGCTCCTCGTTTCTTCTGGTGACCCCCGAAGGTGAATTTCCCGCCACCCTGCCATGGCTCGGTCGCTTCAATGTGGCCAACGCCCTTGCGGCCGCCAGTGCCGCGATCCTCGCCGGGGTGCCGGCCGAAACCGTGGCTGCCGCTCTGGGCCGTGCCCCCGCCGTGCCGGGCCGGATGGAAGCAGTGCCCGGTTCCGGAGAGGTGACCGTCCTGGTGGATTACGCCCATACGGCCGATGCGGTGGAGGCGGCTCTCGCCACCCTCCGTCCGATCACCCGCGGCTCGCTCTGGATCGTCCTAGGTGCCGGCGGGGACCGCGATCACGGGAAGCGTCCCAAGATGGCCGCCGCCGCCGCCCGCCTCGCCGACCGCGTCATCCTCACTTCCGATAATCCGCGGAGCGAAGACCCCGCCGCCATTCTCCGCGAAATGGCGACCGGACTACCCCAGGGCGCGGCCGTCCAGAAGATAGAAAGCCGGGCGGAGGCGATTCGCATCGCCGTACGTTCCGCCGGTTCCGGGGATGTGATTCTCGTGGCCGGAAAGGGGCACGAGGAGACGCAGGAAATTCGCGGGGAAAAGTTTCCATTTTCCGACCGGCGCGAGGTGGAGAAAGCTCTCGCGGAAGGGGGGCGCGCGTGAAGCCGCTCTCCCTTTCCACCCTTGCAGAGTTGGCGGACGCGAAAATCGTGCGTGGTTCCGGGGAGCGTGTGGCTTTTGGCGTTGGCATCGACAGCCGAACCATCCAGCCCGGACAACTTTTTGTGGCGATCCGGGGTCCAAAGCATGACGGACATGAGCACATCGCCGGGGCCTCCGAAAAGGGGGCCATCGGGGCCATCGTTTCCCGGGAGGAGGTGGGCAAAGTTCCGCCGGGTTTTGCGCTGCTTTTGGTGAAGGACACTCAGATGGCGCTACAGCAGATGGCCCGCGGCTACCGGCGGCTTCTTTCGGTCCGGGTGGCCTCCATCACCGGCAGTTCCGGGAAAAGTAGCACCAAGGAAATGCTCGCAGCCGTGCTCGGCACCCTGGGTCCCTGTCACCGCACGCCGGGCAACCTAAATAACCATTTCGGCGTGCCACTCACGCTCCTCGGCATCGGGGAGCAGGATCGCTGGGCGGTCGTGGAGGTGGCGATGAACGCGCCCGGGGAAATCGGACCGCTGGCGGAATTGGCCGGGCCGGAGGCCGGCCTGGTAACGAATATAGGTTGGGCCCACATCGAGGGTACGGGTTCCAAGGAGGCGACCGCCCGGGAAAAAGGCGCCCTCTATCGCGCACTTCCTTCGACCGGCTTGGCGATTTCAAATGCGGACGACCCGTTGGAAAAGATCACACTGGAAGGTTGCCGGGCCCGCGTAGTGCGCGTCGGCCGAAAAGAGAAAGTGGATTACCACCTCGGCTCCATTCAGAGCGATGGAGCCGGCACCCGTTTTTCCTTCGAAGGTCCGCAGGGGCGAGCGGAGGTTTGTCTCCCGGTGCCGGGGACGCA
>JACCDY011193737.1_pt1 | contig 11533 bp, 8 predicted proteins | sample 7446391 | NCBI WGS metagenome assembly JACCDY01 (sample SAMN15323451, study PRJNA562643) | freshwater metagenome | isolation source: river surface water | place: USA:Blue River Watershed | collected 2017-08-18
GCAACAATTTCTCTGAAGAAGATTTTCGTGGCGAACGCTTCAAAGATTTTCCACATCCGTTAAAAGGGAACAACGATTTACTTTCGATCACACAGCCCGAAGCCGTAAAACAAGTGCACCGTTTGTATTTTCAAGCGGGAGCCGATATTGTAGAAACCAATACGTTTTCTGGAACCACTATCGGTATGGCCGATTATCATTTGGAAGATTTAGTGTATGAGTTGAACTATCAATCGGCTAAAATTGCCCGTGAAGTAGCTGACGAATTCACAGACCGTCCTCGATTTGTAGCGGGTTCGATTGGGCCAACCAATAGAACGGCTTCGATGTCACCAGACGTAAACGATCCAGGGTATCGTGCCGTGACTTTTGATGATTTGCGAGTAGCTTACAAACAACAAGTAGAAGCCTTGATTGATGGCGGTTGCGATGTGTTGTTAGTGGAAACTATTTTTGACACCTTGAATGCCAAAGCAGCACTTTTTGCTATTGAAGAAGTAAAAGAAGAACGCAAAATAGACATGCCTGTAATGGTGTCAGGAACCATTACCGATGCTTCAGGAAGAACACTTTCTGGTCAAACGGTGGAGGCTTTCCTAATTTCGATTTCCCACATTCCGTTATTGAGCGTTGGATTCAATTGCGCTTTAGGAGCTGACCAATTGAAACCGTATTTGAAACGTTTGTCTATGAATACGCAATTGAATATTTCGGCTCACCCTAATGCAGGTTTGCCTAACGCTTTTGGACATTACGATCAAACTCCCGAGGAAATGCAAGCTTTGATTAGAGAGTATTTGCAAGATAACTTAATCAATATCATTGGAGGTTGTTGCGGTACAACTCCAGAACACATCAAGGCAATAGCCGATGTAGCGAGAGAGTTTAAACCGAGAACTGTTGAATTAAACTAAACCACAAAGGTTTTCAAAACCGATAGGTTTTTATACGATATGAGTACACACGAAACGAAATATTTACAATTATCCGGACTAGAGCCATTAATTATCACCCCAGAAACTAATTTTGTGAATGTGGGAGAACGAACTAATGTGACTGGTTCCAGAAAATTCCTTCGATTAATCAAAGAAGAGCAATACGAAGAAGCTTTAGATATTGCTAGAAATCAGGTAGAAGGTGGCGCACAAATCATCGATGTTAACATGGATGAAGGCATGTTGGACGGGGTGTATGCCATGACCAAATTCTTAAATTTAATTGCTGCCGAACCAGATATTTCTCGTGTTCCTGTAATGATTGATAGCTCAAAATGGGAAATCATCGAAGCGGGATTGAAAGTAATTCAAGGAAAAGGGGTGGTGAATTCTATTTCGCTAAAAGAAGGCGAAGAAAAGTTCATTGAATACGCCAAAAAAATCAAACGTTACGGAGCTGCAGTAATTGTAATGGCATTTGACGAAAAAGGTCAAGCCGATAATTACGAGCGACGTATCGAAATTTGTAAAAGAAGTTACGACGTATTAGTCGATAAAGTAGGTTTTCCTGCTCAAGACATAATTTTTGACCCGAATATTTTTCCAGTAGCTACCGGAATGGAAGAGCATAAATTGAATGCTTTGGACTTTTTCCGTGCGACCAAATGGATTAGAGAAAACTTACCCTACGCCCATATTTCTGGTGGTGTTAGTAATGTATCATTTTCGTTTAGAGGAAATGATAAAGTGCGTGAAGCCATGCACTCGGCATTCTTATACCATGCCATCAAAAACGGAATGACAATGGGAATCGTGAATCCTGAAATGTTAGAGATTTACGACGAAATTGATCCGGTTTTGTTAGAACATGTAGAAGACGTTTTGTTGAACAGAAGAGAAGATGCTACCGAGCGTTTATTGGATCTAGCAGAAAGCTTTAAAGGTGATTTCAAAGCCAATGAAAAAGCGATTGCGGAGTGGCGAAACGGTTCGGTTCAAGAACGATTGACGCATTCATTAGTCAAAGGAATTGACGAATTTATAGAAATAGATGTAGAAGAAGCAAGACAAGCGGCTGCGAAACCCATTGAAGTCATCGAAATCAATTTGATGGCCGGAATGAATGTAGTAGGCGATTTATTCGGAAGCGGAAAAATGTTCTTGCCACAGGTAGTAAAATCGGCACGTGTAATGAAAAAAGCAGTGGCGTATTTATTGCCTTACATCGAAGCCGAAAAAGATGGTGTATCGCAAAGTGCGGGTAAAGTTTTGATGGCAACCGTAAAAGGAGATGTTCACGATATTGGAAAAAATATTGTTTCGGTCGTTTTGGCTTGTAACAATTATGAAATAGTAGATTTAGGTGTAATGGTAGCGCCAGAAAAAATCATCGCGGCCGCTATTGAGCACAATGTAGATATTATTGGATTGAGTGGTTTAATTACGCCTTCGCTTGACGAAATGGTCTATTTGGCTAAAGAATTGGACAAAATCAATGTGCAAATTCCAATTATGATTGGAGGAGCAACCACCTCTCGTGCGCATACCGCTGTGAAAATTGCACCACAATACAAAGCGACTGTAGTACACGTAAATGATGCCTCAAGAGCAGTAACAGTTGCCGGAAACTTATTGAATTCGGATACCAATGAAAAATACACCCAAGACATTCGTACCGAATACGATGCACTTCGTGAAGGCTATTTGAATCGAAGTAGAGATAAAAATTTCCTAACGATTGAGCAGGCAAGAGTTAATAAACTAAAACTAGATTGGAATACCTACACCCCAACCAAACCTAATTTCATTGGAACAAAAACGGTTGATGTAGCGATTGCTGATTTAGTCGATTATATTGATTGGACTCCGTTTTTCAATTCTTGGGAATTATACGGAAAATATCCTGCGATATTAACCGATGAGGTGGTTGGAGAACAAGCCACTTCTTTATTTGCCGATGCGCAAAAAATGTTACAGCAATTGATCAACGAAAATTGGTTAACGGCCAAAGGTGTTGTAGGAATTTTTCCAGCGAATACCATCAACGACGACGATATTCAGTTGACAACAGACAACGGACAACCGATCACTTTTTTAACTTTACGTCAACAATCTCAAAAAACCGCTGGAGCACCTAACATCGCTTTAGCCGATTTTATTGCGCCAAAAGATTCAGGAGTGCAAGATTATATGGGTTGTTTTTGTGTGACCACCGGTTTTGGAGTAGAAGAAAAAGCCAAAGCTTTTGAAAAAGACTTGGACGATTACAATTCGATTTTAGTGAAAGCTTTAGGTGATCGTTTGGCCGAAGCCTTTGCGGAATATTTGCATTTGCAAGTGCGAAAAGAAATTTGGGGTTATGCTTCTGATGAGAATTTATCGAATCAGGATTTAATTGCCGAAAATTATAAAGGAATTCGTCCGGCACCGGGGTATCCCGCTTGTCCAGACCATTTAGAAAAACCAACGATTTGGAAACTCTTAGATGTTGAACAAAAAATAGGTGTAACTTTGACCGAAAGTATGGCTATGTGGCCAGCGTCGTCAGTGTCGGGTTACTATTTTGCCAATCCAGAAAGTAAGTATTTTGGTTTGGGTAAAATCAAACAAGACCAAGTAGAAGATTATTCGAAACGAAGAAACACCACCATGGAGCAAGCACAAAAATGGTTGGCTCCTAATATTGCAGATTAAGCCCCCTAACCCCCAAAGGGGGAACAAGAGAGCTCTAAATACTATTTATTAAATAAAAAACTGATTACCCACTTCAGTCACCCCTCCTTTGGAGGGGACGGGGGAGGCTTATGAAAGTAACAGACCATATAGCAGCAGCCAAAGGGGAAACTTTATTCTCATTTGAAATTGTACCGCCTACTAAAGGGACAAGTATTCAGGAATTATATGATAATATAGATCCGTTAATGGAATTCAAACCTCCATTTATTGATGTAACTACTTCGCGCGAGGAGTATATTTATGTGAATAAAGGCAACGGTTTATTGGAAAAAAAATTAACTAGAATGCGTCCAGGAACTTTAGGAATTTGTGCTTCTATAAAACATAAATACCATGTGGATACAGTGCCTCACGTATTGTGTGGTGGATTTACCAAAGAAGAAACCGAATACCTTTTGGTAGATTGTCATTATTTGGGAATTGACAACGTAATGGCCTTGCGTGGCGATGCCATGAAAGACGAACAATCGTTTATTCCTAAAGAAGGCGGAAACCATTATGCAGCTGATTTGGTGAGTCAAATTCACCAGTTGAATCAAGGGAATTATTTACATGGTTTGAAAGATATCGAACACAAATCAGATTTTTGTATTGGAGTAGCGGGCTATCCAGAAAAGCATTTGGAGTCGCCGTCGTTAACGTCTGATTTGAAACGATTGAAAGAAAAAGTAGATGCAGGTGCTGATTATGTGGTTACCCAAATGTTTTTTGACAATACTAAATTTTTTGAATTTGTGGCCAAAGCAAGAGAAATAGGCATCAATGTTCCTATTATTCCAGGGATTAAACCAATTGCGGTACATAGACATTTGCAAATCCTACCTCAAATCTTTAGAATAGACTTACCAGAAGATTTAATCAATGCGGTAGAAAAATGTAAAACACCAGCGGATATCCGACAAGTAGGAGTAGAATGGGCGATCCAACAGTCGTTAGAATTAAAAGCAGCAGGAGTGCCGTTTTTACATTATTATTCGATGGGTAAATCAGAAAACATCCGACAAATAGCAAGTAAAGTTTTTTAATTTAAACAACAACATAAAAAAAATCCAGTCCCTAAAGACTGGATTTTTTTATTTAGTAACCTCTCTAAACACCGTTTCAAGATTTTTATTTTTTTGACTGAGTTGTAGTGTTTTCAATCCATTGGCGGTAGCAAAATCAAAAACAACCGGGCGCATGTCTTTGTCAGTGGCAAAAGTCAATTCCCAAATGGCCCCATCAATATTGGAATAAGAACTTATATTTTCGATAGTGGCTATTTGAGTTTCGTTTATTTCTTGATCAAACTCCACTTCAATAATTTGGGTAGCCGACTCGCTAATGAGTTTTTCTAATTGTTTATCAGCTACAATTTTTCCTTTGTCAATAATAATAACGCGGTCGCAAATCGCTTCTACTTCTTGCATGATATGTGTAGAAAGGAAAACAGTTTTGTCTTTACCAGCATTTTTTATCACATTTCGAATCTCTACTAATTGATTGGGATCCAATCCTGTGGTAGGTTCGTCCAAAATCAAAACGTCAGGATTGTGCAACAAAGCATTGGCTAAACCCACACGCTGGCGATACCCTTTGGACAATTGACCTATTTTTTTATGACTTTCAGTAGTTAGTCCGGTCAATTGAATCACTTCTTCAATTCGGGATTGGGCTACCTTATACACATCGGCATTGAAGGCTAAATATTCCCGAACGTACAAATCCAAATACAACGGATTGTGTTCTGGCAAATAGCCAATTGAAAGTTGGACGTCCTTTTGTTGGGAATTCACATCAAAACCATTGACTTTAGCACTGCCTTCGTCAGCGGTCAAATAAGTCGTTAGAATTTTCATCAAAGTCGATTTTCCTGCTCCGTTTGGACCAAGAAAACCCACAATTTCGCCCTTGTTGATGGTAAATGAAATTGCATCAAGTGCTTTTTGCGTTCCGTAACTTTTAGATATATTATGAATGGCTATTGACATGGTGTTGTATTTGCTACAAAAGTAAACAGAAAAAGCAATTAATTGTTGTTGCAACTGATTTGAATTTTGATGCAATTTTCAAATTCTTAAAAAACAGGGAATAAATAAACATTTATTTAATCAATAGTTAAATAATAGTGTGTTTAACAAAGAATTTCGTTTTTGTTGTATAAAAGCATTGGTTTTTCTTGGAGGAGATGAAATAAATGCTAATATTTGCACCGTAATTATTTACAAAACAAGCAGGCAATGTGTAATAACCGTTTTTATTTTAGCAATACTTATTACTTCTTTTTTAAGAAGTAAGGATTGTTATAGGGTTATTTGAAAAATTAAAAAGCAAATTAAAACAATATACAATCCTGATGAAAATCAGGATTTTTTTTTGAATTTATGGCAACAAAAATTGCAATACAAGGAATACAAGGTTCATTCCATCATCAAGTGGCTCAGGAGTACTTCGGGAAAGAGGTGGCTGTGGATGAATGTTTGTCTTTTGAAGAATTGGTGTCGAGCCTATTGTCTGGCAAATCAGATCAGGCGGTAATGGCTATCGAAAATTCGATCGCAGGCCCTATTATTCCGAATTATGCTTTGATTGACAAGAATAATTTGCACATTATTGGCGAACATTATTTGGATATTCAACAGAATTTAATGGCTTTGAAAGGTCAGACGATTCAAGATATTGAAGAGGTGCATTCGCATCCAATGGCTTTGCTGCAATGTATGGAGTTTTTGAAACAGTATCCACATATTAAAATTGTGGAAGACAAAGACACTGCCGAAACGGCGCGAAGAATTCACGAAAAGCAATTGAAAGGCATTGCAGCTATTGCCAGTAAAGTGGCTGCTGAAATGTATGATTTAGAAATTTTGGCACCGGAGATTCAGACGATTAATAATAATATGACCCGTTTTGTAATTATTGATAAGAAGCAATCGGTTTTGTCAACTAATGAAATTAATAGAGCGTCAATTAAATTCGAATTGGATCACAAACGCGGCAGTTTAGCAGCCGTTTTGAATGTGATGAGCGATTGCAAATTGAATTTAACCAAGATTCAATCGTTACCTAAAATTGAAACACCCTGGAAATATTCGTTTTTTGTCGATGTGACCTTTGAGAAATATGAAGATTATGCCAAAGCAAAAGCCTTGATAGCTATTATGGCTGAGTATTTCAAAGTTTTGGGAGAGTACAAAAATGCAAAACCCTAAGAAGTAAAATACCTTTACGAAAGTAAATTAAGATAGTAGAACCAACATGATTGCAACAGCAAAACGTTTAGAGATAGTTGAAGAATATTATTTCTCTTCCAAATTGAGAGAAGTACGACAATTGGCTGCAGAAGGAAAACCCATCATTAATATGGGTATCGGAAGCCCTGATTTGAAGCCTTCGCAAGCAGTTATTGACGCGGTGGTTTTGGCAATGCAGGAAGAAAATGCACACCAATACCAAAGCTATCAAGGGGTTCCTGAATTGCGTCAAAGTATGGCTGATTTTTATCAGAATAACTTTGGGGTAGCAATGAATCCGACTACTGAAATTTTGCCTTTAATGGGTTCCAAAGAAGGAATAATGCATATTTCTTTGGCTTTCTTGAATGAAGGAGACCAAGTGTTGATTCCTAATCCGGGCTATCCAACCTATACATCAGTGACGAATTTAGTGGGTGCAGTTCCGGTGTATTATGATTTAAAAGAAAGTACGAATTGGGAGCCTGATTTTGAGGCTTTGGAACAATTGGATTTATCCAAAGTAAAAATTATGTGGGTGGGTTATCCACACATGCCAACGGGAGCTAGAGGCAGTTTGGCTTTATTTGAAAAATTAGTGGCTTTTGCCAAAAAGCATAGCATTTTGTTAGTGAATGACAATCCGTATAGTTTTGTTCTGAATGACAATCCGATGAGTTTGTTGCAAGTCGAAGGTGCCAAAGAAGTAGCTTTAGAATTGAATTCGTTGAGCAAAACCTTCAATATGGCGGGCTGGCGTGTAGGAATGGTATTAGGAAATGCCGCTTGTATTGATGCTGTGTTGAAAGTGAAAAGTAATATGGACAGCGGTATGTTTTATGGCATCCAAAAAGGAGCCATCGCCGCTTTGAAAAGTGATGCTTCTTGGTTTGATTCGATGAATGCTATCTATAGAAAGCGTCGAGTTTTAACTGAACAATTGGCTGAAAAATTAGGTTGTGAAGTCTATAAAGAAGGAGTAGGATTGTTTGTTTGGGCAAAATTGCCAGCGGGAATTAGCTCTGCAGAACAATTCATCGACCAAATATTATATGAAAAACATATTTTCATAACTCCGGGAACTATTTTCGGAAGTAATGGTGAAGGATACATTCGATTTGCACTTTGTGTAAAAGAAGAAAAAGTACAAGAAGCAATAGATAGATTTTAATGCAATGAAAGTAGTTGTAGTAGGTATCGGTTTAATTGGAGGTTCAATGGTTTTGGACATCAAAGCATTGCATCCAGAAGCGACTATTTTGGGTATGGATGCCAATGAAAATCATTTGCAACAAGCTATTGATTTGGGGGTGGTTGAAAAAGCAGGAACGTCTGAAGATTTAGCCGATGCTGATTTTGTGATTGTTTCGGTTCCGGTAGATGTTGCTTTGGTAGTATTGCCTCAAGTATTGGATGCTGTTGGAGAGAATACCATCGTTTTTGAAGTAGGTTCTACCAAGTTGCCTATTTGCGAAGCGGTAGCCAATCACCCAAAACGACGCAATTATATTGCAACACATCCTATTGCAGGAACCGAGTTTTCAGGACCGACGGCAGCCATAAAAGGATTGTTTCAAGGGAAAACAAATATAATTTGTGAGGTAGAAAAAACGACCTTCAAGTTGCAGGAAAAAGCCTTACAATTGTTTACAGCTATAGGAATGCGAATTCGCTATATGGATCCGCAATCGCATGATAAACATATCGCTTATGTGTCGCATTTGTCTCATATTAGCTCGTTCATGTTAGGTAAAACAGTAATTGACAAAGAGACCGAAGAGCAAGATATTTTTGATATGGCGGGCAGTGGATTTGAAAGTACGGTGCGTTTGGCTAAAAGTTCCCCAGCCATGTGGACACCGATTTTCAAGCAGAACAAACAACAAGTGGTGAATACCTTAGAAGAATACATTTCTAATTTGTCAAAGTTTAAAACCTTGTTAGAAAATGAGGATTATGATGCGATTTATCAAGAAATGCAAAGTGTCAATAAAATAAAAGAAATATTAAACGGAATAAACATTAAAAAGTAATTTTAGAAAAGATGGAGAATAGTAAAGAAATGAGAAATTGGTTGGATGCATTCAAATTAGATCATCCATTAGTAATTGCAGGACCTTGTAGTGCTGAAACTGAAGAGCAAGTATTAAAAATTGCTCACGAATTGAAAGATTCTGATGTAAGTGTTTTTAGAGCAGGAATCTGGAAACCGAGAACTCGTCCGGGAGGATTTGAAGGTGTTGGAGAAATTGGATTGAAATGGTTGAAAAAAGCCAAAGAAGAAACTGGTTTGCTAATGGGTACTGAAGTAGCTACTGCAGCACACTGTAAATTAGCTTTGGAATATGATATTGATGTATTATGGGTGGGAGCGCGTACAACTGCAAATCCATTCGCAGTACAAGAAATTGCAGATACTTTGAAAGGAACTGATAAAATCGTTTTGATTAAAAACCCAGTAAACCCAGATATGGCTTTATGGTTAGGTGGTGTAGAGCGTTTGTATGCAGCAGGTATTAAAAAATTAGGAGTAATCCATAGAGGGTTTTCTACCTACCAAAAAACAAAATACAGAAACATTCCAGAATGGCAAATTGCTATCGAATTGCAAAACAAATTCCCAGATTTGCCTTTGATCATTGACCCATCACATATTACAGGAAACCGTGATATGATTTTGGAAGTAACTCAAGAAGCCTTGGATTTGAATTACGACGGTATGATTATCGAAACGCATATTGATCCAGACAATGCTTGGAGTGATGCTGCTCAACAGGTAACACCAGCTGCTTTGAAACAAATTTTCAAAGATTTGAAAATCAGAAAGCAAACAGGAGATACGGCTGATTTTGAAAACAAAATGACAAAATTAAGAGCGAACATCGACGTGTTAGACGCTAACCTTTTAGAGTTACTAGGAAAACGTATGCAAGTGGCTTCTGAAATTGGACAAGTGAAAAAAGACGCTAACGTTGCGGTTTTGCAAAACAGTCGTTGGAATGAAATTCAAGCAAAAATGACTGCTGAAGGTGCTAAAAAAGGATTGTCTGAAGAATTTATCATTAAATTGTTCAAAGGCATTCACCAAGAAAGTATCGAACAACAAGAAAAAATATTGAATTCGTAATTCGAATTTTTCTATTAATAGAATCCTCACAATTCGATGAATTGTGAGGATTTTTTATTTGAAGTCAGTGTAAAAACTTTGTAGTTCCAACCATAAACTTGAAACAAAATTTTACCTTTGCCGCATGACAGGAATCGTTTATAAATCTACAGGGAGTTGGTACACCGTAAAATCGGACAATGGCGATTTTATCGAATGTCGTATGAAAGGAAAATTCCGTATGAAAGGAATTAAAAGTACCAATCCAATTGCTGTAGGTGATGTAGTCGATTATGAAATAGACGAGAACTCAGATTCTGTTACAGGAACTATTCATCATATCCACGACAGAAAAAATTACATCGTTCGAAAATCCGTGAATTTATCGCATCAAATGCACATCATTGCTTCGAATATTGATCGTGTTTTTCTTTTAGTGACAGTTAATAATCCACCAACTACATTCAATTTTATAGATCGATTTTTGGTTACTGCTGAAGCCTATGGAATTGAAACAGTATTGGTATTTAACAAAATAGATACGCTTGACGACGCTACTTTGGATGAACAATTGTATATGCAACATGTCTACCAAGAAATTGGCTACCAATGTTTGCGCGTTTCATCAACCGAAATGAAAGGGATCGATGCATTGAAAGCTTTAATGATGAATAAAGTAAGTATGTTTTCGGGTCATTCAGGTGTTGGGAAATCGACTTTGGTCAATGCGTTGGAGCCTGCTTTGCATTTGAAAACAAAAAACATTTCAGAAGCCAGCAAACAAGGTCAGCACACGACCACTTTTGCCGAAATGTACGACTTGAGTTTTGGTGCTAAAATCATCGATACACCTGGAATCAAAGGATTTGGTATCGTGGACATGGAGAAGGAAGAAATTGGTGGCTACTTTCCTGAATTTTTCAAATTGAAGGATCAATGCAAATTTAATAATTGTTTACACAAGGAAGAACCCCATTGTGCCATCAAAGCAGCCTTGGAAAAGGATGAAATAGCCTGGTCGCGTTACAATAGTTATCTGAAAATATTGGAAGGCGATGATGAACATTACCGAACGGATATTTACAATGAAGACCGAATAGCTAGCGATAAAACACGAGATTAATGAGAGTGGTATTACAAAGAGTTGCATCAGCATCAGTAACTGTTGAAGATAAAATAGTCGGAGAAATCCAAAAAGGAATAGTAGTCCTCGTTGGAATTGAAAAGGCCGATTCGCAAGAAGATATTGACTGGTTAGTTGGCAAAATTACCCAACTTCGTATTTTTGGCGATGAAAATGGAGTGATGAATTTATCCGTTGAGGAGGTGAATGGAGATGTACTTGTAGTAAGTCAGTTTACTTTACATGCCGCTACCAAAAAAGGCAATCGACCTTCCTATATCAAAGCGGCTAGACCTGAAGTTGCTATTCCAATGTATGAAAAATTCGTAAGTTCGTTAGAAACAAAATTGAGTAAAAAAGTTGCGACTGGAATTTTTGGGGCCGATATGAAAGTGGCGTTACTGAATGACGGTCCGGTTAC
>JACCDY010773018.1_pt1 | contig 11530 bp, 7 predicted proteins | sample 7446391 | NCBI WGS metagenome assembly JACCDY01 (sample SAMN15323451, study PRJNA562643) | freshwater metagenome | isolation source: river surface water | place: USA:Blue River Watershed | collected 2017-08-18
ATTACCCTGGATACCCTGGATACCCTGAGGACCACGAAGACCCTGGAGACCCTGCTCTCCAGTGGGGCCATCTATACCACGCTCACCAGTAGGGCCACGAATACCCTGGATACCCTGGATACCCTGGATACCCTGAGCACCGGTGAAACCACGCTCACCCTTCTCACCAGTGGGGCCGCGAATACCCTGAATACCCTGGATACCGCGATCACCAGTAGGTCCCTCAATACCCTTCTCTCCAGTAGGGCCACGAATACCCTGAATACCCTGGATACCCTGAGTACCGGTAGGACCCTGGATACCGCGCTCACCAGTGGGACCACGGATACCCTGGATACCTATGGGTCCAACAGGACCGGTATTACCCTGAATACCCTTCTCACCAGTGGGACCACGGATACCCTGGATACCCTGGATTCCTTGGCTACCAGTAGGACCCTGGATACCGCGCTCGCCAGTAGGACCACGGATACCCTGGATACCCTGGATACCCTGAGGACCAGTAGATCCCTGAATACCCTTCTCACCAGTAGGTCCCTGAATACCCTGATCTCCTTCAATACCCTGAATACCTTGGGCACCGGTGAAACCACGATCTCCCTTCTCTCCAGTAGGACCACGAGCACCCTGAATACCCTGAATACCCTGGGCTCCCTGAGGACCCTGGACACCACGCTCACCAGTAGGACCACGTACTCCCTGAATACCCTGAGGACCTACCTCACCCTGAATACCTGTGGGACCCTGGATACCCTGCTCACCCTGGATACCCTGGATACCCTGAATACCCTGCTCACCCTGAGCACCAGTGAATCCCTGGATACCGCGCTCACCAGTAGGACCGCGAGCACCCTGAACTCCCTGAATACCCTGAATACCCTGAATACCCTGGAGACCGCGCTCGCCAGTATGACCGCGTACTCCCTGAATACCTTGCTCTCCCTGAATACCAGTAGGACCCTGAATACCCTGGATACCCTGGATACCCTGGATACCCTGAATACCCTGAGGACCGACCTCACCCTGAGCACCAGTAAAACCGCGCTCGCCCTGGATACCCTGGATACCCTGAAGACCCTGAAGACCGCGAAGTCCCTGAGGGCCGGTGGGACCAATTTCACCCTGAAGTCCCTGAAGACCACGAGGTCCAGTGGGTCCGAAAGGACCTGTAGGACCTGTAATATTAATGTTAGACATGTTTTATTTTAAGAATGTTCTAAAATTGAACATCTTTTAAACAATCAATGCACTTTTCAAACAATGATGTTCGGAACCCATGTGCCCATCTTGAATACTCTCTTTGACACATATTCGGCAGCCGATGAAATGAATATGCCCTCCTTCCAGATTTTCCTTGGTAATCCCAAGACATACAGGAGGCGCCAGATCGATGATACCGATATTAAGAAGGTTATTGAAAAGACCACCACCACAATGTTCATTCACTCTCCCTATATCTTCTCACTTTGCAACCAAGATGTACATGAGAAATGTAAGGAGTCCCTCATCTACGAACTTGAGGTATGTGGCAAACTCGGATGTCGCAGGTGTGGAGGCGTTGTAGTCCATCCTGGATCATCAAAGGACACTCAGCAGGGCCTCGATCGAATCGTTGAGAATATCAATATCATGTACTCTTCCCATGAAAACCTCGGCACTCTTCTTCTTGAGAATAGCTGTGCTCAGGGTACAACACTTCCTCATACGCTTGAGCACATCGACTACATTATGAAACACATCATGCCAGACGCAAATGTGGGTGTGTGCATTGATACTTGCCATTCATTTGCATCTGGTATGACCGACTTTGAAGATCCCTATGCATTCAGGAGGAAGATCGAAGAGTCATTCGGAAACGATAAATTGAAGCTTATCCATCTCAATGACAGTATGACTCCGTTCAATTCAAAGAAGGATAGACATCACACCCTTGGTGCTGGTCATATCTGGACATCAAAGCAGAAACTTAGGAATTTTTTGGGAGCATTCTGGGATGCAACTATGGTTACCGAAACCGGGTCCTATCTTGAGGATCTGTCATACGCTATGTAAGTTCAATTAGTAAAACAATACCAATATGATATATTGGTATTACTTCTTTGCAGGCTGAGTTGTTCCTATTGTGAATGCGGGCATTCCGGTGTTAAAGATTGCTGGTGTGGCTGTAGTCGTCGATGTGCTCCCAAACAGAGGCTGTGTCGTATTTGTCGTTCCGAATATGGAAGGCTGTACTGTCGTAGTTGTTGCCGTTGTTCCAAAGACTGGAGGGGGTTGTGCTGTCGTAGTGGTTGATGTGCTTCCAAATAGAGGCTGTGTTGTATTAGTGGTTGTCGTGGTTGTGTTTCCAAACAGAGAAGGGGGGAATGTGGTCTGTGTATTTCCAAAGAGAGAAGTAGGTTGCTGAGCCGTCTGTGGCTGAGGAGGGGCTGTAGTAGTAACAGGGGTCTGCTGTGTCTGCGTATTGGTATTTACAGCAGGTTGAACTACCGTTTGAGGAGCATCATGAGACGATGATGCCAGCGTAGAGACAGTATGTTTGAGAGGCCACTTGCAAGTGTATAGCTTTGTCCTGTTGTGAAGGGTATTTCCGTAGATATCGTTATCCTTCTGTCCATTTGACCTGAACACCTTCATAAGGGACATGACATCCACATTGAACATATAGGGCAGATACATATACACACTCAGTGTTATATACGAGGGAATGGTTACGCTCTCCCTAATGCTTGTGATAATAGAGTCGATATCGGCTTCGATCCTCGTCTCGTCAAATAGCCTCAGAATGTGAATAGTGCATACGCCGTGGTTGAGGGATATCTGATATAGATTAAGCTTGTTGTCTTGGTGACAGAAGTACAATTTGGACTTTGGAATCGTATTGAAGATATTGAATGATCCAAACTTCTTCACCAGTAGATCATTGACAGAGGGGTGCTGTACGACCTTCTTTACTTTGACGATAAGGCATTTCCAGCCGTTGTCCAGGGATCGTATTGTAAATGGGTTGTAATAAGACTGCATTTCCTTGTATAGAGGACGGTGAGTTTTTAAACCCAATCCAATGTTGATTTCAATCTCTTGTATTGAAATTCTTTACTACTTTACTACGTTAGTTCTTAATTGTAAAACGGGTAAGGAGGGGTCCGGGGGAAGAGCCAAAGCGGAGGGTGGAGATGATCTTTCTGGAGAGCTTGGCGATCTTGAGGTGCGTGGGAGTCTTGGTCTCGCGATTTTCAATATCATTAATAAGATCATTGCACTTTTTCAGGGCAGTCATGCGGAACCTCAGAAGAGTTCCCCTAGGGTACTTATCTGATGAATGGCTAAAGATATGAATATGCTTGAGGAGAAGACCAAGAACTTCAGCAACCTCCTCATTGTGATTAGGGCTGACAAAGTCATTAATTTTGGTAAGCCCAACCTTGAGATCATACAGGGCATCAGCCTTCTTATGAGAAGTCCTGGTTACGATCTCACCCTTCCTATTCATACGGGAACAGCAGACTAGGCAGGAGGTGGGAATCGAATTGGTCCCCGAGTTGAAACAGGCATCACAAATGTTAATCTCACATCCATTCATATAGCAGACATCACACCTATAACCGCAACCAGTAATAATATTCCAGCATCCAGCACACTTGATAGACATAGTTCTGAATATTTTTAGAAATTTGTAAATTCTATTCAGTTTTACAAATTTTTACTATTTATCGAAAATTACTTCCTTGAAGGTTCAATCGAGGTCTTAATACCCATAGCATTGAGCTCCTGGAGGAGGACCTTACAGGCGAAGGGAATATTGACCTCCGATATGTTTGTAGTCTTGCAGATACGGCAGGCGTCCTTATCACTGATCACACATCCACACTGGTTGCACACATTCATCTTGTAGGGATCGCTCATAGTGAAGAGGCGCTCCTTCATAAACGCAGACACACCATGAGCAATAAGGCAATCGCGCTCCATCTCACCACACCTCAGACCACCATCCCTGCTACGTCCCTCAAGAGGCTGACGAGTGAGCATAGTGACGTTTCCAGTAGCACGGGCATGCATTTTGTCCGACACCAGATGCTTCAGCCTCTGATAGTAGCACACACCGGTAAAGATCTGGGCCTGAAGAGGCTCTCCAGTCATACCATTGTACAGAGTCTCATTGCCCATCCTATCAAATCCGAGATCACCAAGAGACTGAGTAATACCATCGACGGGATCATCACTCTCAGGCGTGAAGGCAGTAGAATCCTGACGCCTTCCAGTCAGTGCTCCAACCTTTCCCAGAAGCATCTCCAGGAGATAGTTGATGGTCATACGAGTAGGGAATGCATGAGGATTGATAATAACATCGGGAACAATACCAGACGAGGTAAAGGGCATATCCTCGGGATTCACAATAAGACCGCAAGTACCCTTCTGACCGTGCCTCGAGCAGAACTTATCACCAATCTCGGGGACCTTCAAGGTACGAATACGGATCTTCACAACCTTATATCCCTCTGCATTGTAGGACACCATCACCTTATCAATAACACCCTCCTCTCCGGCCTTCAGGACAAGGGAGCAGTCCGTAATCTCCTCCTTCTCATCCTTGTTGAGCTTGGTGCAGGTCCTGCCGATGATGACATCGTTCTTGAAGACGTGAGTTCCCTCGGAAACAATACCGTCCTCATCGAGCTTGTTGTAGTTGTTGGACCTATTCTTACCCCTGACATCCAGAGGAGGGACCTCAATAGTCTCATAGGTCTTGCTGGTCTTCCTCTTCTCCTCGAGGACGTGAGTCCTGTAGGCAGTGGTCACAAACATACCACGATCAACAGCGGCCTTGTTGATCATAATGGAGTCCTCCTGGTTGTATCCTCCATATGTAGAGACAGCAACAATCGCATTGACACCATAAGGCATACCTCCAAGTCCGGTGTGCTCAACGAACTCGGTAGAGACCATAGGCTTCTGAGGATAGTGCATCTGATGAGCCATCGTATCAAACCTGGTATTATGGGCCATGCTGTAGGTTCCAAGAGCCTGCTTGGTCATCGAAGATGAGTAACAATTACGAGGTGCCTGAGAATGATCAGGGAAGGGAATCGTAAGAGCCGTATTACTCAGGACGCAGGTAGGGTGAAGCTCGCACACATCAAATCCTCCCTCGGCAACATCCTCCTTGCATGTGGCAATCACACTGTTCTCAATCTCGAGAGAGTCCAGATACACAACACAACCAGACTGGAGAAGCTCCTCCCAAGTAACCTTCTTCTTCTCAATCTCAATCATATTCCTGTACTTCTCCACATTGAGTCCCGTTCCAGTCTCATCGATAGTAAGGAAAGGACGAAGGAAACGACCCTCATCGCTGTAAATAAGGATATCATTCTCATTCCTGTTGTATGAAGCGGAAGTCTCAACGCTGAAGATGCCCTTCACACGAAGCATACGGAACTCCTTGATGAACTCGGAAGGAGTCTCAGTGCATCCAATAACCACACCATTGTGGATGACACGAGTCCATTCGGGATTCTGAAGAAGAGCATCGAAAGCGGAATAGCAGGACATACTCTCAATATTGCTACGAACCATACGAGGATTGGTCTTCATAGAGATACGAGCAAAAGCAGCAAGGTTCTTCACAATACCGACAGACTGGCCCTCAGGAGTCTCTGCGGGACAAATCATACCGAAATGAGTAGGATGAAGCTGACGAAGCTTGGTATTCTTACCCTCCTTGCCGATAGGAATGACAACACGACGAAGATGACTGATGAAGGCCATATAGCTGAGCCTGGAAAGGATCTGGGACACACCAGGACGGACATAGTTGTTCTTCTGGATACCCCAGTTGCCAGTACTGAATGCGTGATGAATACCGGTGGTAATGGATGAGATACGGCTGATATTGCTGGCGACATCCTGACGCTTGATGAGATACAGCTTGAGGTTATCAACCATGCGCTTGACCAGCATACGGAAAAGATCAAGGATAAGAACACCGGCAGTCTCTACACGCTTGAGAGAGATATTATCGCGGTCATCCTCGGCACGAAGTCCCATATGAGTACGGATGAGCTTGTCAATCATACTTCCAAGAAGGACAATCTTCTCCTTCCTATCCGAGATTCCAAGATGAGGGAAGATCTCATTCTCAAGGACCTGCTCCGCATACTTCTCCCTCCTGTCCTTGGGAATCGCATGAAGAGAACGCTCACCAATGTACTCAAGGCACTCAGACCTCGTGGGAAGCTCCCTACCATCCCTCTGAATACGCCTGATATAGGGAAGCATATCCTCACGAGGAGAGATGTACTTCTGAAGATCCTCAACAGTCTCGACACCGAATGCCTTGAAGACCATACCAGCGGTAATCTCCTCACGGACATAGGGAAGAGAGAATGTGATGGTCTTTCCATCCTCGGAAATCTCGGACTTGGTGAGGACTGAGTGACCGGTCTCCTCAGACATGGAACGGATCTCTGCAGAGAAGTTGTCCTTGCCCTTGAAGACAAAGATGGTGTTGTAGTTGATGCGCTCCTGGCAGATGAGGACACGCTCCTTACCCTTGATGACGAAGTAGCCTCCGGGATCCTTCTCGCACTCACCAGACTTGATCCACTCCTCCTCAGTCTTACCGTAGAGGTTGCACTTGACTGAGCCGACCATAATAGGGATCTTGGCGATGGGGTACCTGGTATGAAGAGACTCCTCAAGGATTGTGGTGTTATCGATAGTCCTCTCGATGATATCTACAAGAACGCTTCCCTCGTAGAAAAGATCGCGATCCCTGGACTCCTTGGGGGTGATGTACTTGACCTTCCTGTCCTCCTCGACGATACACGGGTTCTCAATATACACCTGTCCGAACTCGACGACGTACTTCTTGTCATCCTTCACAGGAATTACAATAGGAGGAAAATCATCAAACACCTTCTGGATTCCAAAATTGACCATATGGTTGAACGAGTCAATCTGATGGCTCGCAACACTAACATCCCTCATATATGTCCTAATAAGTTCCCTCTCAAGGGTATATTTGATATTCATATTATCAGTAGAGCCTGACGCCATATTCTAATACCTTGAATTAGAATGTCTGAAATTATCATTTTTATCGAGATTAACGCCTCTTGGGAGCCTTGCGTCTTGATGCTTTCCTCTGTGACTTCTTCTTGCTCTTCTTAGCCTTTGGTTTCTTTGCCCTTATCCTCATATTGAAATCCGATGATGGAAGCTCTGTTATTATAGTAGTTCCGTGTATCTCTTTCGTTTTGGCGTAGAAATCCTGTATCATGTCTTCTAGTTCGAAATACAAGTTATCATATTGTTGGGGATCCTCCTCTTCAATAAGGCGTTTTACAATAGCCTCCATTCTGTCTAATCCGAGAAGGTTCTTATAGTAGGTATCATCAGCCCTTATTGCTAACTTGAGTTTCAGGTATCCAAAGACAGACTCTACAAAACATTTGACTAGGGCTTCATAATCCCCCATTGGGGATTGGTGCATGCATTCATTGAACATGACAAAGAGCCTTGCTGATGCGTTTATATACGGTATCTGAGAATAACTGGCTATGGTCTCGTTAAAGTATGAAACCAGTCTATCCTCATCTATACGAGGAAAGCCACATATACCTGCAAGTCTCATACACTTATCGATAAGAGACTCGTTTCCAAAATTCTCTATTATCTCTCTGTAACGATCCATGATATTATACTGAAAATCCCGCTTCTCATAAAAGTCAAAAATACGGCTATCAAAATCAGAAAACAGACTTATAGGTACTTGGAAACACATATCTTGATATGTAGGCTGATCAAACATATTAGCCAGCAATGAAAACGCAGTACTTATCAGTATGTTATTCTCCCTTAATTTGTGTCTTACATCCTCTGCGATTACGGACCTTTCATACTTTGAAGGATCCTTGAATATGGACCTTGTTATAGTGCTTGCACGTGCAAGGGGTGCTACTCCACGAGGGCCTGAAAACTGTGCAATATTCCTCAGCAATTCATCTGGAAGCTCGGTAAGTCTTCTTGGAGTAGCGCTCATTTATATTACAGCATCTTCTGGAATTCAACCACTGACACAATCCTGATACCTAGTTCCCTTGCCTTCTTGAGCTTTGTGCTTCCATCATTAGGGTTGGATGCCACAACCATATCTGTCTTCTTTGACACTCCAGACTGGATCTCTCCTCCAAGCATCTTGATCTTATCCTCCATATCCGAAGACCTAAACCCTGTAAATACAACCTTCTTCTCGCTCAGTGGATGCTCTATACGCACCTTCTTAACCACCTCCACAGGCTTTGCCTGAATGAACGTAGAGATATCCGCATAGAACCTCTTGAATTCCTCTACATTTGCAATGAACTGAAGAGCTGTCTTATCCGAAAATCCATCGACGCTTGCAACCTCCTCCTTCGACAGATACTCTGTAAGAAGGTTGGGGAACGAATCGACAATCTTCTGGCACTTCTTGACGCCAAACCCGATACCCAGCGTGGATGACGCAGCCATGATCTTGGCAAGTGGTGCAGACTTCACACTGTTCAGACTCTTCAAAACATTCGATGCAGATATAGACGCAAACCCTTCAACCCTCATAATATCCTCTGTACTCATATTCAGAATAGACAGGACAGATGTATAGCCCGAATCATAAAACTTGGAGATAGTAGCATCACTCAGCAGTGGAATCTCCATAGTCTTGAAGAAGTGCAGGATCCTCTTCTTCTCTGCGTCATCCGAATGCACCTCATCCGGTACCACGATATCTACATGTGTCGCGTTCCACTTGTAATTCGACGGGAGTACAGCCTCTGTCTTCTTGACTATCTCTGTGATATACGGGATTACGTCTCCACTTCGCACAATCTTGATCTCTGCACCAGGACCAATTCCGTTCTCAACGATATAGGATGCATTGTTTCCAGTGATTGATGAGATGGTCACTCCGCCCACTCTTACAGGCTTGATATGAATCGTTGGCTTGTAGTATCTGTGCTTGCTGACCTCCCAACTTACGGACTCTACAACAGCCTTTACACCGGTCTCGTTCATCTTGAATGCGAATGCATACGTAGGATTTCCATCCGTATTCCTCTCATTCTGGTTGTTTGCATAGACAACGATACCGTCAATTTCAAACTCACTACTTGTCTTCATAGTCTGGAGATGGGATGCAAGGATTGACATGTCGATCTCACTGCTCTCCTCGTATTTGATAGTCTTGAATCCAATATACTGAAGTGACTCAATCTGCTCTGTGGGAGACATCATCTCTGTATTTGAAATGACCTCGTAACCAACGAACTGAATATCCTTGATACCCTCCTTGAGGGTCTTTGCATTGAGGATGCCGGAGACCATGTTGCGAGGGTTGGAGTACTGATCCTTGTACTTGGCAAAGTCTGATTTGGAGATCAGAAGCTCTCCTCTGCATACAAAGTTGGGAGGAATGAACTTTGGAATCCCCTTGATATGATCCTTAATGAAGGTCATATTCACACCAGTAATACCGTCTCCACGACTGTACATCTTCACAAGTCCTAGTTCGTCTGATGTTAGGAGACAACTTACACCATCGAGCTTCTCAGAGCATATGTAGGTGAATGCCCTGTTCCTCATGATCCAGCGGTCGAGCTCGTCTTGAGTCTTGAGCTTATCCATACTTCCCATATAGTATGGGAGGGCGCATTTCTCGAGTTCGTCGCGTACCTTGTGACCAACCTTTGCTTTCATACCCTTGCACCGTTCGTTTGCATAGTCTCGGATAATGTCATATACGACATCTGGGACTTGGGATTGACCGTTATAGTACTTTTCGTCGAGGTGCTCAACGATGGTTTTACAGTCTTCAATAGTGAGTGTGTCTAGATATTTATGGATGGAGGCGGATGTCTTATATTTGGAGAGCTTGGAGATGATTGATTCCATACTTTGTATTTGAAATATGGAATCAGAGTTCTAAATCGTTTTTAGACTTTAGAAGACAGTGGGCATCTGGAGGTTGTTCTTGGCTACGGCGTCCTTGAAGGCCTTGATGTAGCTGAGGTAGATCCACATGATGATGAAGATGTTAGCACCGATGGCGATCCAGGCACCGGGCATACCGTAGGAGGCGTAGAAGACAAAGGCGTTTCCGAGGGTCCAGAGGAGGGCGATGATGATGTAGTCGCGGAGGGCATCAGCAGCGTTCTGGAGGGTACCCTGGTCCTTGGAGAAGTTCTTGACGGAGAACTTACTCGACATCTCGACGGAGCCGATGGCGAACTGCATAGAGGCGAAGAGGATGGCCTTTCCGATGACCTTGAAAGTATCAAAGTCGGCCTTGGAGCGCTTGGACATATCAAAGTGGTAAGACATTGTGTTTTATTAAGTGATCAATATTTTGAAGATATACTTAGTTGGCAATCTCCATGACAGTGATAGCAGATGTGGATGTACTTCCAGCACTGGCTGTCGTATTATTCGACCTATTTAGGTATAGACCAGATGAAGTTCCATATACTTCAACAGTGTACTTAACTGTAGATCCATTAGGAGCTGTAGTAGTACCAAGAACATAAGGGGCAGGATCAGATATCTGAGCAGATACAGTCTTGCTATCGTTGGCATCAAGAGGTGTATTGTATATTCTTCCCATAATAGATTCACTGTATGCAAAGGCACCTGCACTAGACGAAGCTGTATCATATCCAATAAGACTGGTTACAGTTTGACCGCTTGCTATAGTTATTGTCTTTCTAAGCACAACAAATACGATTGCATCATATGATGTTCCTGATACATTTATACTGACAAGCATAGTACTGCTCGCTGATCTAGGTACAACAGATACGCTAAACAGAGGGACTGGTGTCCTTCCATTAAGAGTAACCTGGCGAGGAACAGAATCAACAGTAGTCTTAACCTGAACAACAGCTCCAGGAGGATAGAAAATACCATTCTTAGAGATTCCAGAAAGAACTGAAAGCTGATCTCTGGTTATACATACATCTCTAATACAGATCTGAGAATCTGCATTAGGGACCCTAACTCCCGTAGGTGAGATCTCAGCCATAGTAACGGGGTTCAGTCCATTAGCATCATACTTGTAGAATGAAAGGTTAGAGTTATTGGCTCCAGGTCCAACAGCAAGAGCCATGTTATTGGTAGTCCTATTAACGTAGTTGAGTCCTCCCTGCGCGCCTGTAGAAGGAGTCTGCATTACGGCATATCCATTTGTCCTAATATCATAGGAGGCTGAGCAAGTTGCTCCTGTGCACTCAAAGGGAGAACCTCCAGTAGGTCCAACAGGACCAGTAGGACCAGCCTCGCCACGTATTCCATTAGGTCCAGTGGGACCAGTGGGACCTCTCTGACCTGTTATAGAGAGACCATCAAGACCCCTAAGACCGGTAGGGCCGATAGGACCAGTGGGACCAGTGGGACCGATAGCTGTTCCAGATGCTAGAACAGAGGCAGACTGTGTGGCATCAGTAGCACCACCTACTGCAACAGGAGCAGGGGTAGCAGTCTTCTTAGTGGACAGGTA
>JACCDY010975280.1_pt1 | contig 11530 bp, 11 predicted proteins | sample 7446391 | NCBI WGS metagenome assembly JACCDY01 (sample SAMN15323451, study PRJNA562643) | freshwater metagenome | isolation source: river surface water | place: USA:Blue River Watershed | collected 2017-08-18
AGTGCTAATTTCCCAATAAAGTTTTAGGGCGCTCAGAAAGAGCCCAAACCCCAATCTTTAGTAAAGAAGAGGTCAAAGTGTCGGTTTCTATCAAGCCACTCGAAGATCGCATCGTTGTTCGCCCAGTAGAGGCAGAGCAGGTCACCGCCTCCGGTCTGGTCATCCCAGACACCGCCAAGGAGAAGCCACAGGAGGCAGAGGTTATTGCCGTTGGTCCTGGTCGCTTCAGCGAAGAGGGCGACCGCATCCCAGTGGATGTGAAGGTTGGCGACCGCGTAATTTTCTCGAAGTACGGCGGCACCGAGCTTAAGTATGACGGCCAGGAATACCTGGTGCTGTCAGCTCGCGACGTGCTTGCGATCATCGAGCGCTAGTAGCAAATTCAGATTCGGCCCGGCACTGCCGGGCCGTTTCTTTTTCTCCTAAGCTACTGAGGTGAAGCGCAGATCGGAATCCTCGATCGGTTTGCTATACGGGTTGCTTGCCTACCTCATCTGGGGTTCTTTTCCACTAATCATCAACGCATCTGAATTTGCCAATCCATTTGAAGTTGTGGTCTGGCGAGTGGTGTTTGGCTTCTTGTTTGCAGCGCTCTTGGTGAGCATTGTTGGTGGCTGGAAAGAAATCTTTGCGCTGATTAAGTCTGTCAAAGCGATGAAGTGGGTTTCGGTTGCCTCACTCTTTATCTTCATAAATTGGACTGTTTACGTTGTTGCTGTTTCGACAGAAAACGTAATTGAAACCTCACTTGGTTATTTCATAAATCCGCTGGTAACTGTTTTATTTGCGGTTATCTTTCTCAAAGAAAAACTCAGGCCACTGCAGTGGGTTGCGCTAAGCATCGGTCTGATTGCTGTTTTGGTTTTGTCATTCGACTATGGTCGACTTCCCTTTATTGCACTAATTCTGGCCCTGAGCTTTGCCGTCTATTCATTGGCAAAAAATAAAGTCGGAAAGAAGATCCCGGCTTTGCAATCCTTCACAATCGAGTCAGGACTTGTTCTACCGGTTGCCTTGGTTCAGCTTTGGATAGTGGCGCAGTATTCACCAATCATGATTTTGTCTGGCCCGCTGGAAACTTCTATCTTGGTGGCATTTGGAATCTTGACCGCTATCCCACTGATTTTGTTTGGAGCGGCTGCCTCCCGAATTCCACTTTCAACCATTGGCTTTATTCAGTACCTAACTCCGACCCTGCAATTCTCAGTTGGCTTCTTCATTTTGGGCGAGCCAATGCCAGCGGTTCGCTGGGTGGGTTTTGGACTGGTCTGGGTTTCCCTGGCCGTCCTGACTCTGGATGCGCTGCGCCGAAAGCGGCCAGATCTGCCAGTAGTGGACAACGGTTGAATTAGAAATCTAATTGTTATTTAGTTGTGAAACACCCCTGTCTTCTTCGGATATAGAAGAAAAAGCATGGCTATTCTGCGGAATTAGTGAAAAAGGGCACCTTCAACCCCTAATTCATAGTTAAAAGACCCCCCGCTAGGGCCTATCTGCAAGATGTTCCCTAGGGATTATAAATGGCCCTAACTATGCTTTACCTAGCAATGCGGGCACTCCTGCCCGCATTCGCACTTACAAATTGCAATTGCAAGGAGCAAAATGACCGAAGTAAAAAACGCGTCTCCTTTTGCTAAGGCACTTGCTGTAGCCGGAGTTTTCGCTCTGTCTGCAGGTGTCCTAGCCGGCTGTGCACCAGCCGAAGAGGCAGCAGAAACTACCGCAACCACCACCCCTGGTGGCTGTGAGCTCGGTCCAGAGCAGGAAGGTGACCTAACTCTTAAGCTAGGTTCAGCTCTTCCTCTAACTGGAAACCTGGCATTCCTTGGCCCACCAGAAGAAGCTGGTGTTTACCTAGCCGTTGACGAGATCAACGCTGCTGGTAAGGGCATCACCATCGAGTTCACCCCTGGTGACTCAGGTGACACCGACAACAAGGCATACGACACTGAGATCCCACGTCTGCTAAACGCAGGTGTTGAGGCAATCATCGGTGCCGCATCTTCAGGAACATCGCTGCAGTTCATTGACCGTGTTATCGCTGAGTGTGTAATTCAGTTCTCACCAGCCAACACTTCTGCAGCTCTAACCACCTATGAGGACCGTGGTCTGTACTTCCGTACTGCACCATCTGACGTTCTACAGGGTGAGGTTCTTGGAAACCTAATCGCTGAAGACGGACACCAGAGAATCTCTATGATCGTTCTAAACGACTCATACGGAACTGGTCTTGCACAGTTCGTGACTGACGCATTCACTGCCGCTGGTGGTGAGGTGCTTGCAGCTCCGACTTACAACACCGGTGACACCAACTTCACAGCACAGGTTGCTGAGGCTCTTGCGGGAGACCCAGACGCAATCGTTCTAATCACCTTCGAAGAAGTAAAGACCATCGTTCCAGAGCTAATCGCAGCTGGATTCCCTGGTGACAAGCTTTACTTCGTTGACGGTAACTTGACCAACTTCTCTGAGGTATTTGAGCCTGGCACCCTAGCGGGCGCCAAGGGAACTTACCCAGGTGTGAACGAGGCAAACATTGCCGACTTCGTCAAGAGAATGAACGACAACTGGGTAGCTCGTGGCAACGCAGCTCTGGAAGTTCTTGCATACGGTCCTGAGTCTTACGACGCAGTTGTGCTACTAGCACTTGCTGCTCTAGAGGCTCGTAGCACCGAGGGTGCCAACATGTCCATGAAGCTACAGGAAGTATCCGGTGGCACTGGCGGCGGCACCAAGTGCACCACTTTCGCAGAGTGTGCTGACATCATCATTGGCGGCGGAACAGCCGACTACGATGGCCCATCGGGCGGTGTTAACTTCAACGAGTTGGGTGACCCAACCGAAGGAAACATCCTGATTCAGCAGTTCGACGAGAACAACGTTCCAAAGACCATTCGTGGCTAAGGAATAGTTCCAATAGAAATCCCCCCGAGGAAACTCGGGGGGATTTCTTTATGCGCCAACTATTTTGGGGCTAAGTTCCTAGGGTTCCAAGGTACAGACCAATGACCTGTGGGTCATTCAAAAGCTCTCGACCTTTGCCGACTACTGCATCCTTACCCTGATCCAGCACATAACCACGGTCAGAGATCTGCAGGCAGCGACGAGCGTTCTGCTCAACCATGATGCAAGTCACACCCGCTTTGTTGATTTCGCTGACGCGAAGGAAAGCTTCGTCTTGTCTAACTGGGCTCAGACCTGCCGATGGCTCATCCAGCAGCAGAACTGCCGGATCCATCATCAGCGCTCGGCTCATGGCAACCATCTGACGCTCTCCACCGGAAAGAGAACCGGCACGCTGCTTTAGACGCTTGCCGAGCTCAGGGAAAATCGAAACAACAAATTCAACCCTTTCCTTGTATTTTGAGGGCTGCTGGAAGATTCCCATTTGGAGGTTGTCTTCGATGGTGAGAGACGGAAAAACATTGTTGGTTTGCGGGATGAAGCCAACGCCCTTGCTGACGAGCTTGTTAGCTTTTAGTCCTACGATGCTCTCGCCATTTAGGGTGATCGATCCCTCGCGAACTTTCACCAGCCCGAAAATGGCCTTGAGCAGAGTGGACTTACCGGCACCATTTGGTCCGATGATTCCAATTAGCTCGCCCTTGTCGGCGTAGAAGTTAATTCCATTCAGGATGTTCACCCCAGGCAAATAGCCAGCGACTAGATCCTTCACCTCGATAACTTTTTCGCTCACGCCTGGCCTCCGTCTTTGATGATCTTGATTCGCCCGGTTACTTCACCCAAGTCGGTGTCCTGGTGAGCTCCGAGGTAGGCATCGATAACAGCCTTTTCTTTCATAACGGTCTCTGGTGGTCCCTCGGCAACTATCTTGCCCTCAGCCATCACAACTACCCAGTCGGCGATGTGACGAACCATGTGCATATCGTGTTCAACGAACAAAACAGTCATGCCCTCGTTCTTTAGGTTTAGAACGTGATCCAGCAGCGATTGAGTTAGGGCTGGATTTACACCGGCCATTGGTTCATCCAACATCACTAGCACTGGATCAGTCATCAAGGCCCTGGCCATTTCCAGCAGCTTGCGTTGACCGCCCGATAGAGATGCTGCAAAGTCATCCTTCTTGGCATCGAGCTTGAAGCGCGAGAGAAGCTCAAGAGCTTTGACTTCAATTGCTTCGTCTTGCTTTCTCCAAAGGCTTGGAATTAGAGCGCTGAGTAGGCTTTCGCCTCTTTGGTCTTTGGCGCCAAGCTTCATGTTCTCCAGCACCGTGAGTAGTCCGAGTGCCTTGGTGAGCTGGAAGGTTCTAACTTGGCCCAACTTGGCAACCTTGAAAGATGGAACGCCAGACAAAGATTTTCCCATCAGTGACCAGGAACCGGTGTCTGGGGTGTCGAAGCCGGTCAGCAGATTAAACAATGTTGTCTTACCGGCACCATTTGGACCAATCAAAGCAGTGATTGCGTTCTTTGGAATCTCCAGGTGCTCAACATCGACAGCGGTGAGACCACCGAAGGTCTTCTTGACGTTGTCTGCCACCAAGATGGGATCTTTTTTCTTGCAGCCAGGAGCTGCTTCGCCGATGTGAAGATCGGTTGATTTTTGAGGACTTGTGTTATTTGACAAAGGTCAACTCCCTCTTGTCTCCGAAGATACCCTGCGGGCGATAGATCACCAGCAGCATTAGACCAACTCCCACCAATACGAAGCGCAGGGTGGAGGCTTGGGTGGTGGACACTGGCAAGATTCCTGAGATTGAAACTTCTGAGAGGAAGTTAGTCAGGAATGCCTGTAGCGCCCAGAAGAGAACTGAACCAACTACTGGACCCAGAATGGTGGCAGCGCCACCCAAAAGGAGCGAGGTCCAGATAAAGAAGGTGAGCGAGGTAACAAAGACGCCGGGGGAGACGTTGGCGAAGGTCGCGTAGACAATTCCACCCATTGCTCCATAGACACCACCGATTACCAGTGCCTGCATCTTGTAGGCAAAGACGTTCTTGCCCAGAGCACGAATAGCATCCTCATCCTCGCGGATTCCCTTGATGACTCTTCCCCAAGGGGAGCGCATAAGTCCCCAGAGCAGAACCACTCCAAGCACTAGCATCACCAGGCCGAAGACCAATACCCAGAAGCTCTGCTCGTTAAAGGTGAAAGGTCCAGCGCCATAGCTGCCGGCTGGGAAGGGGTTGGCGTTTTGGAAGCCACTGCCATCGGTTCTGATGTTGAAACCAAACAGTCCATCTGCGCTACCGGTGACGTCGGTGAAAGCGGTGGTTAGGAAAAGTAGTCTCGCGATCTCTGCAGCCGCGATTGTCACAATTGCAAGGTAATCACCGCGCAGTCGCAAGGTTGGAATACCCAGCAGCAAGGCAAACAAAATTGAACCAACAATTCCAACCAGCATGCCCGCCCACCAGGGAAGACCGAAGGTTAGAACCGAGATTGCATAGCCGTAGCCACCGATTGCCATAAAGCCCGCAATACCGAAGTTGAGAAGACCTGCAAAACCAAAGTGCATTGCAAGTCCCAGTGCGGCGAGCGAGAAGGCGAGGGTGGTGGGAGTTAGCAGGCCCTGCAGAGTGTTATTGAGAATCGATCCCCAGTCCATGGTTTCCTCCTACCCAATCCTTTGTTTCTTACCAAGCAAACCTTGTGGTCTGACCAGTAGAACCAAAATCAAAACAACTAGTGCACCGACGTACTTCAGGTCGGCAGGAATTATCAGGCTGGAAGTCTCAATCAAGATTCCCACTACCAGTGCACCAACCAGAGCACCGAAGGCGGTTCCCAATCCACCCAGCACAACGGCTGCGAAGATTAGAAGCAGAATCTGAGTTCCCATGTCCCACTTGATTCCAGGACGGAAGTAAGCCCAGAGAACTCCGGCTAGTCCAGCCAGACCCGCAGCCATTACCCACACAACTCGAATTACCTTGTCGACGTCAATTCCGGAAGCGGCAGCAAGATCAGGGTTGTCCGAAATTGCTCTGGTTGCTTTACCGGTCTTGGTCTTGAGTAGCCAGAAGGCGAACCCACCAATGACAGCGAGCGATAGTGCCATCGAGAACATGTCGGTGACGCTAAGAGAGGTTGCTCCGAACAACGTGATTCTAGGGGCATCAAAACCTGGCAGCTGCTCGGTTCCACCACCGATAAAGAATTGGATGATGTAGCGAAGAGCGAGTGAGAGACCAATCGAAACAATCATCAGCTGGACAATGCCCAGACCCATTTTTCTAACCGGTCGCCAGAGCCCAACATCCATCAGCCAGCCTGAACCAGCAGACAGGATCACCGCTATTGGAATAGCTACCCACAGCGGAAGCTGCAGCACTACTCCAAAGAAGAGTGCAAAGACCGCACCAAAGGTAACCATCTCACCGTGTGCAAAGTTTGAAAGTCCAGTGGTTCCAAACACCAGTGAAAGGCCGACGGCTGCTAGACCCAGCATCAAACCGAAGTTGATTCCATAGATGATACGAGCGACTATTTGATCAAATAAAGATGTGGTATTTCGTGTTCCTTCACCAATGAAGAAGTTCTTGGTTACACGATCTGTTCTACCGAACTCAACCTCTTGGGTTGCGCCACCTTCTAGTACAGCAATTCCCTCGGGAAGAGTTGACTCGTCAAGAGTGACGTTGTACTTGCCGGTTTCTGGAACTCCGATGAGCCAGCGGCCCTTTTCGTCGGTGACGGTTTCGGCTGTGTAGCCATTTCCATCCACCACGATGCGAACACCTTGAATAGGTTCACCATCGATTTTGACGTTTCCTAAAATTGCGGCTTCATACTCTTCACCAACGCTGTCGGCGCTCGCTGGCATGGCAATACCTAAGACGGCAATAAACGAAAGAAAGCTGATGGCAATCCCTCGAGCGAGCCGATTGGTACGACTGGAAGAGAGGATATTCACGCGTCCTCCATACTTCTAAGGGCTTCTCTGCCCTCCCCACCTCGGGGATTAGAAAAGACTAACAGCGCTCAGGTTGGCATTGGGAGGAAAAGAGCCAATCTCCCCCCTGCCGCCAACTGGCTCAGCTGGGTAGGATTGAGTCTTAGTTCCCAGCAAGCGAGGCCAGTGTGGAATTTTCGGACCCCTTTTCCCTAATCGGACTGACCTACGATGACGTGCTGCTACTACCTGGCCAGTCCGATGTCCTGCCATCCAATGTCAACACGGCGACCAAGCTCAGCCGCAATATTTCTATCAATATCCCCTTGATTTCCTCTGCCATGGACACTGTGACCGAGGCCAGGATGGCCATTGCCATGGCTCGGCAGGGCGGCCTTGGCATTATCCACCGCAATCTTTCGATCGAAGATCAGACCACCCAGGTTGATCTGGTCAAGCGCAGCGAGGCTGGCATGGTTTCGCACCCTGTCACCACCACCCCCTACGCCACCATCCAAGAAGTTGATGACCTTTGCGGCAAATACCGAGTCTCGGGACTTCCCGTAATTGACGACGAGGAAAAACTTGTTGGCATCGTTACCAACCGCGATATGAGATTCGTCCTAGAGGTGCAAAGAACCACCACCTTGGTCAAAGACGTGATGACCCCAATGCCGCTAATTGTTGGCAAGGTTGGAATTAACCCTGACGAGGCCATGGCACTGCTAGCCCAGCACCGAATTGAAAAACTTCCACTGGTAGATGAAAACAACCGACTGCGCGGACTCATTACCGTAAAAGATTTTGACAAGAGCGAGAAGTATCCCAATGCTGCCAAGGATGGAGCAGGTCGACTATTGGTAGGTGCAGCGGTTGGTGTTGGAGCTGATGCCTGGGAGAGATCGATGGCCTTGATTGAGGCAGGTGCTGATCTGTTGATTGTTGATACAGCACACGGTCACAACTCAGCTGTTCTAGAAATGATTAAGAAACTCAAGAAGGAACCGTTTGCTAAGAGTGCAGACATTATTGGTGGCAACATTGCAACTACTGAGGGTGCTCAGGCAATCATTGATGCCGGTGCTGACGGCATCAAGGTTGGGGTTGGCCCTGGTTCGATTTGCACAACGCGAGTTGTAGCAGGCGTAGGCGTTCCGCAGGTGACGGCGGTTCACCTGGCGTCGCTGGCTGCTAAGAAGGCAGGCATTCCTGTGATTGCCGATGGTGGCTTGCAGTATTCAGGCGACATTCCAAAGGCTTTGGTGGCTGGCGCTTCTTCGGTGATGCTTGGTTCGCTGCTGGCTGGAACCGATGAGGCTCCTGGCGACATTACATATGTGGGCGGCAAGCAATACAAGACATATAGAGGAATGGGATCGCTGGGTGCGATGCAGGCCCGTTCTTACTCAAAAGATCGCTACTTCCAAGATGATGTTTTGCGCGAGGACAAGTTGGTGCCAGAGGGTGTCGAGGGAAGAGTTCCCTACCGTGGCAGCGTGGCATCGGTGGTTCACCAGTTGATTGGTGGACTGCGCGCATCGATGGGTTATGTCGGGGCTGGGACCATTGCCGAACTCAAAGAAAAAGGAAAGTTCGTTCGCATCACCGCAGCTGGACTTCGCGAGTCGCATCCGCACGATATCCAGATGACCATTGAAGCTCCAAACTACGGAACCCGCTAGGAAGTTTTATGTCAGACGTTGAAATTGGTAAGTCCAAGAGCGCTCGCAGGGCTTATGCCTTTGACGATGTAGCGGTGGTGCCAACCCGCAGAACTCGCGATCCCGAGGTTGTCACGACCAACTGGGGGATTGACGCCTTCAAGTTTGAGCTGCCAATTGTGGCAGCACCAGTTGATTCGGCGATGTCGCCCGAGACGGCAATTGCGCTGGGTAAATACGGTGGCCTTGGAGTGCTGGATCTGGAAGGTCTATGGACGCGCTACGAAGATCCCTCTCAGCAGTTGGCCGAAATTGCCAATGCCAAGGACGAAGATTCAACTTCCGTATTGCAAAGAATTTATTCAAAGCCAATCCAGCCTGAGTTGATTGCAGCGCGGCTGAAGCAAATTCGCGATGCTGGGGTGACGGTTGCCGGCGCACTATCTCCGCAGCGCACCGCTGAGCTAGCCGACGTCGTAATCAAGGCTGGGGTTGACATGTTCGTTATTCGTGGCAACACAGTTTCTGCCGAGCATGTTTCCAAGCAGGTGGCACCCCTGAATCTAAAAGAGTTCATCTACAAGCTAGATGTGCCAGTGATAGTTGGTGGTGCGGCAACCTACACGGCAGCGCTCCATTTGATGCGCACCGGTGCTGCCGGTGTGCTGGTGGGCTTTGGTGGAGGAGCTGCGAGCTCGACCAGAAAGGTGCTGGGAATCCACGCACCAATGGCTACCGCGGTTTCGGATGTGGCGGCGGCTCGCAGAGATTACCTGGATGAATCCGGCGGTCGCTACGTTCACGTGATCGCGGATGGTGGGCTTGGCACCAGTGGCGACATCGTGAAGGCCATTGCCTGTGGTGCGGACGCTGTGATGCTTGGAACCATTTTGGCAAGAGCGGCAGAGGCACCTGGTCGCGGTTGGCACTGGGGTCCAGAAGCTGTCAATGCGAAGCTTCCTCGCGGACAAAGAGTATGGGTTGGATCAGAAGGACCAATGGAAAACATTCTGCATGGACCAGCTGACACAGCAACTGGAAATGCAAACATCATCGGTGCTCTCAAGCGCTCTATGGCAACTACCGGTTACTCGGACATCAAAGAATTTCAGCGCGTCGACATCGTGGTTAACCCTTATCACTAGATGCAACCAACTTTCTTTCAAGTAGCCAGACGTCCTAAGTGGATTGGTGTTTTGCTATTGATGGCTTTGGTCGCTGCGGTCTTTGCTGGGTTGATGCAGTGGCAACTGAGTAGGACTTTCACGGTTGTTGGAATTTCGCAGGCTGAGCAAGCCCCTAAACCCTTGAGCGAGTTTGCAGTGCCAGGTGAAGTATTTCCAAACTCTTTTGATCGTCTGGCAACCGTTGAGGTTGAGCTTGATAAAGAAAATGTCAATGTCGTCGAGAATCGCATTCAATTGCGAGCTGGCCAGCAGGTAAACGGCTACTGGTTGATTGCTAATTCCAAAGTCCTAGAAAATGATGCAAGCCTGACATTGGCAATTGCATTCAGCGAAGACCCACTTGAGCTCAGAGAGTTTGAAATTCCCGAAGGAAAATTATCAATTACCGGCTATGTGGAACCAAGCGAGCCGGTTCGAGCAGGCGGTGAATACTTGGGTTCACTGGCACTGTCAGAGCTGGTCAATCTGTATTTCAGCGAGCCAACCCCCAGCTACCCCATCTACCTAATAGTGCAGTCCGGTATCGAAATGGACCTGGAGCCGATTGAGATTGGCATCCGGGCAGAGCAGGTTGAGATCAACTGGCTGACGGCCTTCTACGCAATCGAGTGGCTATTTTTCGCCTTTGCAGCCTTCTATTTATGGTGGCGCTTGGTGCAGGATCAGGTAATTAGAGAGCGCGAGTTATAAAACCGTTACCTGAAAATGTTGGTTTATGCCCGATTTCATCGGTTTTCGGGCAATTTCCTGCTAGTTTCTCTCGAAATACCTTCAAACGGACAATTTCGGAGGCTGACAAGGGTGTTAGCAGAGGAACGCAGACTCAAGCTCATTGAGTGGACCAGGGAAGATGGCCGACTAGATGCCAATCTGGCTGCCTCGAAGCTGGAAGTTGCGGTGGAGACGGTCCGCAGGGATCTGGATGTTTTGCAGCGCAGAGGAGCCCTTCGCAGGGTCCACGGCGGAGCCATTGCACTTGAAAAGTTTGCCCATGAATACACCATTCCTGAGCGCTATAACCGAAACCCGCAGCAGAAGCAGCTGGTAGCAGATATTGCCGCTGCCTACATTCCCGATGAGGGTTGCATCTTTGTTGACGGTGGAACTACAACCGAATGTCTAGCTCCTCACCTTCGCGATAAGCCAAAGCTAACCGTTGTGACGAACAACATCACTCTTGCATCGAAGCTTGGAGATAGTTCGACGCAGGTAAATATTCTTGGCGGAAGAATTCGTCCTGCGACACTGACAGCGGTTGGTGCAAAGACTGTTTCTGATCTCATGGATTTCAATGCGGTAGTTAGTTTTATCGGCGCTAACGGAATTGGACTTGACGCAGGCGTAACTGCTTATGACATTGATGAGGCGCTTGTAAAGAAAACCATGATGGCTAGGTCTGCCGAGCGCATTCTGCTCGCAGACAGCAGCAAGTTTGGCCCAACCTACCCAGCAAGCTTTGCTGGCTTTGCAGATTTTGATCGAGTGGTTACCAACGTTGATGCTGAACCAGCACTGGTTGAAGCATTTAGTGCGGCGGGAGTTGAAGTTGCTCTCGCGTAATAGATTTCCTCGGTTCTTTGCCGAAACTGAGGGAAAAAGGGTGAGGCCGCTTGCGGCTTCGCTTGTTGTATACAACCCCCTAATAGGAAGGTAGTACCCATGGCTAACTTTATTCCCGCAGGCACTGGCGGCCACACTGGCTGGCGTGCAGCGGTACAAAAGCTGGGTGGAAACCTAGCAGGAATGGTGATCCCAAACATTGGAGCATTTATTGCTTGGGGTCTTCTAACTGCTTTGTTCATTCCGACCGGCTGGCTGCCAAACGA
>JACCDY010911859.1_pt1 | contig 11514 bp, 10 predicted proteins | sample 7446391 | NCBI WGS metagenome assembly JACCDY01 (sample SAMN15323451, study PRJNA562643) | freshwater metagenome | isolation source: river surface water | place: USA:Blue River Watershed | collected 2017-08-18
ATTGGCACCAAATGACCATGCGGTGCCGTCGTTCTTCAGAATAAGGCTATGCTGCCCACCCGCGGATATGGCTTGTGCGTTCTCAAATATTTTAACCGGCGTGGATCGGTCGATATTCGAACCGTCGCCTAGTTGCCCGTAGAAGTTATTTCCAAACGCCCAGACGGTGCCGTCAGACTTGAGCAAAAGACTATGTTGACTGCCTGCGGCCACTTGCGGAGTCACCGCGTAGGCGGGACGGACGATGAACTGCAGGAGGACGAGCGAAACCATCCGGCACCAAAGCCGGATTTCTAAACCGAAGAGACGGGGAGTTGAGCGCATGAGGGCGGGGGTAGGGGAAGGGTTCGTCCCGAAGTTTTTTAAGGACGATTTAGGCGTTTTTGACGGCAACGAGGCGCGTCGGCGGAAGTCTAAAGGCGCATAGATCGTGACGTAAAAAGTCAATGAAAATACGCCAAGATCATGGCGTATGTCTTTGATACCGTTAATCGCCGACCGCCTGCGGGCGTTGCGATTACGGCATGGGCTGACTCAGGAGGAGGCCGCCGATCTGATGGATCTCAGCTTGCGGTTTTATCAAGTGTTAGAGTCGGGGCGGAAAAAGCAGATCTGGCTGGAGACCGTCGAGCGAGCCGCCGCGGCCTATGGGTTGGATGCCTGCCAGTTGATCGGTCCGCAGTTGCCGGACGCGTCGTATCTGCGGCGCGCGCTGGCCGAGAGCAGCATGCACTACAAGCGCCGCAGGCGGGGTCCTTACGGCGGGGCCGCGTCCGAATAGACACGAAAAAACCCGCCGCGGGAAATGCGGCGGGCTTGAAAGGGGAACGCTCGGATTTGCCCGACGCGTTTACTGGATGAACAAGTCGGTCGGGGTGCGGGCGAAGAACTCTTCCATGTAGGCGGTGGTCGCCTTGCCTTCCATGAAGGTCGGGTCGCTCATGATCGCCTTTTGGAGCGGGATGGTGGTCTTGATGCCGCGGATGAGGTATTCGCTGAGGGCGCGGTAGCTGCGCTCAAGGGCGATCTTACGGGTCGAGCCGTAGCAGATCAGCTTGCCGATCATGGAATCGTAGTAGGGCGGGATCTGGTAGCCCGAGTAGGCGTGCGAGTCGACGCGGACTCCGTGGCCGCCGGGGGCGTAGTAGAGGCCGATGGTGCCGGGGCTGGGCGCGAAGTTGCGCGCGGGGTCCTCGGCGTTGATACGGCACTCGATGGCGTGCTTGGTGAAGGTGATGTCGCCCTGGTCCATCGCGAGCTTCTCGCCGTTGGCGACGAGGATCTGCTGCTTGATCAGGTCGATGCCGGTAACTTCTTCGGTGACGGGATGTTCCACCTGGATGCGGGTGTTCATCTCGATGAAGTAGTAGTTGCCCTTCGCATCGACGAGGAACTCGATCGTGCCGGCGTTCTCGTATTCGGCGGCCTCGGCGGCACGAATGGCGGCCTTGCCCATTTCCTTGCGGAGGCCGGGAGTGAGGAAGGGGGAGGGGGACTCCTCGATCAGCTTCTGGTGGCGGCGCTGCACGGAGCAGTCTCGCTCGCCGAGGTGGAGGGTCTTGCCGTGCGAGTCGGCGAGGATCTGGAACTCGATGTGGCGGGGTTTCTCGATGTATTTTTCGAGATAAACCGAGCCGTTGCCGAAGGCCTTTTCGGCCTCGTTCTTGGCGACGTTGTATTCCTTGGCGAGGGAGACGTCGTTGTGCGCGATGCGCATGCCGCGACCGCCGCCGCCGGCGACGGCCTTGATGATGACGGGATAGCCGATCTTGCGGGCGATCTTGATCGCCTCGGACTCGGTGGTGACGGGGCCGTCCGAGCCGGGGACGGTGGGGACCTTGGCCTTCTTGACGGTGTCCTTGGCGACGGCCTTGTCGCCCATCATCTCGATGGACTTCGACTTGGGGCCGATGAACTTGATGTTACAGGCCTCGCACTGGGCGGCGAACTTGGCGTTTTCGGAGAGGAAGCCGTAGCCGGGGTGGATGGCGTCGACGTCGGCGATCTCGGCGGCGGCGATGATGCGGTCGGCGCGGAGGTAGGAGTCGGCGCCCTTGGGGCCGCCGATGCAAATGGCCTCATCGGCGAGCTGGACGTGGAGCGACTGGGCGTCGGCCTCGGAGTAGACGGCGAGGGTTTTGATGCCGAGCTCGCGACAGGCGCGGACGATGCGGAGGGCGATTTCGCCGCGGTTGGCGATGAGGACCTTTTGGATCACGGGAGGAAAGAGGGTCGGAAATGATGAACCGCTAAAGCCCGCTAAAGATCGCTAAATCAAACCGCTGGAAACGGATTGGCCGAGGATCGGCTTTAGCGTAATTTAGCGAACTTTAGCGGTTTAGGCCGGGCAGGGCTTAGCCTTGTTTAACTTTGAATAGCTTCTGGCCGTATTCGACGGGCTGGCCGTTCTCGACGAGGACCTCGACGACGGTGCCTTTCACCTCGGACTGGATCTCGTTCATGATCTTCATGGCCTCGATGATGCAGACCACGCTGGTCTCGGTGATCTTGGTGCCGACTTCGGCGAAGGCCTTCGACTCCGGGGAGGCGGCCTTGTAGAAGGTGCCGACCATCGGGCTCTTCACGTAGACCACGCCGGCTTCGTCGCCGGCCGGGGCGGCCGCGGGAGCCGAGGCGGGGGCGGAGGGCGCCGCGGAGGCGGCGGCCGGGGCCGGCGCGGAAGCGACGGCGGGAATGGCGGCAACAGGCGCGGCCACCACGACGGGAGCGGCGCCGGCGCTGGAAGCGCGGGCGATCTTGATCTTGAAGCCTTCCTCCTCGACCGCGAATTCGGTCAGGTCGGAACGCTGCATCAGATCGATGAGTTGCTTGATTTGTTTGAGGTCCAAGGGAGGGCCTGGGTTGTGGTGAATAAGCGACGAACGGGGGTTTAGACCGTGTCGGGTTGAGCTGCGTTCAATGATTGGGCCGGATGGGAAGGCAAACCCCAATTTTTGCCCCGATTTCACGAAAAATCGGGCAAAATCCCGAAAAAATGCCCCGAAATCGCGTAAAAAAACGCGATTTTCGCCTTAACCACTTTCTGCTGTTTGGCCGTCTTCGCGATTTTCGTTCCTCCTCGTTTCGCCCGAAAAAGGCGGCGGAGACCCGCAAAAAGGCCGGTCGGAGCCGGGTTTTGGCCTTCCCTGCGCCAGTCCCGCCAAACCGGCGTGGGGCGTGGCTTGGGAGTCGCGGCGGCGGGGGTCGATGGAGTGGCCGATGGCCGCAGATGGACAGCTCCTAGAGCCGGATCGTTTGCCCGGTCGCGTCGGATTCGACGCAGGCGTCGAGCACGCGTTGGATTTCATGGCCGCGGGCGAAGTCGGGTTGCTCCGGTTCGCCGCTGCGGATGGCGCGGATAAAGCGGGCGAGGTTATTTGGCGTGGGCGCGGCCTTCTGGTCCTGCCAGCCGGCGGTGGCGACGTCGGGGCCGAGGCAGGCGCGGTAGGTGTCGGTGCCGAGATCGGAGTCGAAGGCGAAGGCGCCTTGGGTGCCGTGAAGTTTCAAGGCGACCCGGTTGGCGTGGCCGGTGGCCCAGCGCGTGGCGTGGATGACGCCCAGGGCGCCGTTGGCGAATTCGACTTGGAGGAGGGCGCTGTCGTTGGCGTCGAGAACGTAGTCGCCGATGCGGTTTTTGGGGGCCTTGGGAAAGGCTTTGAGGCGGGCGTGAACCCTTTTGATCGGGCCGGCGGGGTAGGTGGCGAAGTCGACGATGTGGACGCCGACGTCGCCGAGCACGCCTTTGGATCCGTGTTTGGTCGAAAGACGCCAGAGCCAGGCCGGGGTGGTGGACCATTCTCCCCAGATCGGGGAACTGAGCCAGGTCTGGAGGTAACTGGCCTCGACGTGGCGGAGTTCGCCGATCTCGCCGGCATGGACCCGGGTGGCGATCGCCTGGATGGCCGGCCAGTCGCGGTAGGAGAAGTTGACCATCGCCACCTTGCCGGCGCGGCGGGCGGCGAGGAGCATGCGGCGGGTCTCGGCGTGGTCGAGGCCGAGCGGTTTTTCGCAAAGGATGTGTTTGCCGGCCTTGAGCGCCTTGATAGAGAGGGGGGCGTGAAAGGCGTCGGGGGTGACGTTGGAGACGGCGTCGACCGGGCAGGCCCTCAGGAGGGTGTCGAAGTCGGTGAAGATACCGGATGCCGGGATGCCGTGCTTGGCGGCGAACTCCGCGACGCGGGTGGCGTTGACGTCGCAACCGGCGACCAGCTCGACGCCGGGGATCTGCTTGTAGAGCTCGGCGTGGCGGTTGGCCATGCCGCCGGTGCCGAGAATGGCGACGCGGACGGGGCGGGGCTTCTTGGCGCGGGCGGATTTCGGCGAAGGGGCGGGCATGAACGAGGGGGATCGAAAGGAAGCGGGAAGTCCGGGGGGGCTTGGTGAGGCGCGGCGGGGGCGGGGCGGGGTCGCAGCCTAACCCTTATTTATGGCCTTCGGTGGAACGTTCGGCGGCCTCGGGGTCGGGTGGGAGCGGTTCGAGCGGCTTCATGTTGGGGGCCTGGTCCGGGATGCGCAGTCCGGAGTAGGCCCAGCGGACGCCGTTGGCTATCACCTGCTGCACCCGGGCGTCATGGTAGGTGGGGTAGGTCTCGTGTCCGGGGCGGAAGTAGAAGATTTTCCCGTTGCCGCGGCGCCAGGTCGCGCCGGAGCGGAAAACCTCTCCGCCGGTGAACCAGCTGATGAAGATCAACTCGTCCGGCGTCGGTATGCCAAAGGGTTCGCCATACATCTCCTCAGCGGGGAGCTCGATATAAGGCGGCAGGCCTTGGGCGATGGGGTGGGAGGGACAGACGACCCAGAGGCGCTCCTTGTCGGTGGCCTCGCGCCACGTGAGCGAGCAGGTGTCGCCCATGAGGGCCTTGAATAGCTTCGAGTAGTGGCCGCTGTGGAGGACGATGAGCCCCATGCCCTCGAGCACGCGGCGGCGGACTTTGGCCACGACGGTGTCGGAAACCTCGCCGTGCGCCATGTGGCCCCACCAGGTGAGGACATCGGTCTGATCGAGCACCGCGTCGCTCAGGCCGTGCTCCGGTTCGTCCAACGTGGCGGTGCGGATCGCGAAATCGGTCCCGCCGAGCTTGGCGAGGGCGTCGGCGATCGTCTGGTGCATGCCCTGCGGATAGATGCGGGCGACCTTGGGGTTGTGTTTTTCGTGACGATATTCGCTCCAGACGGTGACGCGGATGACGGGTTTAACGGGTATCATGGCGGCGGGCGGGGTGGGACTGGCGCGCGGCAGGCGCGCCGCGGGGCGCTTATGGAGCTAACAGACTATCGCCCCGCGACGAGCGTGGAAACCCGGCGTCGGTGATGACGCGAGGGTAGGGGAAAGGCGCGCCTCAGGCGCCGACCTCGGCGATCGTCTCGAGCCGCAGCACGACGCGCCCGGCGGAGCGCGTGGCGGGGAGATCGAGCACGAAGCGGGCTTCCCAGTCGTTGGCGTCGGCCGGATCGATGAGAACCTGCGCGATGCGCCATTCGGCGGCGGCGGGTTCGGCTTCGTCGAAGTGGGTGTGCTCGGCGGCGCGGCCGGCGGGATCGAGACGGAAGCGATCGCGCGCGTCGGCGTGGGCGGCGAAGAGTTTTTCGAGGCGCTTGGCCTCGGCGGCGACGCCTTCGTCGGGCGAGGCGTCGGGGAGGACGCGCAGCGCGGCGGCATCCCAATCGCGGGCGGCGGCGTCTTGAAGGAAAAGGTGGATCGCGATGCGCGCGGCGCGGCGGAGGGCGGCGGGGTCGCGGGTGAGTTCGCGCGGGCCGGAGCCGAATTTTTTCGCGCCGGCGTCGGTGCCGGCCGTCTCGGCGGCGGGCGTGGCGGTGAGGTCGCCGGCCTGGAGGCGCTCCCACTCGTCGATCAGGCTGCTGTCGATGCCGCGGACCAGTTCCTCGAGGTGCGCCTCGAGTTCGAGGACGGGCTCGGTTTTGGCCGATTGCGGAACGGTCTGCGCGAGCACCTTCCAGACCTGCATGAGGTGGCGGAGGAGCAGGCCCTCGGCGCGTTCGAGACCGTAGTCGCGGATGTAGTCGGCGAAGCTCAGGAAGCGCTCGTGCATCTCGCGGGCGATGCTCTTGGGGCGGACGTTCTCGTTGCCGACCCACGGGTGCGCGGCGGCGAAGGCGTTGAAGGTGTCGTAGAGGAACTCGCGGAGCGGCTTCGGGTGCTCGATGTTTTCGACCTTCTCCATGCGTTCCTCGTAGGGGACGCCCTCGGCCTTGAGGCGGTTGATCTCGTCGCCCTTGGCGCGGCTGACCTGGGCGCGGAGGATCTGTTCGGGGTCCTCGACGATGGATTCGCAGAGCGTGAGCACGTCGAGCGCGTAGTCGGGCGACTCGCGGTCGAGCTTTTGCAGGGTATCGATCAGGTAGATCGAGAGCGCCTGGTGGAGGGAGAAATCGTCCTGGAGCGCGACGTTGACCTGGAGGCGACGGCCGGAGGCTTGTCGGGGAACGATGGATACGATGCCGCGTTCAAGGAGGGCGCGGAAGAGCTGCCAGGCGCGGCGGCGGTGGGTTTTCTTCTTCGCGTCGGTCTCGTGGCTGTCGTTGATCAGGCGGCGCATCTCGCGGCAGCCGTCGGCGTCGCGCGCGAGGACCTGGAGCAACATGCCGTGGCCGACCTGGAAACGCGACACGAGCGGCTCGGGCGACGCGGTCTGGAGGCGTTCGAGGGTTTTCTTGTCCCAGCCGATCGCGCCCTCGGGGGCGGTTTGTTTGACGAGCTTCTTTTTCTTCGAGGGATCGGCGGCGGCTTTTTGCTCGGCACGGAGGTTCTCGATCACCCATTCGGGGGCCTGGACGACGACGTGGCCGACGTCGTCGTAGCCCTTGCGGCCGGCGCGGCCGGCGATCTGCCGGAAGTCGCGGACGGAGAGGGTGGAGGCCTTGGTGCCGCCGTATTTCCAGAGCTGGGTGAAGACGACGGTGCGGAGCGGGACGTTGATGCCGACGCCGAGCGTGTCGGTGCCGCAGATGACCTTGAGCAGGCCCTTTTGCGCGAGCTGCTCGACGAGGATGCGGTAGCGCGGGAGGATGCCGGCGTGGTGGACGCCGATGCCGTGGCGGAGCCAGCGCTTGAGCTCCTTGCCGTAGGGGCTGGTGAAGCGCGCGCCTTCGAGGGCGGCGGCGAGCGTGGCTTTTTCCTCCTTGGTGCAGATGGCGAGGCTGGTGAGGTTTTGCGCGGTCTCGGCGGCGGCGCGCTGCGTGAAGTGGACGAGGTAGGCGGGGACGCGGCGCTCGAGAAGGAGTTGCTCGACGCGCTCGGCGAGCGGGGTCTCGGACCACTCGAAATTAAGCGGCACGGGGCGTCGGTCGCTGCGGACGACGGCGACGGGCACGCCGGTGCGGCGTTCGACCTCGCGCTCGATGGCCTTCGTGTCGCCGAGCGTGGCGGACATGAGGAGGAAGCGGCTGCGCGCGAGGGCGACGAGCGGGACCTGCCACGCGACGCCGCGCTCCTGGTCGGAGTAGTAGTGGAACTCGTCCATGATGATCACGGACAGGCCGGCCTCGTCGCCGCGGGCGAGGGCCTGGTTGGCGAGGATCTCGGCGGTGCAGCAGAGGATGGGGGCGTCGGCGTTGACGGTGGCGTCGCCGGTCATCATGCCGACGCGCTCGGGGCCGAAGTCGCGGCAGAGGGAGAGAAATTTCTCGTTCACCAGCGCCTTGATCGGGCAGGTGTAGATGGAGCGCTTGCCGCGGGAGAGGGCGAAAAAGTGGGCGGCGGCGGCGACGAGGGATTTGCCGGAGCCGGTGGGTGTATTCAGGATTACATTACGACCGGCGAGGAGCTCGAGCACGGCCTCCTCCTGCTCGGCGTAGAGCTCGAGGCCCTTGGCCGCCATGGCGTCGAGGAAGCGCGAGAGCAGGGCGTCGTCGTTCGCGGCCTCGGCGAAGGAAAGCGGGGCGAGGGGCGGGGCGGGCGGAGGCGTGGGGGCGGCGGTGGACAAGGCGTCTAAAAATTCTCCGATGCGCGCCGCAGGCAAGGCCCGCGTCGAGCGACGTGCTGTTTTCAGCGCGCGCCGCCCCAGGCGGGGAAGAGGGCCGTCACCGAGCTGCGATAGCCGCCGGTGCCGCGTTCGAGGGCGAACTTGGTGAGGAAGAGGGCCACCGGCAGCGAGAGGCCCGCGCAAGCCAGGCACAAGGAGACCTGCTGACGAAGCGCGAAGCCAAAGACGAGAGGGATGGTCTGAAGTGCCACCATCAGGATGATCAGCAGCAGGTAGTTGCCGCGCCCGAAACCGCGCCAGACCGAGAGCGGAACGATCAGCGCAAGCGAGCAGATGATGACCACGTTTCTCACGCTGACGAGTTGAGCGGCTTCCGCTCCGGACACGGCTCCGACGACCCCTGCGTTGATCGCGGCCAGCGCGAGACAGGGAATGAGAAATGCGGATAGGAGCGTGAGGGCGAGCCGGGCGGAGGAGATCGGCAGCGAGCGTAGAAAACGTAGCTGCGTCAGCACCGGAAGGATCGCGAACATGAGAACAAACCAGAAGGGCATCACGCCCGTCTCCACGCTCGACCGCAGCGCGGCGCGCCAGTCCTTCGTGCCGCCGAGCAGCATCATGAGCGGCGAGACAAGAATCATCAGAAGCCCGAACGCGATCGCTCGAAGCGAGGTGCGAACGAGCAGATAGCTCACGCCGCCATAGCCGCGGAAGGAGTCGGGATATGCGGGCGCGGCGGCGGCTTTTTCCGCGGCGGGAGCGGTCACCCGCAAGGTTGCGCGCCTCAACACCAGTTGCTCGGCGCGAATCCAGCCGAAGGCGGTGAGAAAGAATCCGACGGTCAGAAACACGACCTGCGCGCCGACGTGCTTCTCGATCCAGCGGGTGAAGACGATGCAACCGCCGGCGAGCAATCCCCACGCGACGCCCATGAGAACGTTTTTGGTCTGCTGTCGCCAATCGAGGGCCGCGCCCGTGCCGAGGTGGAAGAGCAGCGTGAACGCGGAGCCGAGCCAGAGCCAGACGGAGAGGACTTGGACGCCGAAATCCGCCCAGGGAAACGCAGCTTCGGGATGCGCGAGCAACCGGATGATCACACCGAAAAGGAGCAACACGGAGACGAGTGTCGCGGGCGCCCCGACGCCGGCCCACCACCAGGCGCGGCCAAGTGCTCGCGAACCAATCGGAAGGATGGAGGTGACGCGCAGCACACCGCGCTGGAGCTCGAGGGAGAGCGGCAGCGCGGCCATGAAAAAGGACAACTGATACACGAAGCCGGCGAGGCCGAGCTCTCCACCGCGGGGCTTCGACAGCGACTGGCCCACGGTCAAGGTCAGGATCAGGGCGCCGCAGAGCGCGAAGATCCAGGCCTTGCGGCGCAGATAGTCGAAAAGCACGCGGTTCATGCGACGGCCTCCGCGGGTGCGGACGAGGGGTCTTTCACCAGCGCGACGAACAAGTCCTCGAGCGTGAGGCGGGTGAGCGTGAGCTCGCGCGCGCCGCGGCTTTGCAGCCATTCGGCGGCGCGGCTCTGTTGATCAAGCAGCGCGTGGTGGCGCGCGCCGGCGCGGCGGAGAAACACGAGGCCGGCGGGAGGGGTCGCGGGCGGAGGCGCGTCGAGGAAGAACTCCGCGAGGCGGTAGCGGTCGACGATCTCGTCGGTGCGGCCTTCGAGGAGGAGTTTGCCGCCTTTGAGCAGGCCGACGTGGTCGGCGAAGCGCTCGATGTCGGCGAGGCCGTGCGAGGAAATCAGCACGCTGCGTTCGCCGCCCTCGACGGCGCGGAGGAGTTCTCCGAAGGCCTGTTGCTTAGAGACCGGATCGAGGCCGGTGGTGGGCTCGTCGAGCACCAGGAGCTCGGGGCGGCGGGCGAGGGCGAGGAGGAGAGCGAGCTTGGTCCGCGAGCCGAAGGAGAGCGTGGCGATCTTGTCGTTCGCCCCGAGGCCGAAGACGCGCATGAGCTCGGCGCAGTAGGCGTCGTCCCAGTCGGGGTAGAAACCGCGCACGAAGCGGACGGCTTTGCCGACCTTGCCCCAGGCGGCGAAATTGAGCTCGGGGCTGACGTAGGCCGCGCGGCGCTTCAGCTCCACGTCGTCGTCGCGGTGGTCGAGGCCGAGCGCGCGGATCGTGCCGGCGTCGTTGCGGCCGAGGCCGAAGAGGAGGTCGATCGCGGTGGTCTTGCCCGCGCCGTTGGGGCCGATGAGGCCGTAGATCGCGCCGCGGGGCACGGTGAGGTCGAGCGGTCCGAGCGTGAAGCCGGAGTAGCGTTTCACGACGCCGCGGAGTTCGATGGCGGGGGCGGTGGGGTTCATTTTTTCTCCTTCAAAATTTCCTGGGCGAGGGCGGCGATTTCCGAGGGCTTGAGGCCGGCCTCGGCGGCCTCGCGAAACGCCTCGCGCAGCAAGTCGCGGGCGGTGGTGAGCTTGGCCTCGCGGCTGCGGTCGCGGCCGTTTTCGGCGACGAAGGTGCCGAGGCCCTGGCGGCGGAAGATGATGCCCTCGCGCTCCAGCTCCTCGTAGGCGCGTTTCACGGTGATGACGCTGACCAGCAGGTCTTCCGCAAGCTGGCGGAAGGAGGGGAGCGGCGCGCCGGGGGCGAGGCGGCCCTCGCCGATCTCGCGCTTCAGGCGGTCGACGATCTGCTGATAAAGCGCGCCGTCGGCGGCGGGGGAGATCGGGCCGAGCAGGAGCGATATTTTCCGTTCGGGAGGCATCGGCGTCGGGCTGTGTTTTACTGTGTATGTTGAATAGTTACAGTTTGGCGAGAAAAAACGCCGGCCCGGGCGGAGCCGACGGTTTTCGCTCGGGATGCGGTAAGCGCTAGTAGCCGGCGGTCGTCGCGGCGGCGGGGGCGGAGCCGGTGAACTCGGCGAGGATGGCGGCGGCGTTGCTCGTGCCGAGGCGGGTGGCGCCGGCCTCGATGAGGGCGCGGGCGTCGGCGAGGGTCTTGATGCCGCCGGAGGCTTTGAGCCGGATCGCGCCGCGGCGGGCGGCGGCCCAGGCGGCGATGTGCTCGACCTTGGCTCCGGCGGCCCCGAAGCCGGTGGAGGTCTTGATGAACTCCACGCCCGCGTCTTCGCAGAGGCGGAGCGAGGCGAGGCGTTGCTCGGCGTCGAGGTAGCAGGTCTCGACGATGACTTTCACGAGCTGGCCGTGGTCATGGGCGCGGCGGGAGAGCGTCCGGAGTTCGGCGTCGACGAGGCCCAGATCGCCGTCGCGGAGGGCGGCGTAGTTCATGACGATGTCTACCTCGTGGGCGCCGGCGGCGTGCATGGCGTCGATTTCGGCTGCCTTCGCGGCGGTGGAAAAGCGTCCGCTGGGGAAGCCGATCACGGTGCCGATCTTGATGCCCGTGCCGGCGAGAACCTCGGCCGCGAGGGGCACGCTCGTCGGGTAGATCATCACGCAGGCGAAGCGATGTTTCGCGGCCTCGTGGCAGAGCGCAGTGATATCGGCGGCGCTCGCGTCGAGGCGGAGGTTGGTCGAGTCGAGGTGGGCGGCGAGCTGCGCGGGCGTGAGGTTCATGGGTGCGGGGAGCTGGTGGCGAGGAGCCGGGAGTCGGAGGAGGGAAGC